>Ga0209474_10000965_pt1 | contig 29182 bp, 27 predicted proteins | sample GraSoiAngelo_145_FD_185902 | JGI IMG/M metagenome (GOLD analysis project Ga0209474, IMG submission 185902) | Grasslands soil microbial communities from the Angelo Coastal Reserve, California, USA - 14_1009_05_20cm (SPAdes) (version 2) | ecosystem: Environmental > Terrestrial > Soil > Grasslands...
CTACCTAAGAGCGGAGCTGAGCGAAAAGACGACGAGCGGAGCGTTCGGGTACGCCATAGCGAGGCGTGCCACTCCTAGCGGTCCTTAGAGACTCGCAGTATCTCGGAGGGGGTGACGCTCAATGTTGACTGTGCTCGGAGCACTTTTTGCTAAGGTGTTTCTCGGCGGGCTGGTGGCGTGGTGAGTTGGTATAGGGGCCCTTCCCTTTTTCAGTCGTACTCGCACGGTTTCGACGAAGAGCGAGGCTATGCGTCATAGGTTTCACGCCGTCAAAATCTACGCTCTTGTCGGCGTAGTTTCCCTCGCCGCCCTCAGCCTTCTGATTCTTCCCGGATGGGAGGCGCCGGGACCATTTCCATCGAAGTTTTGGAATGCCCTTGCCGCCTTCGCAATCCTGGGAATTGTCTGCGACTCGTTCTCGTCTCGTCTTCCGTTCGCAAAGGTTAGCACGTCGGTAGGGTTCATTCCCCTCATCGCGTCTGTCCCGCTGTTCCGGCATCCCTGGCCGATGCTAGTTGCGGGTGTCACGGCTCTGGTGGTCGAATCTCTAGTTCGCCACAAACCAACAGTCAGAGTCTGGTTCAACACCGCGCAATACATGCTGGCCACAGGCCTCGGGGCCCTCGTCTATGTATCCCTTGGCGGCGTAGTGAGTTCAGACGTCTTCGACTTCGCGCTAATCCCGTTCGCAGCACTCGTATTCACGTTCTTCATCGTCAACCAGGGGAGTGTGGCGCTGGCGGTGTCGATAAGTAGCGACGTCTCTCTAGGGGAGGCGTGGGACAGGATCGGGAAGGACACCATAGCAACCGACGCATTGTCCAGCACTCTGGCGATCCTTCTTGTGTTTCTATACGCGAAGCTGCAGCTGCTCGGCATAGCCATCCTGATATTCCCGCTGTTCTTGGTGCGTCAGCTCTACCAAATGAACCAACAGTTGCAAGAGGAGTTGGAAGAGAAGCTTGAGCTGATGGTCAAGGCAATGGAGGCGCGCGATCCTTATACGTCAGGCCACTCTCGCCGTGTTTCTGAATATGCACTTGCGATAGCTAGAGAGTTGAGGCTCCCCGCGAGGGACCTCGATGGCATCAAGCGTGCTGCGTTGTTGCACGACGTCGGAAAGATCTATGAAGAATTCGCTCCTCTGCTTAGGAAAGAAGGAAAGCTAACCGCCGAAGAAATGATGACGATGCAAACCCACGTGACACGTAGCGCCCAGCTTGTTGCCACAGCCACGCGACTCCGTGGCGACGTGGAGGCAATGATTCGTCATCATCACGAGAATTTTGACGGCACCGGATACCCGGAGGGCTTGGCGGGAGATGAGATCCCTATAGGGGCACGTATTATCATGGTGGCCGATACGATCGACGCGATGACCACTGACCGGCCCTACCGGAAGGCGATGAGTCTCTCGCGAGTAGTTGAAGAGCTTGAAAAGTACGCGGGCCGTCAGTTCGACCCAGACCTTGTGAAATTAGTTGCCAAATCAGGGAGTATCCGCAGGCTCCTGGGGTTGGATCGGCGCATCCACGAATCTGGTGCCGACCCTTCTCGGGCGACGAGACCCGCCTGGGCGCATCGAATCGCAAAGTAATTCGAGTTAGTCGGATACGCAGCGCCGAGTGGCAACATGCTGAACCCACGATCCGTTGAATAGACCCGTCCGAGTGCCCTGCCCCGGATCACACAAGGATTCCTTGCGCCACGAGGATGGCCCGCAGGCCTGGCGCTCCGAACTTCTCAAATAGCGTGAGTGCACTCTCGCTCTCGGGGGTGTAACGCCCTAGAGACAGACGGTCTAGCCAAGCGCTGCAAGCAACTGAGCCGAGGTAGTAAGACGGATGACGGTTTTGGTACTTCTGCCGGCACTCGAGCACAAGAGGTCGCGCCGACTCGGGGCCGCTGATGTGCACAAGTCGGTACACTCTCAACTTGTCGAAGAGGCCGGTGTTGGGCACCGCCCTTTCCTTCCCCCAAGCGAGTCGCTCTGCGGACTCGATCAACTGCAAGGCTAAGCTCACATCACCGGTCTCGAGTGCGAAGCACGCGTAGCCCAAGTGGAATTCCATGTTGGTTGTCCAACTTCGCTCGTTGCGGACCGCGCGCTCCGCTGCGACAGCGGCTTGCTGTGCACCTTCTCGATCACCACTCATCAGGAGCGCGGAAGCCAGGTTGAGGTGGATCGTGACCGAGCGCGGCGTCAAAGCACTCGACGCGACTGCGACGGCACGCTGACCAAATGACACTGCCGACGCGAAGTCGCCCTGATGGAGATTCACGACACATAGGTTCGACAGTATGATCGCGGACTTCAGGTCGTCGCCGATTCTCATGCTGAACTGCAAGGCCTTATCGTACGCTTGGCTGGCAGCGTCGAACTCACAGAGCCCCGACTTGCAGGTCCCGTAACCCGTGTAGGCGAGTGATAGGCCGACTGGGTCCCGTCGGCCGCTCAGAGTGCTGATCGCATTCTCCAGCTCGGTTGCGGCAGAAGCGAGTTCAAAGACGAAGAAGTCGCAGTATGCCTTCGTGTACCACAGGATTGGTGGGATATCCTTTCCAGACTGACGAATCGCGTCCTCAGTCTGGCGGCGAACTGCAGTTACTCTGGCTTCGTTGCCCGCATTCACACCCGATCGAGCGCATTCGAAGAGTGCGTTACCGATTAGTTCCAAATCCCCGGTTCCTTGTGCTGCCTCGAGGGCCTTGTCGGCGGCCTCACAGTATCCGGACCCTGCCTCTCGATTCATGAGGTACTCGACCGTGGCCTGCATCCTGGCGGTGAGCGCCTCTGCGGGCTTTGAGAGGCTCCCTTCGTTGACAAGACGAGTGAGGACGGAACTCGCAGCCTCTGCTCGGGACTGACCCACCAGAGCTCTGGCGAGCAGAAGGAGGAGAGGCTGCGTGGCGGCCTCCGTACCTTGCTCTCGAAGCAGGACATCCAAAATCTGCTCTGCTTCGATAAGCGCTCCGGCCGAGATGGCAGCTTCAGCGCCCCTGATTGCACTGCTCGCGGCACGATCGGGGGCGCCTCCACGCAAGAAGTGCCACGCTACCTCCAAGTTAGCCGACCCCCCGGCCTCTTCCCTCCGCTTCTCCAGCACCTCCCCCACTCCCCGATGCAAGTGCCGCCGCGCCGGCCCCGCCACCGCATAGTACGCCTGCGCCCGGATCAGCTCGTTTCGGAACTCGAGCCCGCCCTGCACCTCGCGGAGAATGCCTTCGTCCTTGAGCCGCGACAGCGCCTCCCCCGCGCCCGCCTGCGAGAGCTCCACCACCTGGTACAACGGCAGATCCGCCAGCCGGCGCCCCAGCACCGCCGCCAGATCGAGCGCCGCCCGCGTGGGCGCGTCGAGCCGCCGGATCTGGCGGTCGAACACGGCGCCGATCGCCCGCGGAATCCCGATGTTCGCCACCGGTTGCGTGTTGAGCGCCTCCAAATCGCTCAGCAGCGAGCTCGAGCCGTGCGCCAGCCACTCCTTCGTGAGCAGCTCGAGCGCCAACGGGTTGCCGTTGCCCGCCAGCAGGATCCGCGGCACGGGCACGTCCGCGATGCGGCCATTCGCTTTCGCCACCAGCGCCGCCACGAGCTGCTCGGCCGCGGTGGCCGAGAGCGGCTCCAGCTCGAGCGTCCGCATCGCCTCGATGCTCGAGTCGGAGGCGAGCGCACTCGGCGCCGCGACCGTGCGCAGCTCGTTCGATCGCGCGGTCAGAATCAGGAGCAGGCGCGTGTGGGGAAGCTTGCGCGCGATGATGTGCAGGATGGCGGCGCTCGCGTTGTCGGCCGCGTGAATGTCGTCCACCACCAGCACCAGCGGGCTCTCCTCCGTCCCCGCTTCCACGGCCTTGAGGAACGCGTCAGCCAGCCGCAGCGGGATGACTTCCGCCGCCCACTCGACGGGCTTCGGCACACCGGGAAACGCGCTGAAGATCTCGGGCGAGATCCGCGTCAGCTCGCTCAGCGCCTCCGGATCGGTCCCGCCGATCGCCCGCTGCAAAGTCAGCTGCTTGATGAGCTCGGCCAGGACCGCGAACGGCAGCTCGCGCTCCGCATCGTACGCTTGGGCGCGCGCGATGGCCGCGCCTTCCATCTGACACGTCGAGACGAACGCGTTGGTGAGCGTCGTCTTCCCGACGCCGGGGTCGCCGACCAGCACCACGATGCGCGGTGCCCCCCGCCGGACCTCGAGCCATGCATCGTACAGCTGTGAGAACTCCCGCTCGCGGCCGATCAGCGTCTCCGCCTCGAAGCGCCGCTCGCACCGCTCCGACACCTGGCCAGCCGGCTGCGGGGTCCGCCGCCGCCCCTCCCGCAGCAGGTCCGCGATACGCACCAGGTCGGCGCTCGGCTTGGCTCCGAGCTCTTCGGCCAGCCGCGCCTCGAATCGTCCGAACGCCTTGAGCGCGTTGGTGCGATCCCCCACCCACGCCCGTGCCTCGATCAACCCGCGCACCGCGTCCTCCGACAGGGGATCGAGATCGAGCAGCACCTCCGCGTGGCGCTCCACGGTCGCGAAGTCGCCCGTGCGACGACCCGCGTCCATCTGGCGGACCAGGCAGTCGCGGATGCGAGGCATGAGCTTGGCGCGCCACTCGTCCTTCCACTGCTCGAACTGGACCGCCCCGGGAACCTCGAAGCCGTCGAGGAACGGGCCGCGAATCTCCGCCTCGCAGCTGTCGAGGCGGCGCACGTCCGCGTCCACGGCGCCAGGAACGAGGGCGATCGACGCGCGCTGCACGACCAGATGCTCGCGTCCGACCTTCTCCTTCAAGACCGTGAGGGCCTGAGCCAACGAGTGCCGGGCGCGGGGCCCGGGCACGTCCGGCCAGAAGAGATCCATCAGGTAGTCGCGCGAGAACTTGCGCCCGCCTTCCACCGCGAGGCGGATCAGCAGGGCGAAGTGCTTGCGCGTGCGAAAGCGGATCTGCTCACCGGCTTCGGTGACGAGCAGCGGCACGCCGAGACTCAACAGATGCAGATGCGGCGCCAACAGACGGCTCCCTGCGTTTCGGAATGGTACTATTAGGCAGCAGGATCAACGCGATGTCAACACGTTGATTACCAGACGCTTAAACCCCATCTGGGGGCCCGCTCTGGGCCCTCGTCAACACGCCCGCGCCCGTGGTCAACCGGCTGCCCCCGTGTTACAATCGCCATCGACCCGCCCGCCAGGAGCAACCATGAGAGCACCTCTCGTTACCCCGATCCTCGCTGCCGCTGCGCTGGCCCTGCAGGGCTGCGACCGCGTCCCCACCGCGGTACCGCAGCCGGGCCGCCCTTCATTCATTACTAATGGCACCGTGGACGGCGCCGCCCATCCCGCCGTCGTGCTGCTCGTCATGGACGTGAACGGCACGCCGGCGTTCCGCTGCTCCGCCACGCTGCTCGCCCCGAAGGTAGTGCTCACCGCCGGCCACTGCGCCGGCGAGCCGGGCGAGTTCAGCGGCATGCGCATCTTTACCGAGTCCGACGTCCAGGACGGGAACAACAACTACCCGTTCCCCGGCCCCAACACGATCGAAGCCGCCGAATGGCACGCCCACCCCTTGTTCACCGAGAGCGCGTTCTTCCTGCACGACGTCGGGGTGGTGCTCTTGACCAAGGCGTTCAAGCTGCCCGCCGATCAATACGGCAAGCTCCCCACACAAGACCAACTCGACGACCTGAAGCCGAGCAGCGCGACCACGTTCACCGCGGTGGGCTACGGGGTCCAGCGCATCAACCCCGCTAAGATCGAAGCCGAGAAGATTCGCATGTTCGCCGAGCCGCACCTGATCCAGATCGACGGCGGCATCGTGGGAGATTTCTCGCTGCTGCTCTCGAACAACGCGTCCACCGGGGGCACTTGCTTCGGCGATTCGGGCGGGCCCAACTTCGTCGGGTCGAGCAACGTGATCGGCGGCGTGACCTCGTTCGGGCTGAACGGCACGTGCGGCGGCACGGGGGGCGTGTTCCGCCTCGACCGGCAAAACGTGCTGGACTTTGTGGGACAGTACCTGAGATAACAGGCGTATGCTGCTGCAAGCCACGTTCTTCATCCTGATGGCCCCTGGCGCGCGGGCTACACCCGCTGCCGGCGACTCCTGCTATCACTATCGGCCCGCTTCGGTTTCGCTCACCGGACGCCTGGTGCAGCGCCGGATGCCGGGTCCACCCCACTACGACAGCTTTGCTCGGGGCGATCGGCCCGAGACGGTGGATTTCCTCATCCTCGAGGCCCCCATCTGCACGATCCCGGATTACAATGACAGCCCCAATACCGACGCCTTTCAGGGTCAGGACACGATTCAGGTTCGCCGAGCTGGATCCACCTGGCAGGATGTGCGCCGCTGGACCGGTCGCCGCGTGGTCGTGACCGGGACGCTGGCGGAGTGGGCCCTCGGTCCCGACCGGACCCCGGTCGTCATGGATCCAACGGAGGTGCGTCTAGCGCCCTAGCGCGCGGCCACGGCCGGCGCCAGGCCGGCGACAGATCGGACACGGCCCCATCCTCGGCTCCTTGCCGAACTGGAGCTGCACCGGACCGAGGGTCACCGCGGTGTCTGTGAGCGCCACCGTGAGGGTCATCACGTTCCCGTCGGTCCGGCCGAAGAATCGCGCCGGATGGTCAGGACCGCGCGCCACCGGATAGAGCGTGATGTTGTAGCGGCCCGAGACGTCGAACTGCCCGTGCTCGTCGGCGACGATCCCCTGCTTGGTGTCGCCGGCGGTACAGCCGATATGGACGTGGTCGGTCGTGTCGAACGCAATCAATCCGGCATTCTCCCCGCCCCAGGTGCCTTTGATCGGGCCCTGGACGCGCGGGCCCCCGATATCGCAGGTGCGGAGGAGTGTGACGGCGAGGCCGGCCAGGATGACCTTGCTCATGGGAGTTCCTCCCTACCCTCTACCCCTGCAGCCAGGTCTTCGTCACAAGCAGCTCCTCGACCAGGTCGGGCGCGCTCCGCCCCGCCGCCTCCGCCGCGAAATTGATCACGAGCCGGTGCGTGAGCACCGTCGGGGCCACCGCGCGGAGATCGTCCTCGTCCGGCATGGGCCGACCGTCCAGCGCCGCGCGCCCCTTGGCGCCGAGGATCAGGTACTGCGACGCGCGCGGGCCCGCGCCCCACGACACGAACTGCTTGATGAAGGGCGGCGCCTCGGCGTCGGGCGGCCGGGTCATCCGCACCAGCGTCACCGCCGCGCGCACCAGCGGCTGCGGCACGGGGATGCGCCGCACCAGATGCTGCAACGCCAGGACGTCTTCCGCCGTGAGCACCGGCGTGATCGCCGCCCCCACGTCGCCCGTGGTCGACTCGACGATGCGCTCTTCTTCGTCTTTCGATGGGTAGCCCACCCGCAGCTCGAACATGAAGCGGTCGAGCTGCGCCTCGGGCAGGGGATAGGTCCCTTCCTGCTCGATGGGGTTCTGGGTCGCGAGCACGAAGAAGGGCGACGGCAAGGGGTGGGTCTGGCCCGCGGCGGTCACCTGGTGCTCCTGCATCGCCTGCAGCAGCGCGGCCTGCGTCTTGGGCGGTGTGCGGTTTACCTCGTCGGCGAGCACAATGTTCGCGAACACGGGCCCGCGCACGAAGCGGAAGCTGCGCTTGCCGGTGCTCTGGTCTTCCTCGATGATCTCGGTGCCTGTGATATCCGAGGGCATGAGATCGGGGGTGAACTGGATGCGCGAGAACTTGAGGTCGAGCGTCTGCGCCACCGTCTGCACCATCAGGGTCTTGGCGAGCCCCGGCACGCCCAAGAGCAGCGCGTGCCCCCCGGAGAACACGGCGGTGAGGATGCCGTCGAGCACGTCCCGCTGGCCCACGATGCGGCGGCCGACCTGGGTGAGCAGGTCGGCGCGGGCGCGGGCGAGCCGCTCGAGCAGCTCGACATCGCCTTGAGGGCGGGAGGCGGGATGGGGGAGGGGGGACGGGTTTGGTGGCATGGTCGTTCTCAGGTTAGCACATCATACTCCTAAGCGCCACATAAAGTTGCGCGTTTGTGACTTTGCTTGCGAAATTTTTCACAAGCGCGTATGTTCCCGTCCGCATCATGCCAGACGACGAGCCAAATCGCTTCGGCCGGAGCTTCGGCGAAGGCTACTCCTACGTCGCGCTGGGCTTCAGCTTCGCGTTCGCCATCCTCGCGTTCGGCGCGCTCGGCTGGGTGGTCGACGGTTGGCTCGGGACGCGGCCGCTGTTCGCGCTGGTGGGCGCGGGGGTGGGCGGGTTCGGCGGGTTCATGAGCATTTACTACCGCGTGAAGCGCGACACAGAGACCGGGAAAGGGGAAGCGGGAAAGGGGAAACGGTAGGCGTGAGGCCGTATCTCCTGCTTCTCGTGCTGGGTGGAATGCTGGTGGTGGTGGTGACGTGGTTGGGGGGGCGGCCGGCGGGGATCGGTGGCGCCGTGGCACTCGGGGCGCAGCTCGGCGCCGTGGCGCTGCTCCGGCCGGCGATGCGCGCCGCGCAGCCGGTGTTCATGGCGCGCTGGCTCGGCGGCATGGGAGTGCGCGCGCTGGCGCTGGGCGTGGTCCTGGCCATCGCCGCCACTCACCGCGCCGCCCTGGGTCCGCTGCCGGCGTCGCTCGGCTTCCTGGGCGTACTGCTGCCGCTGCTTTTTCTGGAGACCAGATTCCTGCGATGATGCAACAGCCCGACATCGGCAAGGCGATCTTCGAGCACACCTCGGACAGCCACGTGGTCGAGCTGCCGTTCGGGCTGGGCGAATGGCACCTCCCGACGGGCTGGCGGCTGCTCGGCATCGACCTCTCCCCCACGAAGCACGTGGTGTTCATGATCGTGGCGGCGCTGCTGGTGTTTCTCACGATCTGGTACGCCGGCCGTCAGGTGGAGCGCCGCCACCGCGAGGGCAAGGCGCCGCACGGCTTCGGGGCCGCGGTCGAGGCCGTCGTGCTGTTCGTGCGCAACGACGTGGCGATCGCCAACATCGGCCACGGCGGAGAGAAGTTCGCGCCTTACATCCTGACGCTCTTCTTCTTCATTCTGTACTGCAACCTGCTCGGCCTGTTGCCATGGGGCGCGACGCCCACCGGCAACCTCGCCGTCACGGGCGCGCTCGCCCTCACCGCGTTCGTCACCATCGAGGTCTCGGGATTCCGGGCGCTCGGTCCCAAAGGCTATCTCAAGACCATCGTGTTCGTCCCGCCCGGCATGCACGGGATCGGCGCGGTGGCCATGGCCGCGATCATGACGCCGATCGAGATCATCGGCAAGCTCGTCAAACCGTTCGCGCTCACCCTGCGGTTGTTCGCCAACATGACCGCCGGGCACTTCGTGATCCTGGCGCTGCTGGGCCTGATCTTCATTTTCGGCAGCTGGCTCGTGGCCGCCGGGTCGGTCGCGTTCGTGACGTTCATGATGCTGCTCGAGCTGCTGGTGGCGTTTCTGCAGGCCTATATCTTTGCGCTGCTTACGTCGGTGTTCATCGGCATGATGCAGCACGCGCACTGAGACAGACGCCAAGACGCCAAGGCGCACGTTGCACGACAACACCTCACGCTGAGGGGACCAATGGTAGACCTAGTGACGGTGCTTCAGGGTGGACAGCCGACCGGCGCGGATCTCGCCGCCGCGGCCAAGAACGCCAACGCGCTGCTCGGCGCCGGCCTGGGGCTCGGACTGGCGGTGATCGGAGTCGGGATCGGCATCGGTCGCATCGGCGGCCAGGCGGTGGAGGCGATCGCGCGCCAGCCCGAGGCGTCGGGTGACATCCGCGGCGCCATGATCCTGACGGCGGCACTGATCGAAGGCGTGGGGCTCGCGTCGCTGGTGTTCGCGCTGCTCTTCAAGCTGCTCTAGATGCTCGCGCTGCTGCTCGTCCAGGAGGGCGAGTTCACGCCCTTTTCGATCAACACGGGGCTGATCTTCTGGACCGTCGTCGTCTTCGCGACCCTGCTGACGCTGCTGTGGCGGTTCGGCTGGCCGGCTCTCTTGAAGACGGTGGAGGATCGAGAGCGCCGTATCCAGCAGCAGCTCGAGGACGCGGAGCGCGCCCGCGCCGAGGCCGCCCGGCTGCTGGAGGAGCACAAGCGCACCATCGCCGGCGCCAAGGCCGAAGCGCAGGAGATCGTGGCCAGGGCCAAGGCCGTCGCCGACAAGGAGCGGGAGGCGCTGCTCGCCAGGGCGCGCCAGGAGTACGAGCAGCTGCTCGAGCGGGCGCGCCACGAGATCGACGCCGAGAAGGAAAAAGCCATCGTGGCGCTGCGGCGTGAAGCAGTAGACCTGTCGATCGCCGCGGCCTCCAAGCTGCTCGAAGCGCAGCTCGACAGCGAGACCAACCGCAAGCTCGTGATAGAGTACTTGGCGCAGCTCGAGGCGGAGCGGGCACGGTGAAAAACACGACGATCGCCCGCAACTACGCCGAAGCGCTGCTGCTCGCGGCCGAGGCGGGAGACAAGAACGCGGTCGAGCTGTATGGCCGGTTGATGGATGCCGTGGCGGGGGCGGTGCAGGCGGACGAGCGGATCGTGGTCGCGCTCGACTCGCCGCGGGTGGCCAAGGCGACCAAGGCGGCGCTGTTGGAGCGTGCGCTGGCGGACCTCGCCGGCCCCGAGTTCGTGCGGTTTCTCCAGGCGGTGGTGCGGCGCGGCCGGCAGGGGCTCCTGGGAGAGATCGCGCACGAGTACCAGGCGCTGGTCGACTTGAAGCTCGACCGGGTGCACGCCGGGGTGGTGCTGGTCGAAGAGCCGGACGCCCGGCTCGAGAAGCAAATCGTGGAGCGCCTCACGGCGGCGCTCGGCAAGGAGGTGCGGGCGCATTTCCGGACCGAGCGCGGGATCATCGGAGGGGTGGTGGTCCGGGTGGGCGACCGGGTGTACGACGGCTCGCTCAAACGCAAGCTGGCGGTGCTGCGGCGGAAGATGCTGACGGGGGAGTGAGGCAAGGGCGGCAAAGGGCGGCAAAGGGGCGGCCCGGGGTGATCACCCGGGCCGCCGGCGTTTGCGCCCCTACAATCGATACCTGAGGCCCACGGCGACGCCGAATCGTCGCGTCGCACGCCGCTCGACTTCCGGGGGCGGTTCGTCAGCGTTGAATATCGAGCCGCTCAGCGCGCCGCTGACGCGCAGCGAGCCGGTGAGCGATCCGGCGAGGGGCCATTCCAGGGCGGCAGCCGTCTGGGCGGCCACGCGCGTGCGGCTGTCGCCATCCACGGTCCACAGCTGGATCGCGGGCCCCGCCTCGAGCCGCACGTCGACGCCAGCCCCGAAGCGCGCCAGGCGGAAGGAGACCTGCGGTGCAACCTCCCAGAGCGATGCGAGGTCGTACTGCACGACCGCCAGGCCGGGCTGCTCGCCGGCGATCCCGGTCTTGGCGTACAACAGGGCGAGCGCCACGCGTGCGAACCCCCGTCCGCGGTCCAGGCGCAACTCGACCGTCGTGGGCCGGTACGGCCCGACGGTGGTGCCGGAGGTGTCCCGGGACGAGCCCCCAAAGCGAGCCACGCCGATCTCGGCCGCGATCCCCCACTGGGCCGATACCGTGCCCGGAACGACCAAACCGGCTACGAGACATGCTGCGACGAGCGTCCGCATCGTTCCTCCCGCGTTGTGGGATTACTTCATCTCCAGGTTGATCCAGCCGTTGGTTGCGTTGTTCTCACCCTTCACGATCCAGTTGTAGCCGGGGTACGTCGCTCCCACAACGGCGTCCTCGACCGCGTTTCCGACGAGCTCGTCGTTGGTGTTGATGAGCGACGCGAGCGCGCTCAAGAGCTTTTGGAACGCCTGCGCGAACTTCCACGTCTTCTGCCCCGTGCTCGAGGTGGTGTCCTTGCCGGCCGTGCGCACCTGGTTTGCCGCGTCCACGGCATCGAGCGCCTCCTTCCACAGGTCGGTGCTCGTCTTGATCTGGCACGCCGTGTCGTCGTCCTCGATCACGAACACGCGGACGTTCTGGCCCGGATGGGCGGCGTGGTAGGCGTCGAGCTGGCTCTTGCTGAACAGCATCACGCTGCCGCTCCAGTCGAGGTCGTTCTGGTCGAAGTAGTACGGTGCGGGCTGCGTCTCGCCCGCGCACTGGTAGTCGGTCAGCGAGTCGCTGGTCCCCTTCTGGCCGAGGATGTGCACCTCAAATTCGGGACTGCCTTTCAACCAGCCCTCAAAATCGTCCACGAAATGGGCTTTGGTCATGTACAGACCGGGCGACGGCGGCGGAGGCGAGACACCGCCGCCCCCGCCGCCACCGCAGTACTCGACACAAGCGATGAGGGCGGAGGGCTTGGGCGAGAAATCGGTCTCGACCGGGACCACCGCGATCACGGGAGTCGCGGGCGGATGCTCGGGGTCGAGCAGCCGGCGGTTCCCGTGCACGTCGAACGCGACGGGCACGTCGTGGTCGCCGATCGCGGTCGCGACGAGCACGTTGGCACCTCCGGTCCACGCACGGCGGTGGGCCGGCACCGGCAGGTACATCTCGAGCGGGATGGCGGCGTCGGCCTCGTGCGCGAGATCGCTCGCGGGCCGTCCGGTGCCGTGCGCCAGCGCCGCGAGCCCGACCCCGCCGTCGGACGCGAGAAAGCGCTGGAACGGCAGCTTGTGCTCGCGGTACGGCGAGCGGTCGAGCTCGGCATGCACGCGAGCGCGGAAGGCAGGATCGGCAAGTGCGAGGGCGAGCCCGCGCGCCAGGTGCTCGGGGGGAGCGAGGCGCGCGGACGCGCCTTCGGGCGCTCCGGCATTCCTTCCGGTCGCCGGTCCGGGTGCCGGTCCAGTTCCCGGTGTGCGATCGGAGCAGGCGAGCGCGGCTACGAGCAGGGCGAGGGCGGAGGGCGCGGCGCGGCGTGAGGTATAGGAAGGCATGACAGCTCCTTGGTCGAGGTTTGCGACGGCGGGCCAACATGCCCCGCGTCGCTCGCCCGACCGGCGCCCGAATCGCGCGCTCGACATCGCAATCACGCGCGACCTCCCCGGCGCGCTCCTTGCTGTGTAGCTTCCCGATTCCTATGCCATCGCTCGCCTCCCTCTTTCTTCTTATTCTGGCCCGCGACACGACGGGCTATTGGCAGCAGCAAGTCAGCTACCGCATCACCGCGTCGCTCGATGAGCCGACTGGCGTGCTGGCGGGGCGGGAACGCATCAGCTACGTCAACCGCTCGTCGGCTACGCTACGCGATTTCTACGTGCACCAGTACCTGAACGCGTTCCGGCCGGGCTCGCGCTGGGCCGCGGCCGACTCGGCCGAGGGGCGCGACCGCTTCCAGCATCTCGGCGATCCGGACTACGCGTTCGAGCGGATCACCGCCGCCACGCTCGGTGGCCGGGAGGTGCGACCGGACTACCCGTACGCGCCCGACTCGACCATCGCGCACTGGACGCTCGTCCGGCCGCTCGTGCCCGGCGATTCGCTCGTCGTCGAGGTCGAGTGGCAAGCGCGCCCCTCGACGGTGCCACGCCGCCAGGGGCGTCGCGGCCGGCGCTTCGACTTCGCGCAGTGGTATCCGAAGGTCGTGGTGTACGACAAGTACGGGTGGGAGGACCATCCGCTGTATCCGGCGGGGGAGTTCTACGGCGAGTTCGCCACTTACGACGTGACGCTCGATCTCCCCGAAGACCAGGTCATCGGCGCGACCGGTGTTCCGGTGGAAGGCGACCCCGGCTGGGAGAAGGCGAAGGCTGATCCCGCGCAGCAGATCGATTATCAGCGTCTCTGGTACCGCTCCCCGCTCCCCGCTCCCGGGTGCGCGGCGCTGCGGGTCGGCGCGGGGCGCAAATGCGTCCGCTTCCGGGCCGAGCGCGTGCATCACTTCGCCTTCTCGCTCAACCCGCAGTACCGCTACGAGCAGGGTCGCTATGGCGACGCGGTGGTGCGGGTGTTGTATCTGCCCGAGGACCGCGCCACGTGGGGAAACGGCATCGCGGTCCGCAACACCGTCACGGCGCTCGCCTGGCTCGACTCGCTGTACGGCACGTACCAGTGGCCGCAGCTCACCAACGTGCACCGCATCGAGGGAGGCGGCACCGAGTTCCCCATGATGATCATGGACGGCAGCGCGGGGATCGGCCTGATCGTGCACGAGACGGGTCACCAGTACACGATGGGGCAGCTCGCGAACAACGAATGGCGCGAGGGCTGGCTCGACGAGGGGTTCACGAGCTTCCAGACGGGCTGGTTCTTCGAGACGCACGGCGCCGGCCCCGCGTACGACGGGCTCGAGCCCTGGATCCTGTCGCTCGATCTGGAGCGCTGGAGCGAGCCCGTGTCGCTGGCGAGCGAGCAGTACCGCGACTTCTCGACCTACAACGCGATGATCTATTCGAAGGCGCAGCTGTTCTACGAGGAGCTACGCTACGTGGTGGGAGACGAGACGATGCACCGCATCCTCCGGGCCTACTTCGCCCGCTGGAGGCTGAAGCATGTGGACGAGGACGCGCTGCGTGAGGTCGCCGAGGACGTATCGGGGCGGGACCTTCAATGGCTGTTCGGCGAATGGCTGCATGCCACGCCGCTGTTCGATTACCGCTTGAAGCGCGTCGAGCGGCACCACCTGGCCGACGGCCGGTGGCGCACGGTGGTCACGATCGAGCGACGGGGCCACGGCCGGCTGCCGGTGGAAATCGGGGACGGCGACACGATCTACGCCCGGGCGACGGGCCAGCCCGCGGAGGAGCGGGTCGAGTTCGTGACCGCCGCGCGGCCCGGGCGTCTCGTGCTCGACCCGCGGGGCCGTACACACGATTACAACCTGCTGAACAACCGCGAGCCTCGAGTGCTGGTGGGACGTGGCGCCTGGACCTTCCGGCTGGACGACCCCACGCGCGAGACCGCCCGGCGCGACCGGCTGGTGCGGGCCTGGCTCCCCGTCGCGTGGTCGAACAGCTTCGGCGGCTTCACGATCGGGCTGCGCGAGCGCACCAACTATCTCGGCAGCTACGACCGAGGCCGGCTCGTGGCCGCGCTCGCCACCGGCCCGGGCGCCACGAACCGCTTCGACTTCTACGGCCGCTGGGGCAATCCCATCGGGCATCCGGAGCCGCGCACCGAGACCAGCGTGTCCGCGTGGTCGGCGGAGGGACGCGCCGGCGCCAAGCTCTCCATGGATCGCTCGCTGCGCCAGCATCTGGACTTCGGCGCCGACCCGCATGTCGGGTTCGACGCCGTGTGGATGGCGACCACCGAGCTGGGCTACCTCGATCGGGGGTTGTGGGACGACGCCGGCAGCGTCGAGGCCGGGCCGTGGTGGTCGATCACCTCGGGCCACGGTGCCACGGAGCTGCACGCCCGTTTCGTGGCGCGGGGCGGCGTCGTGTACTCGAACCCGGGGAAGGGGATCGTCTCGCCCACCCGCTACGACTTCGAGGGGTTCGGTCGCTTCACCGGGGAGGCGAGCGTGCGGACGCCGTTCTGGGCGCGGACGACGCTCGGTCTGCGGCTGTTCGCGGGCGGCTACACCGGGGCCTCGGAGCCGGTGCGGCAACGGCGCATTCCCGTCGCGGGGGCGGATCCGTACGAGACGTTCACCGACCCGTTGCTGCGCAGCCGGGGCGCTCTGTTCCTGCGGCCGGACTTCTACTACCATGCGCCGGGGAACGCCAATCTGCGGGCGTTCCGCCGCGACCTCGGCGGGCGCTGGGCGGTGAGCGTGAACGGCGAGCTGACGCGCTCTCTGGGTCGCCGCGACCACGGATTCCTGCGGGAGGCATCGCTCATGGGTTTCGCGGACGCCGGTTTGGTGGACACGCTCGCCGTGCCGGCGACCAAGCCGGGTCGCGGGTCCACGTTCCTCTATGAGGGCGGGCTCGGCGTCGTGATGCGCCATCGGCTGCGCGACCTCGACTGGACGCTGCGGTTCGAGGTGCCGCTCGTGGTGGCCCCCTTCCAGTTCGCCGCCGACAGCGTCTCGGGAAAGGGGCGGCTCGCATGGCGGTGGCAGGTGAGCCTGTCCCCGAGCTTCTGATGGACACGCGCGCGCACGATCGTCGCGGCTTCTTCCGCGACGCGTTCGGCCGGCTGCTGCACGAGGTGACCGTGCGCACCGAGCGCCGGGTGGCACCGCGGCGCTACTTCCGGCCCCCCGGTGCGGCGGACGAGATCAGCTTTCTGGCGTCGTGCACACGCTGCGGCGACTGCGTCACCGTGTGCCCCGTGCAGGCGATCATCAAGGCGCCGCCGGCCGCGGGCCTCGCCGCCGGGACGCCGATCATCGACCCCGGGATCCAGGCGTGCGTGGTGTGCGCCGAGATGCCCTGCGCCCGGGCGTGCGAGACGGGGGCGCTGGTGCCGCCGCCCGGGGGCTGGGATGACGTGCACATGGGCGTGCTCGAGCTCGATCCTGAGCGCTGCATCACGTTCCAGGGAGTATCGTGCGGCGTGTGCGCCCGCGCCTGCCCGGTTGGGGAGAAGGCGCTCGCGCTCGATAGCGGGGGCCGGCCGGTGATCCGGCCCGAAGGATGCGTCGGGTGCGGGGTGTGTGTCACCGCATGCGTCACTTCACCGTCTTCGTTGCGGCTGAGCCTGGCATCGGCCGTATGACCGAATGCGGAATGCGGAATGCGGAATGCGGAATGGCAGTACGAGCGTCGCTCGGCCATCGACCCTCCACTGCAATTCCGCATTCCGCACTCCGCACTCCGCATTAGGGTGTCCATGACCGAGCTCCCCTACCGCGTCGCCAAGCCCTGGGGCCACGAGCTGATCTGGGCGCGCACCGACCGCTACGTCGGCAAGATCCTGCACATCGAGCCGGGGCACGTGCTGTCGCTGCAGTACCACAATAAGAAGGACGAGTCGATCTACGTGCTGGCGGGAGAGATCATCCTGCGGCTCCAGCGGGACGGCGCGCTGATCGAGCGGCGCATGGCGCAAGGGGCGGCGTTCCACATCGAGCCCAAGCTGATCCACCAATTCGAGGCCGTCACGGCCGCCGATCTGCTCGAGGCATCCACGCCCGAGCTCGACGACGTGGTGCGCCTGAAAGACCGCTACGGGAGGGTGCCGTGAAAGTGATCGTGCCGCTCGCCGGCAAAGGCACTCGCCTGTTGCCGCTCACCAAGCGCGTGCCCAAGCCGCTGGTGCGGGTCGCGGGCCGGCCCGTGATGGACTACGTGATGGACGCGGTGAAACCGCTCGACGTCGACGAGATCATCGTCATCACGGGGCATCTGAAACACGTCGTCGAGCGCTACATCGTGTCGCAGTACGACGTGCCGGCGAAATTCGTGGAGCAGAAGACCCTGGACGGCACCGCCGGCGCGATCAACCTGGCGCGTCCGTACGTGGACGGGCCGGTGCTCATCATCTTCGTGGACACGCTGTTCGAGGCCGACTTGACGCTCGTCAACCGGCTGGACGCGGACGGGATCATCTGGGCGAAGGAGGTCGAGGATTACCAGCGGTTCGGGGTGATCGTGACCGACGCCCAGGGCTACATGAAGCGCATCGTCGAAAAGCCGAGCACGCCGGTCTCCCGGCTCGCGAACATCGGGCTGCAGTACGTGCGGGACTGGAAGGCGCTGTTCGACGGCATCGCCCACGTGCTGACCCAGCCCCCGGGCAAGGGCGGCGAGTACTATCTCACCGACGCGTTCCAGTACATGGTGGACCACGGCCGGCGGCTGTTCACCGCGTCGGTCGCGGGCTGGTACGACTGCGGCAAGGTGGACACGCTGCTCGAGACCAACCGGCACGTGCTCGACAACGGCCGGGCCCGGGTGCCCAAGAACCCCGGCTCGGGCCTCACCATCGTCCCGCCGGTCTACATCGAGGACGGCGTGGAGATCCGCAACTCGACAGTGGGGCCGAACGTCTCGCTCGAGGCGGGGAGTCGCGTGACGGACAGCACCATCGCCAACAGCATCCTGGGGAAGAATGTGCGCGTGGTGGGGAGCACGGTGCGCGATTCGGTGATCGGGGACGATCAGCTGATCGAGGGCAAGACGGTTCAGGCGAGCGTGCTCGACGCCGGGGAGTTGGCACCCGCTACGTAGCTCCGGAGGGACGATGGATCTGGCCGGGGTGCGAGAGCTGTTCGCGTACAACGCCTGGGCCAATCGCGAATGCTTCGCGGCACTCGAGCGGGTTTCCGCCGAATCGTACTTTCGCGACTTGAAGAGCAGTCACGGCGGGCTGCACGGAACGGTGTGCCACATCGTCTGGGCGGAGCAGTTGTGGCTCAACCGCTGGCTCGGCAGGCCGAATCCGGCGGTCCCCCAGGGCAAGGACCTCGCGACCCTGGCCGCGGCGCGCGCCCGGTGGGAAGCCATCGAGGTGGAGCGGCTCGGGTGGCTCGCCGGGTTCGACGAGCCCCGCCTGGCGGCGACCCTGGCGGTGCGACCCTCGAGCGGCGGCGAGTATGTGCACACATTCCGCCAGATGTTTCGCCACGTCGTGGACCACTCCACCTATCACCGCGGCCAGCTCGTCACCCTGCTGCGCCAGCTGGGGCTCACGCCGCCCTCCACCGGGCTGATTCTGTTCTATCGCCACGTAACTGCTTGAGCTGTATCAGCTTGGTACCAACCGCCGAGTAACTTACTCCGCCCCTTGACGCTCTTGGGGAACCGGATTTACTTACTGACCGTTCAGTTACTAAATCTGGAGGTCATCGTGAGCAACGCCGTCACCCCATCGAAACGCACGCGACCGCCGCGCTGGCAGCGGCGCAAGGAAGCGCGTCCGGGTGAGATCGTGGCCGCCGCGCTTGAGGTGTTCGTGGAGCACGGCTTCGCCGCCGCCAAGCTGGCCGACGTGGCGCGCCGCGCGGGCGTGACCAAGGGGACACTCTACCTGTACTTCGACAGCAAGGAAGCGCTGTTCAAGGCGGTGGTGCGCGAAACGATCGTGCCGGTCATTGCCCAGGGCGAGGCGCTGGCGCGGTCGTTCACCGGCAGCGCGCGCGAGCTGCTCGAGCGGCTGGTGCGGGAGTATTGGCGCCTCGTGGGCGAGACGGCCCTCGCGGGCATTCCCAAGCTGATGATGGCCGAAGCGGCAACGTTTCCCGAGCTGACCCGTTTCTACTACGACGAAGTCGTGACGCGCGGGCACCGTCTCATGGCGGGCGTGATCGAGCGCGGCATCGAGAACGGCGAGTTCCGTCCCGTGGACGTGAAGGTCGCCGCCAAGCTGGCGATGTCGCCGCTGATGCACGCCACCGTGGCGCGGCGCGCCTTCGTGTCGTGCATGCCGGAGGGCTTCAACGTGCAGAGCTATCTCGACACCCACATCGACCTGTATCTCAATGGCATCGCGAAACGCTAGTCGTCGGATGGGCGTCCGCGCGTCGCTCGTCGCACTGTTCCTTCCCGCGGCCCTCGTCGCTCAGGGGCCCGCCGCCGGCGGACCGCTGCGTCTGTCGTTCGCGGACGCGGTGCGCGTCGCGTCGAGCGAGGCGCCCGCCGTGGCGCTCGCCGGCTTGCGGACCGACGAAGCGGACGCGCGGGTGCGGCAGGCCCGGTCGGCCTTGCTGCCGTCGCTGTCAGTCGGCGGCGTGTGGCTTAACCGGACCTTCAATACCCGATCGCTGGGTATTCCTTTCCCCGCCTCATTTCCGGTCCCAAACCCGGTTCCGCCGTTCAACGACTACGACGGTCGGGTAAGCGCGAGCCAGACGCTGTTCGACTGGTCGAGTGTGGCACGAGTGCGCGCGGCGGGAGCCCAGGCTGACGGCAGCCGGGCTGAGCGTGGGGTGACGGTCGAGGGGACGGCGCTGACGGCGGCGCTCGCCTACCTGCGGGCCGTGCGCGCCCAGGCGGTCGTGGCAGCCCGGCAGGCGGACTCCACGATTGCGGCCGAGCTGGTGGGGCTGGCGGAGGCGCAGAAGGCGGCGGGCGTGAGCGCGGCGATCGACGTGACGCGGGCCCGGACGCAGCTCGTCACAGCAGAAGGCCTGCTGCTCGTTGCCCACAACCAGCTGGACCGCGCGCGCATCGACCTGACCCGCGCCCTGGGGATCGATCCCACGACAGCGCTCGCCTTCACCGACACGCTCACGGCCGCGCTGGGCGCCGCGGACGTACCGGCCGCGCGCGATTCCCTGGTCGCTGCGGGGCTTGCCAACCGGCCCGACTTGAGGGCCGAGCTGGCGCGCGGCGGGGCGGCGCGCCAGACCGGGTCGGCGATCCGGGCGGAACGCTTACCCCGCGTCGAGGTAGCAGCGGACTACGGCGTGAACGGCCTGACGGTACCGAGCGCCATCGCGACGCGCGACCTGACCCTGCAGGTGAGCGTGCCGATCCTCGACGGCTTCCGCCGTGAGGCACGCCTGGCGGAGCAGGACGCGGTGGTGCGGGAATCGCAGGTGCGGGAGCACGACCTGCGCCAGCAGATCGCCGCGGACGTGGACGGCGCGCTGTTGGACCTCCACTCGGCGCAAGCGCAGCAGGCGGTCGCGGCCGAGCGGTTGCGGCTCGCGGCGGACGAGCTGGCGCAGTCGCGCGAGCGGTTCAAGGCCGGCGTGGCCGGCAACATCGAGGTGATCGACGCGCAGTCGAACCTGATTCGGGCGCGCGACACGGACATCGACGCGCGCTTCGCAGCCGCGAGCGCACGCGTCTCGCTGGCACGGGCGGCCGGCGTCGCCCGGACCCTTCACTAACTTCGAACCACGGATCAAGAGCTCATGGCGACGACGATCGAACCAGAGGTCAGGCGTGAATCCGCCGCGAAGGCGGCTCCCCCGGCTCCACCGGCGCCGGCTCCGGCAGAGCCCAAGGCCGGCGGCCGGCGGCGCACCGCGTTCATGATCATGGGCGTGGTGCTGCTGGCGCTCGTGGCGTTGGGTGCGCGGCGCTGGATCTACGGGCTGAGCCACGTCTCCAGCGACAATGCGCAGGTGGATGGGCACATCGTCCCCATCCTGCCCAAGGTCGGCGGCTTCGTGACCGAAGTCCGGATCGATGAGAACCAGAACGTGAAGGCCGGCGACACCCTCGTGGTGCTGGACGATCGCGATTACAAGGTGCGGCTGGCGCAGGCCGAGGCGGATCTGGCCGTGGCGCTCGCGGGCGTGAGCAACCGGGCGCGCGTCGGTCAGGCGGAGGCCCTGGTGGAGCAGGCGCAGGCCAACGCCTTGAAGGCGCACGCCGATCTGGAGCGGGTGCGGCCACTGGCGCTGCAGGAGATCGTTTCGAAACAGCAGCTCGACGCGGTGGAGGCGACGGCCCGCGCGGCCGACGCCGCGCTGGCGGCGGCCCAGGCGGCGCTGCTCGCGGCGGACGCCCGGGTCGGCGCGGCGCGCGCCGCCCGCGACCAGGCGGCGCTCAATCTGTCTTACACCCGTGTCATCGCCCCCTCCTCCGGGGTCGTCAGCAAAAAGACCGTGGAGCTGGGCCAGCTGGTCCAGGCGGGTCAGCCGTTGATGAGCGTGGTGCCGCTCGAAGACGTGTGGGTCACGGCCAATCTCAAGGAGACGGAGGTCGCCGACGTGAAGCCCGGCGAGCCGGTGGATTTCACAGTCGACGCCTATCCCGGCAGGCATTTCACCGGGCACGTGCAGAGCCTGTCGCCGGCGACGGGGGCGCGGTTCTCGCTGCTGCCGCCCGACAACGCGACCGGGAATTTCACCAAGGTGGTGCAGCGCGTGCCGGTCCGCGTCCGGCCCGACAAGGTCGATCCGGCGCATCCGTTGCGGCCCGGGCTGAGCGTCGTCGTCACCATTCAGACGAAGTAGGCGACACGTGGCCACGGCTGCTCTTCCGGCAGCGGCGCTCGGCGCGAGCGCCGATCGCTACAAGTACCGCTACATCATCGCGGTCACGGTGTCCCTCGCGTCCGTGCTGGAGCTGCTCGACACCAGCATCGTGAACGTCGCCATTCCCCACATGATGGGGAACCTGGGCGCGACGCTCGACGAGATCGCCTGGGTGTCGACCGGGTACATCGTCGCCAACGTGATCATCCTGCCGATCACCGGCTGGCTGTCGGCGTACTTCGGACGGCGCCGCTACTTCGCGGGTTCGATCATGATCTTCGTCGCCGCGTCGTTCTTCTGCGGCAATGCGCATTCCCTCGCCGCCCTGGTGTTCTGGCGCATCATCCAGGGGTTAGGGGGCGGGGCGCTGCTGTCCACGTCGCAGGCGATCCTGTACGAGGAGTTCCCGCGCGAGGAATACGGCACGGCGATGGCCATCTTCGGCGTGGGCGTGATGGTCGGTCCGACCCTCGGACCCACGCTCGGCGGTTACATCACGGATGCGTTCGGGTGGCCGTGGATTTTCTACATCAACATCCCCATCGGCATGTTGGCGCTCGCGTTGTCGCTCAGCTTCGTCAACGACTCGCGCTATCAACAGAAAGCCGAGCGGGTCGACTACGTGGGCCTGCTGCTGCTCGCCACGGGCATCGGCACGCTCCAGACGATGCTGGAGCGCGGCGAGCGCCTCGATTGGTTCGACTCGCGTGAGGTGATCGCGTACGGGCTGGTCAGTGCGGTGTCGCTGATCTGGTTCGTGTGGCACGAGCTGACCACCGAGCACCCGGTGGTCGATCTGCGGATCCTCAAGAGCCGCCAGCTCGCCGTCGGCGTGGTGTTCGGCGGCGTCCTGGGGATCTGCCTGTACGCCACCGTGTTCGTGCTGCCGGTGTACCTCCAGAACCTGCAGAACTTCACGGCGGAGCAGACCGGGTTCGTGATTCTACCCGGGGCGCTGGCGAGCGCGTTCACCATGGCGACGATGGGCCGCACCACCGGGAAATTCGACGCGCGCCTGTCGATCGTGGCCGGCGTGGCGATCTTCGGGCTGGCGATGTGGAAGCACGCGCATTTCACGACGGACAGCGGCATGAGCGATTTCTTCTGGCCGCTCATTTTCCGCGGCGTGGGACTGGGATTGATCTTCGTACCGCTCACCAATCTCGCGCTCGCCGACCTGCCGATGAGCAAGATCCCGAACGGCACCGGGCTGTTCAACTTGCTGCGGCAGCTCGGCGGCAGCGTGGGGATCGCCATCTCGGCGACGCTGGTGCAGCGGTTCACGGCGATTCATCGGGCGGACCTGATCGCCAACGTGACGCAGTACAGTCAAGCGACGCGCGAGCGGCTGGGCGGCATCATGGCGCGGCTCATCGCGACCGGTACGCCCGCCCCGCTGGCCCAGTCGAAGGCCCTGATGGTTGTGAACGGCCAGGTGACGCGCCAGGCGATGATGCTGTCGTTCGAGCAGCTGTTCCTGCTGTTCGGGGCCTGCTTCGTGTTGTCGCTGCCGCTGCTCCTGCTGATGCACAAGAGCAAGGGGATGCCGGGCGGGGCGGCGGCGGCGCATTGACGAGATCGTTACACGACGCCACGACGGCACGTTATACGATGGGTGAGAGGGAGGACATGTGAACAAGACGACCAAGGTGGGCGTGGGAGATTGGGCCCCGGACTTCACCTTGCCCGATCAGACCGGCACGGCGGTACGGCTGCGGGATCTGATGGGCCGGAAGACCGTGGTGCTGTATTTCTATCCGAAGGATCAGACGCCGGGGTGCACGGTCGAAGCGCGGGCGTTCCGGGACAGCTACGACGCGTTCACGGCGGCGGGGGCCGAGGTGATCGGCGTGAGCGCCGATTCCGTGGCGTCGCACCGACGCTTCGCGGCCAAGCAGGGGTTGCCGTTCCTGCTGCTCTCCGACCGGGACGGGGCGGTGCGCGAGCTGTACGGCGTCGAAAAGACGCTGGGTCTGTTACCCGGCCGGGTTACGTACGTGATCGACCGGGACGGTGTGGTGCGCCACGTGTACTCGTCGCAGCTGCGCGTCATGCGCCACAGCCGCGAGTCGCTCGCGGTGGCGCGGGCCCTGCGGACGGCGCCGGCCCCGGCCTAGCCGACCTCCGCCATCGCGGCGGTGACGAGGAGCGCTCGGACGATGCCGAGCGCTCCTTCGACGTTCTCGTACCACTCGGTCGTGAGGTGGGCGTCGCCGGCCTTGCCCCCGGCGCCCAGGGCGATCGCGGGAATGCCGAGGGCGATGGGGGCGTTGGCATCGGTCGACGCGCTGGTGAGCTCGGCGTCGTGGCCGAGCGCGCGATTGGCGGCGATCGCCGCCTGCACCAGGGGATGGACGCGCGGCGTAATGCCGCAGGGCCGGTCGCCCACCAGCTGCACCTCCAGGCGCAGGGGCGGCGTGCCCGTCGAACGGTTGCGATTCTCGTCGTCCGCCGCGCGCTCGAGCGCCGCTCGGACGGTGACATCGAGCTGCGCCAGGGCGCGGGGTTCTTCGCTTCGCAGATCGAGGTCCAGCCAGGCGTCCTGCGGGATCGAGTTGAGACCGGTGCCGCCGCCGAGACCGACGACGGCGCAGGTGGTGCGGGGCGCCGTCGCGATGGGGAGGTCGGCGAGCAGGGCGGCGGCGCGCCCGACGGCGTTGGCGGGATTGGCGACGCCGAAGGCGGCCCAGGAATGGCCGCCCGGTCCCCGGAACGTGACGTGATAGCGCTTGGAGCCGAGCGCGCGGTGGATCACGCGCTCGAGGCCGGCCCCATCCAGGGCGATGAACGCGGCGGGTAGGGGCGCAGTATTCGGTAGGGGCGCAGCATGCTGCGCCCCTACATCGTGCCTCCCGTTCAACAGGTATTTCACCCCGCGTAGATCCCCCGAGCCTTCCTCGCCGACCGTGGCCGCGAATAGGATGGGCCGCGCCGTCGGGACGCCGGTCGCGACGAGGGCCTCCGCCACCGCCAGCAGCGCCGCGAGGCCGCGAGCGTTGTCCGAGATGCCGGGACCTTCGAGCCGCTGACCGCGGCGCTTCACCCGCACGTCGACCTCGGGACCGAACACCGTGTCGAGATGTGCGGCCAGCACCACGGGCGCGGACCCGTGCCCGTTCGCGAGCCAGCCGCACACATTGCCCGCCTGATCGACCCCCACGTGCGACAGTCCGATCTCGCGAAACAATTCCGCGACGCGCGCCCCGCGCGCTCCCTCGGCGCCGGTCGGCGCCGGCGTGGCGGAGAGCGCGGCCTGGCGCGCGAGGGTCACGTCGTCGGCGCGCTCGACGTGACGGCGGGCGGCGCGGATGCGCTCGTGCGCGAGCAGGCGCGAGATGAGGTCGTTCATGGGCTGGTGAGTGCACAGTGCAGTCCCAAGCCGCACGCCGCAAGCGGTCTCACAGCCGCAAGCCTCAAGTCGTAAGCCGCACGTGGGCTTACGGGGCGACCTCTTGCGGCTTGCGTCTTGCGGCTTACGGCTGGCCAAGCGACACTAGGTTCATGGACGAGCGCGAGCTGATCTACGACTGGAACCGGGCGGGCGGCGCGAGCGCGTTCGACTGGACGCGCGCCCGCGTCGACCTGAACGACGAGACGCTGCGCGACGGCCTGCAATCCCCCTCCGTTCGCGACCCCGCGCTCGACGTCAAGCGGCGCCTGCTGCACCTCATGGCCGAGCTCGGTATCGTGGCCGCCGACATCGGGTTACCGGGGGCGGGCCCGCGGGTGGTGGAGCAGGTGCGGGCGCTCGCCCGAGAGATCCGCGACGCCAAGCTGCCCATCGCCCCGAACTGCGCGGCGCGCACCGTGATCGCGGACGTCGAGCCGATCGTGCGCGTAGTGGACGACGTCGGCATCACGATCGAGGCCGCGACGTTCATCGGATCGTCCCCCATCCGGCAGTACGCCGAAGACTGGACCCTGGACCGGATCCTCCAGTCCACCGAAGACGCGGTCACGTACGCCGTGAAGCACGGCCTGCCGGTGATGTACGTGACTGAAGACACCACGCGCGCCAAGCCCGACGCCCTCAAGGCGCTGTACGGGGCGGCGATCGCTTGCGGCGCGACACGGATCTGTCTGGCGGACACCGTAGGCCACGCCACGCCGGACGGAGTGAAGGCGCTGGTCGAATTCGTCAAGCGGGAAATCGTCAAGGGGAGCGGCGTGAAGGTCGACTGGCACGGGCACCGCGACCGCGGCATGGGCCTGATCAATTGCCTCGCCGCGATCGAGGCGGGCGTGGACCGCGTGCACGGCACGGCGCTCGGCGTGGGGGAGCGGGTCGGCAACGCCGAGATGGACCTGCTGATCGTGAATCTCAAGCTGCTGGGCGCCCACCGGCACGATATCGCCAAGCTGCCCGAATACTGCCGGCTGGTCGCGGACGCGGTGGGCGTACCGATCCCGGTGAATTACCCGGTGATGGGCGGGGACGCGTTCCGCACTGGGACCGGGGTGCACGCCGCGGCGATCATCAAGGCCAAAAAGAAGGGCCACGCCTGGCTCGCCGATCGCGTGTACAGCTCCGTCCCCGCGCAGGAGTTCGGCCTGGAGCAGAAGATCGAGATCTCCCCCGTCTCGGGACTCTCCAACGTGAAGTACTGGCTCGAGACGCACGGGTACGACCCGGAGGACGAGGCGCAGTGCCGCGTTCTGTTCGAGGCCGCGAAGCGCACCGACCGCGTCCTGTCGGACGACGAGTGTCACCGGCTCCTGAAGCAGGCGGTATGGCGGTAGGGCCGTTCCGCGAAATCGAGCGGGCCTACTTCGACTTGCGCTGGCACCTGGACCCCGTCGCGGCGACGCAAGTGGGCGTGACGACCTACGACGACCGCTACGGGCGATTCAGTCCCGTCGCGCTCGCTCCACACCTCGCCGCACTCAAGTCGATCAGCGCCGCTCTGGAAGAGGCCACGACCGGCGAGCTCGAGGACGAGATCGACCGCACGGCGCTCTTGAACGACGTGCGCGTGTTGCAGCAGCGATTCGAGCGCGAGCGCCCCCAGGCGAAGAACCCCGGGTTCTGGCTGACGCACCTGCTCGGCGGGCTGCACTTCCTGCTGGGCCGGCGCGATCGTACGCCCGCCGAGCGGGCACGCGCGCTCGCGGGCCGGCTGGAGGACGTGCCGGGGCTGCTGGACGACGCGCGCGCGGCGCTGGTAGAGCCGGTGCGGGTGTTCGTGGAAACCGCGCTGCGGATCACCGAGGGCGGGTTGGCCCTCGTGCGTGACATGGGGACCGCCGTGGACGGTGCGGCGCCGTCCGAGGTCGAACGTGTAGTGGCGGCGGCGGAGCAGGCTGGAGCGGCGCTGTCGAGCTTCGCGCACGATCTCGGGCGGTGGCTGGAATCCGCGTCGGACCGGTTCGCCCTGGGCGAAGACGCCTTCAACTTTCACTTGCACTATGAGCACGCGCTGCGCGACACGGCGCCCGAGCTGTGGCGCTTCGGCATGCATCTGAAGGAGGAGGTCGAGGCCGACCTGGCGCGTCGGGCCGGGCGCTTGAACGGCGGCCGCGGCCAGCGGTGGCAGGACGTCGCCGACAGGCTGCGCGCCGACCACCCTCCCGCGGCGGCGCTGGTGGCGGCGTACGCGGAGGAGATGCGACGCGCGCGCGACTTCGTTGCGGCGCGCGGCCTGGCGGCGATCCCCGACGCTCCGCTCGACGTCGTGCCGACGCCGGCGTTCATGCGGCCCCTCATCCCGTTCGCCGCGTACGACAGTCCTGGTCCCTATTCGAGCGACCGCACCGGTTGGTTCTACGTCACGCTGCCCGATCCGCGGCTCCCGGCGGAGGCGCAGGAGCGGATGCTGCGCGACCACTGCCGCTACGAGCTGGCGGCCACGGCGCTGCACGAGGGGTATCCCGGCCATCACCTGCAGCTGCTACACGCGCAGGCGCAAAGCTCCGATACGCGAAAGAACGTGTGGACCCCGCTCACCGTCGAGGGGTGGGCGCTGTACTGCGAGGACATGATGGGCGAGGAGGGGTTCTACCGCTCAGAGGAAGAAGCGTTCTTCCAGCGCGTCCATCTCCTGTGGCGCGCGACGCGCGTGCTGCTCGACGTGGGCCTGCACACCCGGGGGATGACCTTCGACCAGGCGGTGGACCAGTTCGTCACCGAGCTGCACGTGGATCGGGCCAACGCGGAAGCGGAAGTGCGCCGCTATTGCGCCGAGCCGGCGCAGCCGCTGTGCTACGCCGTGGGGCGCCGCGAGATCCTCGAGCTGCGCAAGGATTTCCAAGCGGCGCGCGGGACGAAATTCACGCTGCGCTCCTTCCACGACGCGCTGCTCCGCTACGGCGGCCTGCCGGTCGCGTTGATCCGCTGGGGCCTCGGCCTCAATGAACAGTAGGGGATCGGGGCTCGGGGCTGGGGACTCGACGGAGCGAACGACGCGAGCCTCGAGCCCCGAACCCCGAGCCCCTAATCGGCTCCCGCGTCAGGTCAAGGTATTCGGCTGGGTCTCGCTTCTGAACGATTTCGCGAGCGACATGATCTATCCCTTGCTGCCGGCGTTCGTGACGGGCGTCCTGGGTGGCGGGGCGGGGGCGCTGGGTGCGCTCGACGGCGCCGCGGAATTCGCGGCCGCCGTCGTGAAGCTCGGAGCGGGTCGGCTGGCCGACCGGGCGACCCTGCGCGGGCCCATGATCGTGCTCGGGTATTTCATCGCGGTGGTGGTGCGGCCCGTCATCGCGGTCACCGGGGCGGCGTGGCAGGTGATCGGGTTGCGCGTGGTGGACCGGCTGGGCAAGGGATTGCGCACGCCGCCGCGCGACGCGCTCATTGCCGACCTGACGCCGGCGGCACTGCGGGGCCGGGCGTTCGGGCTGCAGCGCGGCATGGACCACGCGGGCGCGGTGCTGGGACCGATCCTCGCGTGGTGGCTGCTCGCGTCGGGCAGCGCGGGGCTGCGCACGGTCATTGGGGCGAGCGCGGGGCCGGGAGTGGTGGTGCTGGTCCTCGCGATGTGGGCGGTCAAGGGCGCGGCAGGGCGCGGGAAGGCGCGGGAGGGCGGGGACGATTCACCGGCGCCGCCCGCGCCCTTCCGCGGCCTCTCGCGCCCTTCCGCGCCGGCTCTCCTCGCGATCTCGGCCTTCTATCTCCTCCGCATGCCCGACACGCTGATCATCCTGCGCTCGCAGCAGCTGGGCGTGCCCGTGGCGGTGGTGCCGCTGTTGTGGGCGGCGGTGCACGTGGTGCGGTCGGCGTCGAGCTTTGCGGGCGGAGCGGCAAGTGACCGGCTGGGGCCCCGGCAGACCATGTGGCTCGGATGGCTGGTCTACGCGACCCTGGCGGTGGGGATGGCGCGAGCGGGCAGCGCCGCGGCGGCGTGGGGATGGTTCCTCGGGCTCGGCCTGGTGGCAGGGCTGACCGAGAGCCCGGAGCGGGCGCTGGTGGCGCGGCTCGCGGGCGCTCACCAGGGGAGCGGGTTCGGCCTGTATCACGGAGTGACGGGGTTCGCGGCGCTGGTGGGCGGCGTGGCGTTGGGCGTAGTGTTCCAGCGGTACGGGGCGGGGGCCGCGTTTCTCGCGAGCGCGGCGGGTGGGATGG
>Ga0209474_10000966_pt1 | contig 29159 bp, 24 predicted proteins | sample GraSoiAngelo_145_FD_185902 | JGI IMG/M metagenome (GOLD analysis project Ga0209474, IMG submission 185902) | Grasslands soil microbial communities from the Angelo Coastal Reserve, California, USA - 14_1009_05_20cm (SPAdes) (version 2) | ecosystem: Environmental > Terrestrial > Soil > Grasslands...
GGTCGACTGGCGGCCCCCGCTGGAGCGCCTGGCGCCCGACCCGGCCGTGGACGTCGCCAACCAAACCGCTGTCGAGCGCCTCCTGGCTGCCCGACCGCGGCTGGTGGCGGTGGGCGCGGCGCTGGAGGTGCTCCCCGGAATGCGACCCGATCTGCTGCTCCACAGCGGCCCGCCCCTGCGCTGGGAGGATGCCAGCGGACCCATGCGCGGCGCCCTGGAGGGCGCGCTGCGGCTGGAAGGCCGCGACTCGGCGGACCTCGAGCCCTGCCACCACCACGATGCGGTCGGCCCCATGGCCGGCGTCATCTCCGCCTCGATGCCGGTGCTGGTCGTCGAAGACGGCGAGACCGGGCGGCGCGCCTACTCCAACCTCAATGAGGGCCTGGGGCGTGTGCTCCGGTATGGCGCCAACGACGAGGCGGTCCTGGAGCGCCTGCGCTGGATGGCCGGCGCCCTGGGTCCCGACCTGGGGCGGGCCCTACGCGAGGGCGGACCCGTAGACCTGGTCAGCATCAATCAGCGCGCGCTCCAGATGGGCGACGAGCTGCACAACCGGCACCGGGCAGCGACCTCGCTGCTGTTCCGCGAGCTGGGCCTGCGCGGGCTGGCCGCCGAGTCGCTGCGCTTCATCGACGGCAACGACTACTTCTATCTGAACGTCGTCATGGCCGCCGCCAAGCTGGCCTGCGAGTGCGCCGCCGGCGTGGCGGGTTCCAGCCTGGTCATCACCATGGCGCGCAACGGCACCGAGTTCGGGATTCGCGTCGCCGGCGCGCCCGACCGCTGGTTCACCGCCCCGGCGGCGGTGCCGGTCGGCTTGTTTCTCGGCTCATACACGCAGGCCGATGCCAACCCCGACATCGGCGATTCCGCGATCACCGAGACCTACGGGCTGGGCGGCTTTGCCATGGCCGCGGCGCCGGCCATCACGCGGGTGGTGGGCGGCGATGCCCGCAGCGCGCTGGCGGCGACCCTGGAGATGTACGAGATCACGCTGGCCGAGAACCCCAACCATCAAATCCCCGCGCTGGACTTCCGGGGCACGCCGACCGGAATCGATGTGCGCCGGGTCGTGGAAACCGGGATCCGGCCGCTGATCAATACAGGCATTGCGCACCGCGAGGCGGGCGTGGGCCAGGTCGGCGCCGGCCTGGTGCGCGCACCGCTGGAACCTTTCCTGGCCGCGCACCGGTTCCTGTCCTCATGAAGTACGAGTTCCGGATACTGGACGTTTTTACTGAGCGGCCGCTGGCCGGCAACCAGCTGGCGGTGGTGCTCGATGCCGATGGCCTCGACACGGCGACCATGCAGTCGCTGGCGCGCGAGTTCAACTTCTCGGAGACGACCTTCGTCATGCCGGCGACGCAAGCGGGCTGCGACGTCAAGGTGCGGATCTTCACGCCCGTTTATGAGCTGCCGATGGCCGGTCATCCCACCGTGGGGACCGCAATCGTGCTGCACCACCAGGGTGTGATCGGCGACAAGGCTGTTTTCGAGTTGGGCGTCGGCCCCACGCCGGTCGAGCTGGACGCGGAGGGCCGAGCCTGGATGACGCAGAAGGAGCCGACTTTCGGTCCCGAAATTGACGATCGGCCGGGCTTTGCCGCGGCACTGGGGTTGGGTCCGGACGACGTGCGTGCGGATCTGCCGGCGCAGGTGGTCTCGACGGGCAACGAGTTCCTGATGCTGCCGCTGGCTTCCGCGGATGCCCTCCGCCGCGCGACTCCGGATTTCCGGAACTGGATGGCCGTCAAGTCGGCCACCGAGATGGAAGCGGTCTACTGCTTCTTCGCCGGCGACGGCGCTGACTTCCGGGCGCGCATGTTCGTGCCCGCCCTGGCCTCGGGGGAAGACCCGGCCACCGGCAGCGCGGCCGGGCCGCTGGGCGCGTACGCCGAACGGCACCTGGGCACCCGTTCGCTGGTGATCCAGCAGGGGGTGGAGATGGGCCGGCCCAGCGTGATCCGCGTCGAGATGACGGGCGGCCGCCCGCGGGTGGGTGGCTCGGCGGTCATCGTCGCGGAAGGACGCCTGGACTTACCCTGAGCAGTTCTTGAAGCTGCTCGACCTGACCCAGGATTTCTCGATGCATACGCCGGCCTTCGCCAGCTACACCGGCCCGAGCATCAAGTGGGTGAAGCGGCTGGCTTTCGACAAGGCGGGCGGTCAGGAGATCACCTCCACGCTCCACGTGTCGACGCATCTGGACGCCCCGGCGCACTTCTTCAGCGGCGGCAAGTTCATCGCCGATCTGCCGCTGGATTTTCTGGTCGGGCCCGCGTGCGTGGTCGACCTGGAGCGGATGGGGGTGGGCGATTTCGACCTCTACGGGCCGGCCGAGTTCGAGCGCTGGGAGGGGGAGACGGGGCTCCGCATCGAGCGCGGGGACATCCTCGTCATCCACACCGGGTACCACCGCTATTACCCGGAGAACTGGGCCGATCGGTCGGGGATGGATGAGACGCGGTACTTCATCCGGCACCCGGGGCCGACGCGCGAGTTCGCCGAGTGGGTGCTGGAGCGCGGGGTGCGCTGGCTGGCGGTGGACGCCGGCAGCGCCGACCATCCCATGAACACGGTGATCCGGCGCCTGCGGCCGGACGAGGCGGAGGATGGCGAGGCCAAGCTGGGGCGGGGATTCGAGGAGATCTTCCCCAAGGCGGACTACCAGATCATGCACACCCTCCTGTTCCCGCACGACGTGGTGCACATCGAGAACCTGGGGGGGGACATCGACCTCGTGCTCGACCGCAAGGTCAGCTTTGGCTGTTTCCCCTGGCGGTTCGTCGGTGGCGAGGCCGCCTTCTGCCGCGCCGTCGCCTTCCTCGACGCCTGACCCATGCCCCGAGCCGAGCTGCCCCTCCCCCAATACCACCCCCCCGGGGGTTCTGGCGCGAGGGTATTCGGGGGCCGTTTTGGGCGTCAAGCCTGCCTGTTAAGACCGCTGGAGGCAGCCAGGTGCCGGCAGATGGAGGCTTCCCGCGCCGGCGATACCGCCAACTGCCGGCACCTGGGACTCAACCGCGCGTGAAGCCGGCCCCGTTCGAGTACCACGCGCCCACAAGCGTCGACGAGGCGGTCCGGCTGCTCGGCATGCTGGAGGATGCAAAAGTGCTGGCCGGGGGGCAGTCGCTGGTGCCGCTGCTCAACTTCCGGCTGGCGCGACCGGCCCACGTGGTCGACATCAATGGCATCCCCGCGCTGGACCGCATCTACGAGCGCGACGGCGGCGTGGCCGTACAGGCGCTGGTGCGCCAGTCGGACGCGCAGCGCTCGGAGCTGCTCCAGAAACGATGCCCTCTGGTGCCCGAAGCGCTGAAGCACGTCGCTCACCAGGTGATCCGCAACCGCGGCACGGTCGTGGGCTCGATCGCCCACGCCGATCCCGCGGCCGAGCTGCCGGCGGTCATCCTCGCCCTGCAGGGCAGCGTGCGCGCTCTGGGGCCGGGCGGCACTCGCGACATCCCGGCCGAAAGCTTTTTCATGGGCGTCCTGGAGAGCGCGCTGGCGCCCGATGAGCTGGCCGTCGAAGTCTGGTTCCCGGCGTTCACTGGTCCTCACGGGCTGCGCGAGGAATCGCGCCGGCACGGCGATTACGCGATGGCCGGCGTGGTCCGGGCGGGCGACCGGCTGGCGCTCTTCGGAGTGGCGCCGACGCCTGTAACCGCGGATCCGAACGAGCCCACCCGAGACCTGCAGCCCAGCGCCGACCTGGAGGCGACGCCAGGGTTTCGCAAGCACCTCATAACAGCCATGACGCGCGAGCTCTTCGCGGCGTGATGCGCGTCAACGGCATCGCATCCCCCCTCCCCGAGGACCCGCGCACGCTCCTGTCCGACCACCTGCGTCACCAGCTGCGGCTGACCGGCACCCACGTCGGCTGCGAGCACGGCGTCTGCGGGTGCTGCACCGTCCTGCTCGACGGCAAGCCCGTCCGCTCCTGCCTGCTGCTGGCGGTCCAGGCGGCGGATCACGACGTCACCACGATCGAAGGCCTGGCGCCTGACACAGCAGCACTGCATCCGATCCAGCAGGCCTTCCACGAAGCTCACGCCCTCCAGTGCGGCTTCTGCACGCCGGGTTTCGTGCTGGCGGTCAAGGGACTTCTCGACGAGCATCCCGATCCCACCGACGAGCAGATCCAGGAGGGCATCAGCGGCAATCTCTGCCGCTGCACCGGCTACGCCAACATCCGCAAGGCCGTGAGGCTGGCCGCGGCCGCGCGGTGACCACGCGCTGGTTCGGCGAGCGCGTCGAACGGCGTGAGGACGACCGCCTCCTGCGCGGCGCCGGCCGATTCACCGACGATTTCAACGAAGACGCGCTCGAAGCCTGCTTCGTGCGCTCCCCATACGCGCACGCGCGCATCCTGAGCATCGACGCCAGGCGGGCCCGGGAACTCCCGGGGGTGCACGCCGTCTACACGGCCGGCGACTTGCCCTTCGGCGATCGCGACCTGCCGCTCCTGATCCCGCATCCGGCTCTCACCAACGGCCGCACCCAGCGCTGCCTTGCCGCCGATACCGTCCGCTATGCGGGCGAGGCGGTCGCCTTCGTGGTCGCCGACAACCGCTACCTGGCCGAGGACGCGGCGGATCTGGTCGACGTCGAATACGAGCCCCTGCCACCGGTCTGGCCGCTGGAAGCCGCGGCCGAAGATCCCGCGAACACCGCCGCCGAGCTGACACAGCAGACCGGTGACGTCGAGGGAGCGCTGGAACAAGCGGCGCACCGGCGAAAGCTGCGCTTCCGCTACGAGCGCGGGGCCGCAGCGCCCCTGGAGGCACGCGCCACCTGGGCGCGCTGGGATGCGGCCGACAAGCGGCTGACGATGTACGACTCCACCCAGTCGCCGACCTCGATCCGGGGCGGCCTGGCGGTGCTCTTCGGGCTCCCCGAATCCAGCGTCGAGGTGATCGCCCCCGACGTGGGCGGCGGCTTCGGGCCCAAGATCATGCTCTTCTACCCTGACGAGCTCCTGACGCCGTTCGCGGCCATGCAGCTGGGCCGGCCGGTCAAATGGACCGAGGACCGCCGCGAGCACTTCACCGCGGTCAACCACGAGCGCGCGCAGGTGCACGACGTCGAGGTCGGTTATGACGCGCAGGGCCGGGTCGTGGCGCTGGACGTCGACTTCGTCCACGATGCCGGCGCCTACACGCCCTACGGCATCATCCTGCCGATCATCACGGCGGCGCAGATCCCCGGCCCTTACCGGGTGCCCAACTACCGGGTCCGTTTCCGCGACGTCTTGACCAACGCAACGCCCACCTCGCCTTACCGCGGCGCGGGCCGCCCGCACGCCTGCTTCGTGATGGAGCGCACGCTGGACGCGATTGCGCGGGACCTGGACCTCACTCGGGACGAGGTGAGGCGCCGCAACCTGATCCAGCCGGACGAGTTTCCCTACGAGGTCGGCGTCGGCTGGCAGGACGGCAACCGCGCGGTCTACGACAGCGGCAACTTTCCGGGCCTGCTGGAGAAGGCGCTCGCGAACCTGGGCCCGAGGCCCGCCGGCCACCACATCGGCTTGGGCCTGGGCATGTACGTGGAGGGCACCGGCGTGGGTCCTTACGAAGGCGCCCACGTCCAGGTCCTGGTCAGCGGCAAGGTGGTGGCCTCCACGGCGATCCCGACCCAGGGCCAGGCGCACGGCACGGTCTTCGCGCAGGTCGTCGCCGACCAGCTCGGGGTCAGCCCCGACGACGTCACCATCACCACCGGCGACACCCGCCGCTTCCAGTGGGGCGTGGGGACCTTTGCGTCGCGCGCGGCCGTGGTCGCCGGCAACGCGATGGCGGTGGCCGCCGGAATGGTGGCCGAAAAGGCCAAGCGGATCGCTGCCGAGCACCTGGAGGTCGACCCGGCCGACCTGGAGCTGGCGCAGGGCGCCGTGCGCGTCAAAGGCTCGCCGCAGAAGGCCATGCCGCTGGCGCTGCTGGCCGTCCTCAGCAACCCCGTGCGCTACGCCTTCGGCGGCGGCACGGAGGCCGCCACCCAGTTCACCCCCAAGCCGCGCGCGGGCCCGCCGCTGCCCGCAGGCGAGCAGCCCGGCCTGGAGGCGACCGGCTACTTCAGCCCGACCGGCTCGACCTGGGCCTCGGGCTGCCACGCCGCCTGGGTGCGCGTCGACCCCAATACCTTCCGGCTGCAGATCCTGAGATACGTGGTCGTCCACGACTGTGGTCGCGTCATCAACCCCACCGTGCTCGAAGGCCAGATCCAGGGCGGCGTCGCCCAGGGCATCGGCGGCGCTTTTTACGAGCGGCTGGCCTACGACGCCGACGCACAGCTGCGCAACGCCTCCTTCATGGAGTTCCTGATGCCGTACGCCACCGAGATTCCCGACGTCGTGATCGACCACCAGGAAACGCCCTCGCCCCTCAACCCGCTCGGCGTCAAGGGCGCCGGTGAGGCCGGCGTGATCCCGGTGGGCGCCGTGATCGCCAGTGCGATCGAAGAGGCGCTGGGTGTTCCCATCACCGAGATGCCGCTGTCGCCCCTCCGGCTGTTCGAGCTGACTCATGCCGGCAGTGCCGGCGGCGCTCAGACCTGAGGGACGCCCAGCTCCTCCAGCCACTTCTGGTAGGCGATCAGGGGCAGGTCGGCCGGCCGCACGTACAGCATCAGCCGCGAGGAGAGGGGCGGCAGCAGCCAGGGCCGCTGGCTTTCCACCACCGGCTTGTCCTGTGCCTGGATGACGTCTTCGAAAGCCACGTACTCGGCATCCCGCGCCGGGTCGGTGTCGAAGTCGCGCGCCATCTGCAGGAAGATCAGCGAGCGGTCGTAAGCCACCGGGCAGACCACCTCGTAGATGGCGTAGCGGCCGGCCGGTCCGGACTTGAGCAGCCGGATCGACGACGGCGTGCACCAGTTGGTGTAGCTGACTGTCTCCAGCCCCGCGCCGCCGATGGTCTCGTTCGCCGGCTGCAGCGTCGAATACGTCGACATCAGGTATTCGCCCTCCACCCAGGCTCGGTGCTCGGGCGGCTCCGGGTGCTCGGGATCGCCGAGCAGTCCCGGGTGCACCCAGGGAAAGTGGGTGTCGTCCAGCGCGCCCATCACAATCCGAGGTGCGCTGCAGGCCCAGGGCTCGTACACGCGCAGCGGCGTCAGATGGAAGCCGGGGTCGTCGAACTCGGGGAACTCGGGGATGCCGGCGGTGGACTCGCCCTCCAGGCAGACCCAGAGCAGCCCGTAGCGCTCGGCCACCGGGTAGGCGCGCACGCGGGCGTCGCGGGGGATCGGCGCGTCGCGCCGGGCCGGAATGTCCACGCAGCGGCCACTGCGGTCGTAGGACCAGCCATGGTAGGCGCAGCGCAGCACCTGGCCCTCGCCGCCCGGCCCCGGAACCACCGAGGCCAGCGAGAGCGACGCTCCCAGGTGCCGGCAGACGTCGTCGAAGCAGGCCAGCTCGCCGTCCAGCCGGACCACGGTCAGGGGACGGTCCAGCAACTCGACGAAGTGCGGCCCGGCCCCGACCTCGGCCGCCGCGCACACCGGCTGCCAGAAGCGGGCCATGGCCGCGTTGTAGGCCGCCACCGCCTCGGCTGCAGGCTGCCGGCTGGCGATCACCGGCGGGCCTTGGCGACCCACGCCGACGCCACCACCGGCACCTTGGCGCCCGGTTTGCGCTCCACGCGCGGCCGCACCGTCTCCCTGATCGCCGCTTGCCTAGCCGGCGGCTGCGACTCGAAATGGGCGGTGATGTGGCCTTTCCGACCGAGGAGGGTCTGCCAGTAGTCGTCGAAGCCGTCGAAGGTGACGGTGAGCTGGATCAGGCGAGTCTGTGCCTCGCGGAGGCCGGCGCTGCCCAACAGCCGGACCAGGTCCTCGCCGCCGGCGATCGGATCAGGCTCGCGGCCCTGCGCACCCACCTCTTGGGCAGCCTCCCAGTACTCGTGCTGCAGATAATTCTCGCCGTCCCAGGCTGCCAGTCCGACCACGCCGCCGGGAGCCGCCACGCGGGCCATCTGGCCGACGGCCGCGGCCGGGTCGGGCACCAGGGCGAGCATCAGCGAGCAGACCACGGCCTCGAAGGAACCGTCAGGGAAAGGCAGCGCGGTGGCGTCGCCGAGCTCGAAGCGAGCCCCCGGCACTTTGCGCCGGGCGGCCTCCAGGTAGGGCTCGGAGGCATCGATACCCGTCACCGCCCCCGGCCAGGCGAGATCCATGATGGCGTCGCTGACGACGCCGGTGCCGCAGCCCACGTCCAGCCAGCGGGCGTCCCGGCGCACGCCCAACCAGGGCACCAGCTCACGTGCCAGCTGCTCGCTCCAGCGGGCTGTGGAGCTGTCGTAGGCCTCGGCGTCCCGGTAGAAGCGGCTCTCCGTGGTCACGAGCGCGAGCGCAGCTCTTCGTAGCCCGGGCCGCGGTCGAGTAAGGGCCGGGGCGCCGCCCGAGCCGGCCGCCGCACCTCCACCACGCGTCCGTCCTCGCCCACCAACACGCCATAGTCTCGCTCCGCGGACTCCCGAGAGACGCGGCCCTGGAGCACATCCAGTCCGACCAGCTCGGGCTCGCGCTCGAAGGGGTCGCCCCAGCCACCGCCACCGGTGGTGCGCAGCCGGAGCAGGGTGCCCGCGGGCAGGAAGACGTCGTCGTTGAGGCCCGGCAGCGGGCGGCCGTCGACCGACGCCTGGTAGGGCAGCCCGGCCATTCCCCCGGCCACCCCATAGCAGCCCAGAAAGCCGCGGTCGGCCGTGGATACGAAGTGGGCGTCGCGCAGCAGCCGTACGTGCTTGTCATAGCCCAGCCCGCCCCGCCTGCGACCCGGTCCGCCCGAGTCGGTCGCCAGCGCCAGCTTCTCGATCAGCACCGGGAAGCGCGTCTCCGCGAACTCGGCGGGCAGGTTCTTGGAGTCGGGAACGATGTGGATGGCGTCCGAGCCGTCGGCGTAAGAGCGCCCGCCGGAGCCGCCACCGAGGACCTCGCGCAGCAGGTACCAGCGGCCGTCCTCGTCTACGCCGTGGATGCCCCAGTAGCGGATGGTTTCCTGGTCGGCCGGCATCCGCCCGCCCACGGCCTGGGCCAGGCAGCCCGCGAAGACGCCGAGCAGGCGCAGGATCAGGAAGGAGCGGGCGTTGGTTGGGGCCGGGAAGGCGGGGGTGACCAGCGTGCCCGGCGGCGGAAAGCGCAGCTCGAGCAGGTCGCAGATCCCCTCGTTGATGTCCAGCTCGGCGGCCCGCTCCGGCGACTCCGCCAGGTTGCGGAGGATGCAGGCCATCCACTTGCGCAAGAAGAGCCCGTCGGCGTAGTCGCCGGCGTGGTTGATGGGGCCGCGGGCCTGTGGACCGGTGCCGTTGAGGTCGCAGACGATTCCGTCGGCCGTCTTGGCAATCGTCATCTTCAGCACGTGCAGGCGGGGCGGGTCGATCCCGTCGTGCTCGATGTAGTCCTCGAACTCGTACACGCCATCGGGGATCCGGGGCAGGATCTCGCGCCGGAAAGTCTCCGCGCAGCGGTCGATCAGGGCCTGGAAGCAGGCCTCCACGGTTTCCGCGCCATAGGTCGCGAAGAGCCGCGCCAGGCGGCGGGCGCCCATCTGGCAGGCGGCGACCTCGCTGTCCAGGTCGCCCGCGAAGGATTCCGGAGTCCGCGAGTTGCGGACGATCACCCGGTAGAGGTCGTCGTTGCGGCGCCCCGCGCTGAAGAGGCGGACGGGGGGGATCATCAGCCCCTCCTGGTAGGCGCTGGTGGCGTGCGCGGGCATCGAGCCCGGGACCATGCCGCCGATGTCGTCGTGGTGGCCGAAAGCCTGCACGAACGCCACCACGCGACCCTCGTGGAAGACCGGGACGGTCGTCGTGAGGTCGGGCAGGTGGCCGACCGAGCCTTCCGAGAGGTAGACGTCGTTGTGGTAGAAGACGTCGCCCTCGCGCATGCTCTCCAGCGGGAAGTCGCGCACCACCGGCTGCACCATGGCGCTGTAGGAGCGGCCCGTCAGCTTGCGGCAGCGGGCGTCGTGGATGCCTGCGCGGTAGTCGTGCTGGTCCCGGATCATGGGCGAGCGGGCGGTGCGCTCGATGGCCGCCTCCACTTCGGCCTCGATCGAGTGCAGGGTGCCCTCGACGATTTGCAGGACGATCGGATCAACCATGCAGCACGAGGTTCCCCAGGCGGTCGACTTCGGCCTCGAAGCCGGGCTCGATCACAGTCGTCGAGCCGTACTCCTCCACGATGGCGGGGCCGGCGCGCGACCAGCCCGCCGGCAGGTCCTCACGTTTGTATACAGAGAAGCCCGCGCGCTCGCCGCAGGGCAGGCCACGGCCGGCCGGGGGCGTCATTGCCAGCGCCGGCCGCTCCAGGGTGCCGAGGCCGGTGACCTTCCAGTTCACGAACTCGACGACCTCGCCGGAACGATAGGCATAGCCGTAGACGCGCTCGTGCGCGTCGTGAAACGCGGCGATTGCCTGCGCCGGGTCGAAGTCCCCGCCGACCGGGATCGCCAGCTCGTGCGCCTCGCCCAGGTAGCGGGCGTCCACCGAGCGCACCAGGACCATACGCTCCTCGGCCACTCCCTGCTCACGCAGCGACGCGCGCGCCCGCCCCTCCAGCTCGGCGAAGGCGGCCGCCACCGCATCGCCGTCCACCTCGTCGTGGCGTTGGACAAGCGTGACCACGTAGTCGTCCTTGAGGTCCACGGCGAGCAGGCCGAAGGCGGAGACGTTGCCCGGCGAGGGTGGGATCAACACGGTGTGCAGGCCCAGGATCTGTGCGATCCGGGCCGCCTGCAGTGGCCCGGCGCCGCCGAAGGCGACCAGGGTGTCCCCGGCGGGATCGATGCCGCGCTTGACGGTGAGCTGGAGCACGGCGTTGGCCTGGTTGTGCGCCGAGAGCTCAAGAATCCCCTCGGCGGCGCGCTGGGTGGTTAGCCCCAGCCTGGTGGCGATATCGCGCACGCCCGCCTCGGACAGGCCGCGGTCGAGCCGCACCGCGCCGCCGGCCAGGCTGTCGGGCACCCGCCCCAGGACGAGGTGGGCGTCGGTGACCGTCGGCTGGTCGCCACCGCGCCCGTAGCCCATGGGGCCGGGAACCGCCCCTGCCGAGCGCGGTCCTACACGCAGGCCGCCGTCCGGACCGACCCAGGCGATCGAGCCGCCGCCCGTGCCGACGGAGACGATGTCGATCATCGGCACCCGGACCGGGAAGCGCCCGATGCGGCCTTCTCGCGTGAGCTGGGGCTCGGCTCCCTCGACCAGGCAGACGTCGGTCGAGGTGCCGCCGGTGTCGATCGTGATCACCCGCTCGTAGCCGGCCTGGCGGGCCAGCCAGGAAGCGCCCAGCGCGCCGGCCGCCGGACCCGAGAGCGCGGTCGAGATCGGCTGCCGGGTCACCGCCGCGGCGGGCAGGACGCCGCCGTTCGACTTCATGATCAGCAGCGGCGCCGCGGGCGCGATCTCACGCAGTCCCGCCGCCGCGCGCTCCAGGTAGCCGGTGACGTGCGGCTTCACGAAGGCGTCGACCAGGGTGGTCACCGTGCGCTCGTACTCGCGGTACTCGGGCCAGACCTCACAGGAGATCGAGATGACCGCGCCCGGGTGCTCGGCGTGCAGGATCTCGCGCATCCGGCGCTCGTGCTCGGGGTTGGCGTAGGCGTGCAGGAAGCAGATCCCGACCGCCTCGACGCCGGCGGCGCGCAATGCCCGCGCGACAGCCCGGGCGTCCGCCTCGTCGAAGGCGGTGAGCACCTCACCCCGATAGGACATCCGCTCCGTAACCTCGAAAACCCGCTCCAGGGGCACGATGCGGTCGGGCTTGACCCAGAAGTAGGAATTGCCATAGCCGCTGGGCACGCTCTGGCGGGCGATCTCGAGCACGTGGCGGAAGCCGCGGGTGGTCACCAGGGCCAGCCTGTGGAATCGTTCCTCGAGCATGGCGTTGGTCGCCACCGTGGTCCCGTGCGCCACGGATCCGATCGTGCCGCCCTCGGGCAGCGGCGCCGCGCGCAGCGCGCCTATCAGCGCCCGCGCGGGGTCGTCGGGCGTGCTGGGGACCTTGAGCTGGGTGGCGCGGCCGGACTCCTCGAGCAGGACCAGGTCGGTAAAGGTGCCTCCGGTATCGATGCCGATCCGCAAACTCCCCGTCATCTGCATGGGCCTTGGCGGGAGCTTAACGGGGGCGTCCCGACCTAAAATCGCCCAGGCCCGGATGGCCACAGGAGAGAGTTATTGACGACTAGCGGCCTGGACGTGGTCGGTCGCACGCGCGAGGTTCCGGTCAGCTGGCGCCTCGGCGTGACCGGAGGCTGCTACCTGGGTTACCTCGGCTTGCTGGCCCCCCTGTGGGCGGCGCTCGGCCCCGGCACCGCGGTGCTGGCAGTTCTGCCGGTCGTGGTGGCGGGGATCACGCTGGGCGCCGTGCCGGGCGCGGTGGTCGCGCTGCTCGCCTACTTCGGCGGCGCCGTCACCCTGATGTTGGCGGGGCACGCAGGGGCGGCCATCCTGGTCACCCCCGAGGGCATCCCGATGCTGGTCGGGCTGGTCGCCGTCGGCCTGGTCGTGGGCCGCCTGCGCGACCTCGGCCAGCGCATGGAGCAGGACCGCGAGGGCCTCCAGTTGATCTTCGAAAACACCAGCATCGGCGTTGGCCGCTACCAGGCCGACGGGCGCCTGGAGCAGGGCAACCCGGCGCTGCTCACGCTGCTCGACGAGGATGCCGGCATGCTCGGCAGCGGCCTGCGGGCCATGGCCCGCGATTCCCGCCGCCGGGTGCACCGCGAGATCCGCTACACCCGTCGCGACGGCAGCGAGGCCTGGGTGGCCGTGGGCGTGGTCAAGGCCCACGGCTCCGGTGAGGGCGCCCACTCCATCGCCACCGTCGAGAACATCACCGTGCGCAAGGTCCAGGAGGCGGCCCTCGAGCACATGGCCCTCCACGACCCGCTCACCGGGCTGCCCAACCGCACGCTGCTGGGCGACCGCCTGCGCCAGGCCCTGCTCACCGCCCAGCGCGACCGCGAGAGCCTCTCGCTGCTGATCATGGACATCGACCGCTTCAAGGAGATCAACGACACCCTCGGCCACCACATCGGCGACCTCCTGCTCCAGGAAACCGCCAACCGCCTGCGCGAGTGCCTGCGCGACTCCGACACCGTGGCCCGCCTGGGCGGCGACGAGTTCGCGGTGATCCTGCCCGCGGCCGGTGAGGGCCGCACCGTGGAGCGGATGGCGGCCAAGCTGGTCGACGCCCTGGCCCAGCCCTTCGTGATCGAGGCCACCGAGCTGCGCGTCGACCTCAGCATCGGCGCGGCCATGTACCCGGCTCACGGCGACGACGTGAGCACGCTCACCCGCCTCGCCGACATCGCCATGTACGAGGCCAAGCGCTCCGGCACCGGGTTCGCCGTCTACTCCGCGGACGCGGGCGCCGGCCTGCCGCTGCGCCTGGCCCTGGCCTCGCAGATGCCGGCCGCGATGGACAAGGACCAGCTCGTCCTCCACTTCCAGCCCAAGGCCGCGATCGGCAGCGGCCGGCCGGTGGCCATCGAGGCGCTGGTGCGCTGGGAGCACCCCTCCCTCGGCCTGCTGCCGCCCGATCGATTCATCCCGCTGGCCGAGGAGACCGGCCAGATCAAGCCCCTGGCGCGCTGGGTGCTGCAGCGGGCGATCGCCGAGTGCGCGCGCTGGCGTGCCGCCGGCTGGGACCTACCGGTGGCGGTCAACCTGTCCGGCCGCAACCTGCATGATGCGGGCTTGCCCAGGCTGATCGACGAGCTGCTGCGCCGGCACGAGCTACCCGGTCGAATGCTCCAGCTGGAGATCACCGAGACCACCCTGATGACCGATCCCGAGGTCGCCATGCACCTGCTGGAGTCGATGATCGAGATGGGCGTCTCGGTCGCGATCGACGACTTCGGCATCGGGTACTCCTCTCTGGCCCACCTCCGGCGCCTGCCGGTCGGCGAGCTGAAGATCGACAAGAGCTTCGTCAGCGAGATGACCACCGACCCCAGCTCGGGCGTGATCGTGCGTTCGACCTGCGACCTGGGCCACAACCTGGGCCTGGTGGTGCTGGCCGAGGGGGTGGAGGACCGGGAAACCTGGGAGCTCCTGCGCGAGCACGGCGTCGACCTCGCCCAGGGCTACTTCGTGAGCCGGCCGCTCCCCGGTCCCGCGCTGATGGAGTGGCTGTCCAACTTCAAGCAGAAGCCGGTCGTCGTCAGCGCCAGCTGAATCCGCCGAGCGCCGGCGCTCGCACTGATTTTTCGCTCGAAAACAGTTCCGGCGCCGGCGCTCGGCTCCTTCTTACGGACGCATGGGGCGGCCGCGGGGGCCTAGCGGCCGGGTGGCCAGCACCTCGTACGCCAGCTCGGCCCAGTCGACCAGCCGGACCCGGGTCTCGGCCGGGTCGATGATGCGCTCGATGTTGAAGGACTCGGCCGTCCGGAAGGGCGAGCGCACGGCATCCAGGCGGGCCAGGATCTCCGCCTTCAACGTCTCCGGGTCGGGGCTGGCCTCCAGCTCCCGCCGGTAGGCAGCCTCCAGGCCGCCCTCAACCGGCAGCGAACCCCAATCGGCCGAGGGCCAGGCGAAGCGGTAGTTGAGCGCCTGCGCGTTGCCGTGTCCGGCCCCGGCCACCCCGAAGACCTTGCGCACGATCACCGACACCCAGGGCACGGTGGCCTGGTAGGCCGCGGCCAGGGCGCGGGCTCCGCGCCGGATGGTGCCGGCCTGCTCGGCCTCGACCCCGATCACGAAGCCGGGCTGATCCACGATGTTCACGACCGGCAGATGGAAGGTGTCGGCCGTGTCCACCCAGCGCGCCATCTTGTCGGCCGCAGCCGCCGTGAGCCCGCCGCCGTAGACCTTGGGATCGGAGGCCAGGACCGCCACCGGGCGGCCGCCCAAACGCGCCAGCGCGGTGACGCAGGAGCGGCCGTAGCCGGGGGCGATCTCGAAAACCGAGCCCGCGTCGAAAACCAGGCCGAGGATGCGGCGCACGTCGTAGGGCTGGCGCCGGGAGCGGGGCACGATCTCGCGCAGCTCCTCCACGGGCGCCACCGGGCCCTCGAAGGCGCAGACAGGGGGCAGCTGCCACACATTGGCCGGCAAGTACCCGAGAAAGCGCCGGCACAGGTCCAGCGCCTCCGCCTCGGTCTCGGCCAGGTTGTCCACGGCCCCCGACTGGCGGGTGTGGATCTCCCAGCCGCCGAGCTCCTCCTTGGTGACCGTCCGGCCCATGCCGGCCGCGACCACGGGCGGCCCGGCCACGAACAGCTGCGCCAGCTCGCGGACCATGACCGAGAAATGGGCGGAGACCACGCGGGCCGCGCCCAGCCCGGCCACGGGGCCCAAGCAGGCGGCGACCACCGGCACCTTGCCCAGGTTGTCGACGACCAGGTCCCAGCCCGGGTTGGCCGGCACGTAGGTCCGGCCGATCTTCTCGTAGGACTTGACCGAGCCGCCGCCGCCGGTGCCGTCGACCAGCCGCACCAGCGGCAGCCGCAGCTCATTGGCCATGCGTTCGGCATAGACCTGCTTCTCGTGGATGCTGGCGTCGGCGGCGCCGCCCCGGACCGTGAAGTCATCGCCGCAGACGACCACGTGGCGGCCTTCGATGCGGCCGGTGCCCGCCACCAGGTTGGCGGGGGTGAAGGCGTCCAGGGAGCCGTCGGTGGCGTACTGCCCGAAGCCCGCCAGCGCGCCGATCTCATCGAAAGTCCCGGGATCCAGCAGGCGCTCGATGCGCTCGCGGACGGTCATGCGCCCGGCCTCGTGCTGGCGGCGGACGCGTTCCTCGCCGCCCATACGCCGGGCCAGCTCCTCCCGGCGTCGCAGCTCCTCGAGCTCTGGGCGCCAGTTCACCCCCGAATTATGGTTACGCCTTGGTATGAAGGTTCTCGTCACCGGGGGCACCGGTCTGCTTGGCGCGCGCCTGGTTCCCCGCCTGGCCGCAGCCGGTCACCAGGTCCGGGTCATGACCCACTCCGGACGCAAGGTCGTGGGTGCGGGCTCGATCACCGGCGACCTCCTTACCGGGGCCGGTGTGGCGGAGGCCGTGGCCGGCGCGGAGTGCGTGGTGCACCTGGCCAGCTCGCCGCGCGCCGAGACTCAGAAAGTCGATGTGCTGGGCACCCAGGGCCTGGTCGAGATGGCGCGCCGGGCGAGCGTGCCCCACCTGGTCTACGTCTCGATCGTCGGCGTCGACCGCGTGCCCTACGCCTACTACAAGGCCAAGCTGGCGGCCGAAAAGGCCGTCCAGGCCGGGGCCGTTCCCTGGACCATCCTGCGCGCCACCCAGTTCTTCAGCTACATCGACATCCTGCTTCGGGATCGCGCCGAGGTGCCGGTGATGGTGGTACCCAAGGGCTGGCGCCTGCAGCCGGTCGACTCCGGCGAGGTCGCGGCCAAGGTCATGGAGTGCGTGCTGACCGGAGCCCGGGGCATGCTGCCCGAGTTTGGCGGGCCCGAGGTAACCACCAGCGAGCTGCTGGCGCAGGCGTGGAAGGCGGCCCACGCAGTGCACAGGCCGCTGGTCGCCCTCCCCTTCCCGGGCCGGGTCTCGCGAGCCCTGGGCAAGGGCGGCGCCACCTGCCCGGACAACCGCTTCGGGCGCATCAGCTGGACCCAGTGGATGGCGGGGGCGCGCGGCTGAACGAGGCTGCCCGCGACTTTGCCGCACGCGAAGTCGAACCCCACGCGGCCTTTTGGGAGCGCGAGCGGACGTTCCCCAAGGAGGCGCTGCGGGCGGCGGGCGCGGCCGGGCTGGCCGAGGTGCGGCTTCCCGGCCACCTGCTGGTGGAGGCCTGCGAAGTCTTCGAGGAGCTCGCCGCGGCCGATTACGCCTTCACGTTCGCCCTGGCCTGCCACGCGGGCGCCGCCGGCGTCCTGGCCCGCCACGGCCGCGATCCAGAGCCCGTGCTGCGCGGCGACGAGGTCGGCGCCTTCTGCCTCACCGAGCCCGGCGCGGGCACCGACGCGGCCGCCATCACCACGGCCGGCCGCAGCGACGGCGACGGCTGGCGGGTGGACGGCGTCAAGGCCTGGGTCACCAACGGCGTCGCCGCCTCCGTCTTCCAGCTCTACGCCCAGACCGAGGTGGGTTCGGGCCACCGCGGCATCGCCTGCTTCGACGTCCGGGGCCCGCAGCCGGGCCTGGCCGCCGGCCCGCCCTACGGGCTGACGGCCGGACACGCCATGGGTCTGTCCGACATTCACTTCGAAAACTGCGAGGCAAGGCTCCTGATCCCGCCCGGCGACGGCTTCAAGGCGGCCCTGCGGAGCATCGACTCGGCGCGCGCGATCGTGGCCGCCATGTGCTGCGGCATGCTCGGCCGCGGCCTCGAGATCGCAGTCGCGCACGTGAAGCAGCGGCGCGCCTTCGGCCGTCCCCTAGCCGAGTTCCAGGCCCTGCAGTGGGCCCTGGCCGAAGCTGCTACGGACCTGGAAGCCGCCCGCGGCCTGACCTACACGGCGGCGGCGGCCATCGATGCCGGGCGAGACGCCACGGTCGCTGCGGCCCAGGCCAAGAAGTTCGCTCCCGCCGCGGCGCAGCGGCACCTGGCGACCTGCATCCAGGCCATGGGCGCCGAAGGCCTTCGCGACCACCATCCCCTGGCTCGCCACCTGGCCTGCACCAAGATGGCCCAGATCCAGGACGGGACCAACGAGGCCCAGAGCCTGGTCATCGCGCGGCGCCTGCTCGCCTGAGCCCGAGCTAGGAGGTCCGGGCCGGCCAGGGCAGGAGCCGGGCCAGCACCTTGTACACCTCGGGGTTCAACCCCAGCCCGACGTGGCTGCCGTGCACTTCCACGGCGCGCACGTCGGGCCGCAGACAGGCCGCCCAGTGCACGATGCCGTCGCTGCGGCTGTAGATCGAGGTGACGGGCACCTTGGGCTCGGCCGCCAGGTCGCGCAGGAAACGGCGCTCGATGTCGGCGGTGCGCCCATAGCGGACGAAGTTCCAGGCCTGCGCGACCCGGACCCCGGCCATGGTCACCGGGTGGACGTCGTAAGGATCGGCCAGCGGCGAGCCCAGCGTCACCACCTGCTCCACCATTTCCGGGTGGCGGTGCGAGAGCACCTTGGCCAGGATCCCGCCCCGGCTGTGGCCGACCACAGTCACCCGCCGGCCCTTCCAACCGTAGACGTCGACCAGGCGCACGGTGAGCGCCTTCATGACGACCTCCGAGTACTTGACATTGAAGGAGATGCCGGGCGCCTCGGCGTAGTAGCCCATCCGGCGCAGCCAGTCAGCCAGCACCGACAGCGAGGCATCGCCGGCCAGGAATCCGGGCACCAGGAGCACCGGACGGCCGTCGCCGTGGGGCACGTCCTTACCGACGTAGACGGGGTTGCGGACCAGCGCCAGGTACTCGGCGGCGATGCGGCCCTCGCGCCAGATCGGCGGGGGCGAGAAGAGGCGCCCGGCGTAGAGGAGGGAGGGAATGCCCCTTACCAGCGCGCCCGCGGCGCGCCGGGCCTGGGGCTCCGGTTTGGACGGTTTGGGGACGGTTGCCACGACGTGGGCTGCTTTTGAGCCTGCGGCTACTTTAAAGGACCCCACAAAATCTGGCGATTTTGCGGGGAACCCCCCTAACCCGCCTTTTGCTCGGCCGAAACCTCCAGATAGCGGTTGATCGCGAGTAGGAAGCGGTCGGGCGTCTCCAGCATCGGCACGTGGCCGACGCCGTCCAGCACCTCCAGGTTCCAGTCCGGCCGCAGCCGCACCAGCTCTTGAGCCGCGGCCACGGGCACCAGGCGGTCGCGAGCGCCATGGACGATCAGGGTCGGCGCCTGGACGCGCGGCAGGATCCGGTTGTAGGCCTGGCGCCGGAAGGTCAGCTTGAGCAGAGAGCGCGCGGCCTGGACCAGCGCCCGATCGCTCCAGGGCATCTCGCGCATCCGGCGTTCGGTGAGCTCCATGTGCGCCTGGAAGATGTGCGGCGGGACCCGGCTGGGATCCTCGCAGCAGACCGCCAGGGTGGCGCGAACGATCTTCTCGGCGCCCATCCGCCGCGAGCGCCGGCCCAGGTACGGCTCGGCCATGGGCGCCAGCAAGGCCGCGAAGAAGACGATGACCAAGCCGTCGACGCCGCCCAGTGTCGGATTGGGAGCGGCCGGGTCGACCAGCACCAGGCGGCGCACCAGCTCCGGGCGGTGGGCCGCCACCTGGAGAGCGAGGCGGCCGCCCATGGAGTTGCCCACCAGGGTCGCGGGGCTTTGCACGACCCGCTCCAGGAAGCCCTCGACCAAGGCCTGGTTCGCGTCCAATGTGGCTCGCTGGCCGAGCCGCATCGGGGTGAGGCCGAAGCCGCGCAGGTCGGGCGCGTAGACGCGATGCCGGATCGCCAGCCGGTCGCCGACCGCCATCCAGTTGAGGTGCGAGCCTCCCAGGCCGTGGATCAGCACAACAGGGTCGCCCTGGCCGCCGTACGAGGCGTAGTGGACCGGGCCGTCGATGTCGACCGTGAGGCTCTCCACGATCAAGACTGTACCCATGGCCGGACAAGGACTCGTCCTCACCACGGGCGCCAATTCCGGCCTGGGACTGGCTACGGCCATCGCGCTGGCGCGCGCCGGCTTCGATTCGGTGGGCAGCGTGCGCTCGGCGGCCAAGGCCCGCCGGGTCCGCGATGCCGCCGAGGCGGCGGGCGTCGAAGTGCGGACGGTGCTCCTGGACGTACGCGACGAGGCCGCCTGCCGCCGGGTGGTAGGCCGACTGAAGCCCTGGGCGGTGGTCAACAACGCCGGTTATCCGGCCTCCGGTGCCGTCGAAGACGTGGGCGACGAGGAGGCGCGAGCGGCCTTCGAAACCATGGTCCTGGCGCCCATGCGCCTGGCCCGCCTGGCCCTGCCCCGGATGCGGGAGCGCGGCGAGGGCCGGATCGTGAACATGAGCTCGATCTACGGACTGGCGACCACGCCGCTGACCGGCTGGTACCAGGCCTGCAAGCACGCCCTGGAAGCGCTGTCCGACGCGCTGCGAGTGGAGACCGCCGGCTTCGGCGTGAAGGTGATCCTGGTCGAGCCGGGCGGGTTCGACACCGGGATCTGGGACCAGTGGCACGCCGAGACCGACTCACGCGCGGATTCCAACTACGAGGCGGCTTACGAGCGGGCCCGCTCCGGGATCAATTTCGGCCGCGGCCTCATGGGGCGCCCCGAGGACGTGGCCAAGGTGGTGGTCAAGGCGCTGACCGCCAAGCGGCCCCACGTGCGCTACCTGGTCGGAAACGACGCGCGGGCGATCGCCCTTTACGACAGCCTGGTGCCCAGCGAGGTCAAGGACCGGTTGGCGCGCTTGACGCTGGGGCTGTAGGGGAGGGGCTTGCCCTCCCGGGCGAGGCGAGCCTCGCCCCTACGCCACCGCCAGGACGACGCCCAGCGTGTTGAGCGCCGCCACCGCCATGAAGGCCACGGCCAAGCCCTGAACCGCGAACCAGGCCACGCGGTGCACGCGCAGGTGGCGACTGGTGGCGATCACCAGGATCAGGAGCGCGGCGACCAGCGCCAGCTTCACGGCCAGGAAGGCCAGGAAGTCGCCGTGGTCGAGGACCGCGCGCACGACCGGGTTCTGCTCGGGCGCCCCGGACTTCAGGCTGAGCCAGGTGCTGGCCACGTCCGACACCTGGGCCAGGGCCAGGAGCATGGGCCAGCCAAGCCAAACGCGATGCGCCACCGGCGTGCAAGGCTAGGCAGGGCCGAGCCCCGGTTCCGGCTTCCGGAGTGAGTTGTTGTTAAGCGCCTCCGACCAGCGCTACGCACTCGATCTCCACCAGTGCGTCGGGATCGAAAAGCTCCTTGACACCGAACAGACTGGTGGCCGGGAAGTGCTTGCCGAAAACCTCGCGGTAGGCGGCGCCGATCGCCTTCAGGCCGCGCCGGTAAGCCGTTACGTCGGTGACGTAATAGGTGAGCTTCACGGCCTGTCCGGGAGTTGACCCGGCGGCTTCCAGGGCGGTGCCCACGTTGCGGATGGCGCGGGCGAACTGCTGCGCGATATCGCCCGGCTCGGCGATGTGGCCAGTCTCGTCACTGCCGACCTGGCCACCCAGAAAGACGAACCCTCCAGCGCGGCTGGCGTGTGAGAAGCCGACGGCGGGCCCCAGGGCGGGCGGGTTGAAGTTTTCGACCATGCGAACATGATGCGGACCATGGGCTCCCGCCGCTGGCACTTCGACTACCGGGAGTCCGGTGGGGTCGCCACGGTCACCTTCAACCGCCCGGAGCGGCTCAACTCGCTCACCTTCGAGGTCTACGCCGACATCCGCGACCTCACGGCTTCGCTGCGGGCGCGCGCCGAGGAGGTCCGGGTGCTGGTGCTGCGCGGCGAAGGCCGTGGCTTCTGCTCCGGCGGGGACGTAGACGAGATCATCGGCGAGCTGCTCAAGATGGACACCCGCGGGGTCTACGACTTCGCGCGCATGACCGGCGCCTGCGTGCGCAACCTGCGCGAGCTGCCGCAGCCTGTGGTCGCCGCCGTCAACGGCATCGCCGCCGGCGCCGGCGCGGTGCTGGCGGCGGCCTCCGATCTCCGGCTGCTGGCGGAGTCGGCCTCCTTCCGCTTCCTCTTCACCAAGGTCGGCATCAGCGGGGGAGACATGGGCATCTGCTGGCTCCTGCCGCGCCTGGTCGGCTTGGGCAGGGCCACCGAGATCCTGATGCTGGGCGACAAGATCAGCGCGTCCGAGGCGCTGGCCATGGGCCTGGCCAGCCGGGTGGTGCCAGACGCCGACCTCGACGCCTGCGTGGCGGAGGTGACTGCGCGCCTGCACGAGGTGGCGCCCTGGGGCCTGGCCATGACCAAGGAGATGCTCAACCGCGCGGCCTCCATGGACTACGGGTCGGCGATCGAGATGGAGGCCTGGACCCAAACGCTGCTGATGACGGCTGCCGACTTTCGCGAGTTCCACGCCGGGTTCACCGGCAAGCGGAAGCCGGTTTTCACGGGCCGGTGAACTTCGAGCTCGGGCACGAGCTGGAGGCCTTTCAAGGACGCGTCCGCCAGGCCGTGTCCGAGCTGGTGGCACCGCAGGCACGGTCCGCCGACGAGGAGGGCGGCTTCCGGCGCGAGGTCGTCGACGCCCTGGTGGCGACCCGCCTGCCGGCCTGGGCGCTCGAGCACGGACCGCCGGCGCTCGCGGTCTTCTATGAGGAGCTGGGTCACGCCGACTCTTCGGTGCGCGGCTTCTTCACCGTCCAGCTGGGCCTGGTGCTGAACTGCCTGCGCGACTCGGGATCTCCGCACACCCAGGCCGTCGCCGAGGTTCGCGAGATCGGCTGCTACGCGCTCACCGAGCCCGAGGCCGGCTCCGACGCCCGCTCCCTGCGCACGCGCGCCGAGCCCACCGCCGAGGGCTGGGTCTTGAATGGCGAGAAGCACTGGATCACCAACGGCGGCGTCGCCAACCTGGCGCTGGTCTTCGCGGGAACCGATCAGGGCATCACCTGCTTTCAGGTCTCCACCGACACTCCCGGGCTGGAACGCACCCCCATGTCCGGCCGCGAGCTCGGCCATCGGGCTTCGGACCACGTCCGGATCACCCTCCGCGATGTGCGCCTGCCGGCCGATGCCGTGCTGGGGGAGGTGGGGGGCGGGTACCGGATGGCCATGGAGGCGCTGCGCCACGGCCGGCTGGGAGTGGCCTCAGGCGCGGTCGGCATCCATCAGGCGTGCCTGGACGCCTGCCTCGACTTCGCGCGTCACCGGCGCCAGTTCGGGCAGCGCATCGGCGACTTCCAGATGATCCAGGCTGCCCTTGCCGACATGAAGGCCGAGCTCGACGCCTCCCGCCTGCTGGCCCGGCGCGCGGCCTGCACCATGGACGCCCAGGACCTCGCCGTGGCCAAGCTCTACTGCTGTGACGCCGCCGTGCGCGCGGCCGACCAGGCGATCCTCATCCACGGCGCCCGCGGCTACTCGTCGGAGTTTCCGGTCGAGCGCTACTGGCGGGACGCCAAGGGCATGCAGATCTACGAGGGAACTGCCCACATACAGCGGGTGATCGTCGCCAGATCGCTGCTGGGCAAGCCGGAGCCTTAGCCGAAGATCTTCACCTGCTCCTGGCGGAGCCGCCAGAGGTAGCTGCTGGTGTCGAGCTCGACGTCGTCCAGCGTCAGCGCCTGGTCGCGCCCGACTGCGCGCTTGACGCGGGTGCCCTCGTATGCGAAACCGAAGGGCAGCAGCCGCTCGCGCTTGGCCACCTCATAGCGCTCAGCCAGGCCGTAGACGGTGTAGCCGCCGCCCCCGTCCAGCTCCTCGCCGGGCGCCAGGTCCTTCTTGGCGACAGCCACCAGCTCGGCCACCATGCCGCCGCGCAGGTCGCCGGTCGGCCGGCCCTGGATGATCGCCCGCGCCACCGACATGGGGACCTCCACGCAGGCCAGGTGGTAGGGCCGGAACAGCCCCCAGTTGGGACCCCACTGCTGGGCGGTGCCCCCGAAACCCGGCTCGAATAGCGAGCCCATCGAGGAGCGCACGCCGGCATGCGGCGAGGTGACGACCGCGAAGATGCCCGGAAAGACCTTGTCCTCGTGCACGTACTGACCGGCCTCGTCGACGGCGTTGGCCATGTCGACCACGCCGGCCTCGTCCAGCAGGCCGCCGTCGGATTTCAAGGCGAAGACCCGGCCCAGGTCCTGCCACTTGCAGAAGGGCTCGAGCATGCCGCGGCGGGCCGGCGGCAGCTTGAGCACGTTGGAGACCGCCACCATCTCCAGCTGCGACTTGGTGCCGTCGCGGAACTCGTTGTACATCTTGGGATTCATCCGGTTGCGCTGAGCGATCTCGGCGTAGGTCTCGGGTGTGGCGTGATGGTCGTCGGGGAAAAGAACCGTCCCACGGCCGGCGCACACGATCTCGAAGCCCAGGCAGCGCGCCCACTCCACGAGCTCGAAGATGGCGCCGGGCTGGTCGCCCGCGGCCAGCGTGTACACGACCCCGTTCTCGCGCGCGCGGTGGGCCAGGATGGGCCCGACCACGATGTCCGCCTCCACGTTGAGGAGGATGGTGTGCCGGCCGCGCGCGATGGCGAGGTCGGCCACCTGCGCGCCCACCTCGGGGACGCCGGTCGACTCCACCACCGCGCGCAGCTCAAGCTCGGGGACCAGCAGCGGGTCGGCGGTGGCCACGGGCCGGCCGTGGCGCAGCGCGTGCTGGGCGGTGCCCAGGTCGTCCGACACGCAGACCGCCTCCGCGTCCCAGCCGTTCTCGGTGAAGCCGGCCAAGGCGCGCGCCGCGTCGATGTCGGCGAGCGCCATGACACGCAGCCCGCGCATGGTGGCGACCTGGTCGACGATGCCCCGACCCATCCGGCCCACGCCGACGACTCCGATCGGCGCTGGGTCAGAGGCCATGCGCGCCAGCTCGGCTAAATACATCTGCCCAGCTGCCGCGCGGGTTTCAGTTCTTCAGCGCGCCCCCGGTGATGCCCTCGACGAAGTAGTCGAGGAAGAAGTTGTAGAGGATCGCCACCGGCACCCCGGCCAGGAGCGCCGCCGCCATCAGCTCACCCCAGAAGTAGATGTCGCCGCGGATGAGGCTGGCGGGAATGCCGACATTGAGCGGCTGCTGAGACGAGGAGGAGGTGAAGGTCAGTGCATAGACGAAGTCCTGCATGGCGAGCGTGAAGGCGAAGATCGCGGTGGTCAGGATGCCGGGCACGCTGACCGGCAGCACGACATGCAGGACGGCCTGCCAGCGGTTGCAGCCGTCGACCTGCGCGGCCTCCTCGATCTCGAAGGGGACGCGCTTGAAGAAGCCCAGCATCAACCAGAGGCAGAAGGGGACTGTGAAGGTCGGGTACACGAGGACCAGCGCCCATTTGTTGTTGCCGAGGCCGAGGCCGCCGCTGATGATCTGGCTCATCGGCAGGAAGAGCAGGGTCGGCGGAATCAGGTAGGTCAGGAACAGGCCGATCGCGAAGTGCTCGCCACCCGGCATGCGCAGGCGTGCGAGCGCATATGCGCCGGGCACGCAGATCAGCAGCGTGATCACCAGGACCGCGGCGGCGATCACATAGGTGTTCGAGTACCAGGTCAGGAAGTTGGTGTGGCGGAAGAGCACGTCGAAGTGCGCCAGGCTCAATGGGCGCTTGAACCAGAAGGGGCTGACGCCCGGATCGATCAGGTCGACGTCTTCTTTGAACGCCGCCATGAACATCCAGTACAGCGGGAAGACGGCGATCGCGAGGTAGAAGACCAGGGCCAGGTACAGAAGCGTGCGGTTGGTGATCTTGCGCCGTCCGGGCCGGCGGGGGCGCCGGATCGCCGCCGCCGCTACGGCACTCATCCGGGGTCCCCGAAAGATCGCAGATCTCTTGGGGTGCTCATAGCGCCTCCCTGCGGTAGAGCATGCGCAAGAAGACGATCACGCCTACGAACAGGAGCGGGAACAGGAAGAGGGTGATCGCCGAACCCAGCCCGAGGTTGCCGCCCACGATGCCGACCTGCCAGGCCTGCATGGGCAGCGTTTCGGTCGAGTAGCCGGGCCCGCCCTGCGTCAGCCGGTACACGGCGGTTAGGTCGCCGAGCGTGAAGGTGACGTCATAGATCAGGCCGATGAAGAGCACGGGCGCGATGATCGGCGTGATCACGTAATGCCAGGTCCGGAAGAACCCGGCCCCGTCCACCTTGGCGGCGTCGAGGAGGTCGCCGGGTATCGAGGTGAGCCCGGCCAGGATGATGACGCCGGCAAAGGGAAAGCCGCGCCAGATGTTGACGATCAGGATGGCCAGCCAGGACCAGAAGGGATCGCCAAGCCAATCTGGGTAGGGCTGGTGCAGCAGGTGCAGCTGATGGCCGAACAGGTAGTTGATGACGCTGAACTCGGGGTCGAACATCCATTGCCAGCCCAGCAGTGAGAGCGCGAAAGGCAGCGTGAACGGCAGCATCAGGAACGCGCGCACGATCTTCTTTCCGAAGAGCGGCTGCAGCAGCAGGAAGGCCAGTCCGATGCCCAGCACGGCCTTGGCGATCTCGCTGGTGAAGGTGAAGCCGAGCGTGTTCCAGAAGGCCCTCTGGAAGATCGGGTTGTCGAGCAGCCCGGTGTAGTTGCTGACGCCCGCGAAGCCTCGGTACTCGCCGCCGATGAAGACGTGGTTGACGGAGAAGTAGAGCGAGAGGAAGAAGGGGTAGCCGACCAGCACCAGGATGTAGACCAATGCCGGTAGGGTGAGCAGGTAGCCGGCCATCGGCTCCATCCAGTTGACTCGGCGGCGGCGGCGGCCCGCCACGGCGGGCCTGACCCCGATGGATGCCTCTTTCATCCCTCAGCTCGTGGAAGCTACCGTACCGAGACGGAGCCCAATTGTGCAGGCCTTGAGGTGGCGCCCGCTGGCGGCCGGTGCGTTCCAGGACCTGGCGTGGTTCCGGCGCCGGCGCTGGCTGACCGGCTACTGGCTTTGCCTGCCCTCACTTGGAGTGGTGGTGCTGGTGCTGGGCTACCCGCTCGTCTACGACCTCGTCCTCAGCTTCAGTGGCGCCCGGGAATTCTCGGCCTCGGGGGCCTTCGTGGGCCTCAGCAACTACCAGCGCCTGCTGGCGAACGACGGCTTCTGGGAGGGGTTTCGGGTGCTCCTCTTCTGGATCCCGATCACGATCCTGGCGGAGGTCACCATCGGGCTGGCCACGGCGCTCCTGCTCTGGTGGCGGTTCTGGGGCCGGACGGTGCTGTTCCTGGCCGTCTTCATCCCCTGGGCCTTCCCCAGCGCCTTCTCGGCCTTCGCCTTCTACTCGCTCCTCGTCCCGCCCTTTCCCGCCTTCTACCAGCACGATGCCGTGCTGGCCAGGTTCTGGTTCGACGACCACTTGGGACGGGGGACCTTCGACTTCGCGGCCTATGGCCTGATGATGACCTGGCGCCTGTCCTCGATCATGGCCGTCTTCCTGCTGGCCGGGCTCAACACCATCCCCCGCGACCTGCTCGACTACGCGCGCCTCGACGCCCGCTCACCCCTGGTGTACCTGCTGCGCGTCATCCTCCCGCTGCTGCGAAGGTACCTGGTGCTGGCGGTCATGGTCGGCGCCGTGATCACGTTCATCGGCTTCGACTCGATCTACATCGAGAGTGGAAACCGCACGATCGTTCCGGTCCTCGGCACCCTCGCCTACCTGCACGGGATCGTCAACGGTGAGACCGGCTACGCAGCCGCCATCAACATGGTGAGCCTGCCCTTCGTGCTGCTGGTGGCGATCCTGGGCCTGCGCTGGATCGGCCCCGACCGTCAGGTCCGGGTGCGCTCTGGTCCGGAGACCTCCCCGGTTGCCCTGGAAGCATCAATAGGGCGGAGCAAGCCCCGCCCCTACGAGCCGCGGCGGCGGCGGCTGCCCTGGCGCTGGCGCCGGCGCCTGCTCTACCTGGGCGGTGGCGTGGCGGCCTTGGTCATCGCCGCCTTCCACGTCTTCCCGGTGTACTTCGTCTACAGCCAGGCTGTGGTGCCGGTCCAGGAGCTCTACCTGGGCCAGCCGTTCCTGGTCCACCACCCGAACTGGGAGACTTTCCAGCAGGCCCTCGAGCCGGGGCCTCTGTGGGAGTGGGCCTTCAACACCCTGGTCGCCTTCGGCGTCGCCATCCTGGTCGGGGTCAGCCTCGGCATGCTGGCGGGCTACGGCCTGGCGCGCTACCGCCCGCCGGCGTCCGAGCTGCTGGCCAAGCTGATCTTCGCCTCCTTCTTCGTGCCGCAGTTCGCGATCGTGATCCCGCTCTACCAGGTGTACAACTGGTCCGGGCTCGACAACTCACTACAGGGCCTGGTGGTCATCTACCTGACCATGGTCATTCCCTTTGCGACCTGGCTCTTCTATGCGTACTTCCAGGGCCTGGACCCCAGCGCCGAGGAGCACGCCTGGCTGGATGCGGGCCGCGTGCGCACCTTCTTCTCGGTGGTGGTGCCGATGGCGCGGCCGGTGTTCATCGCGGCCGCACTGTTCAGTGTCGGAGTGCTGGGCTCGGACGTCGTTTACGCGTCGACGCTGGCGCTCAACGACGCGGCCAAGACGCTGCCCGTCGGTCTCGGCCTGAGCGCGATCTCACTCGACGAGTGGGCCAACGTCAGCGCGGACGTGCTGATCGCCTCGATCCCGCTCATCGTGCTGTGCGCGGCGCTCGGGCGGAGCTTCGTGCAGGGCATCGAAGCCGCCCTGCTCGAAGGCGCCTGACCACCCCACGAAATCTCCGATTTCGCGGGGACCCCGGTAAGCCTTGCTCCAGTCGGTGGTCGCTAGCCGTAGATCGTCTTCAGCTGGTTCTTCGCGAAGCTGATCGCGGCGTCGACCTCGGACTTGCTGGTGCCGCGGACCGCGGTCTGCACCATGTCCGGGATGATGTACTGCGCCAGCACCTGGTTGGCCTGGGCGGTGGGCGGACCGGGATAGCCCCAGGTGGCGATGTTGTCGCCCTTCCACTTGGCCAGCGGCCCGAATTTATCGATGTCGAGGAACTGGCCGCCGACTGAGGTGTCCGTATAGATGCCCTTGTCGAAGAACTTGAAGTGCGTGGGCGAGTTGTAGTCGCGCGACTGCTGGAACGTCAGCAGGTAGTTGTCGATGTAGTACTTCATGAACTTCTTGGCGTTGCCCTGGTTGGGCGACCAGTTCCAGATGCCCATCGCGCAGTAGTCGGGCATGTCGAGCCCGCTCGGATGCGCCTTCGACTGCATCGGCGGATAGGTCTGGACCTGCGCGTAGATGTCGACGCCGTTGACCAGCTGCCCGCGCACGCTGTTGAGGGCGCTGATGGCGTCGTGGATGAAACCCCCGTTGCCGGAGTCCATCCACTGGTTGTCAGACACGTCCTGCCAGGCGAAGACTTCCTCGAAGAGAGCCGTGTGGTAGAACTCCTGCATAAAGGTCAGGTAGTCCCGCATCTGGGACGTGTCGACGGTCACCGTCTTGCCGTCCGAGCCGACCTCGCTGGCTCCGAACGACCACATGATGCTGCGCAGCGTGTGGTTGGAATCGTTGCAGTGGGAGATGGCGATGCCGCCCGGTTTGCCGATCCCCTTCATCTTCTTGCCGACGCGCAGGACGTCCTCCCAACCCTTGATGGAGCCGGGGTCCTCGCCGACCTGCTGCAGGATGTCCTTGCGCATCATCAGCGGCTGATCGATGAAGAAGTTCGGCCAGGCGCGCCAGGTGCCGTTGACCTTGCCGATCTTGTTGCTGGCGGTGTCCAGCGTGCCCAGCTTGCTCTCGGCGTAGTTGATGATGTCGCCGACG
>Ga0209474_10000968_pt1 | contig 29154 bp, 23 predicted proteins | sample GraSoiAngelo_145_FD_185902 | JGI IMG/M metagenome (GOLD analysis project Ga0209474, IMG submission 185902) | Grasslands soil microbial communities from the Angelo Coastal Reserve, California, USA - 14_1009_05_20cm (SPAdes) (version 2) | ecosystem: Environmental > Terrestrial > Soil > Grasslands...
TCGTGTTTCGCAACGAATACGAAATCCCCACGGTGGTGGATCCGAGCACCGGCCAGGTTAACCCCGGTACACTGGCAGGTTTTTTTGAGGAGCAGGATCCCGCGCTGGACCGCCTGGCGCAGGACTTCGCAGCGCGGCTGGTGGCGGCAGTGACGGAGAATTATTAGAAATGCTCAAAGCTTGCTTCAAGCCTATTAGAATGAGCAGGTTAGGAATAGGAATCTAAGGCAGGAAGCTGCAAGCTACTTTGCGGGGCAAAGTTTAAAGTAATACTTGAAGTGCGGGCCCAAACTCATTGAGTCCTTTGGGCTTAGGGGGAGAGCAAGGCCGAATGGCGCGGATTTCGACTAATGAGCTGCTCTCGCGGTTGGAAAAGGGGAAACCTATCCCTGCGATTTTGCTCCTGGGAGAAGAACCCTACCTGCGGGACAGTTGCCGGAAGCTTTTGACCGAGAGGCACGTTCCGGAAGCGGCTCGGGCATGGGCGGTGTCGCGCTATTCGGCGGACCGTGGCGAGACGCAAGCCGCGCTGGAACAAGCGCAGACCATGGCCATGCTGTCGCCAGTGCAGGTTGTTTTTCTTGAGGACGCCGAAGCGATTGAAAGCCTCGGCGAGAAGAACCGTGAGCAAGCCGTCGACTTGCTGACGGCCTACTTGGAGAATCCAGCGCCGTTTACCATACTGGTCATCGAAGCCACGCAATTGGATCAGCGCATGAAATGGGGGAAACTGCTGACGGAGAAGGCGCTGGTGGTGGAATGCGGGCTGGGAGAAAACTTGAGCGAGCGGCAGGTTGCGGCGGTGGCGCAGGCCCGCGTGATGGCCAAGGAGCAAGGCGTCGAATTCGAACGAGGGGCGGCGGAAGATTTAGCGGAGTTTGTGGCTGCGGACTTGATGCGGCTGAAAATGGAAATCGAAAAGCTGGCGACGTTCGCAGCGGCGAGAAAGCAGATTCGACGAGAGGACGTGAGCGCGCTGGTGGTTTCCGAAAAGACGACCACCGTTTGGGAGTTGGCGGACCTGCTGGCTTCGCGGCAGGGGAAGAAGGCGCTGGAGTTTTTGGATCGCTTATTGCGCGACGGCGAACAGCCATTGCAAATGCTGGGTGCGATCACCTGGATGTACCGCAAGCTGATTGAAGCCAGCGAAGTGAAGGGTGTGAGCAACGGATGGCAAGCGGCGCGAGCGCTGGGGATGCGGCCGGAGCAGGCGGAATTAGCCTTGCAGAGCGCGCGAAAGATTCCGAAGCCGCGCTTGCTTGCAGGACTCGGAGCCTTGAAGCGGGCGGACGACCGCCTGAAAGGCGGCAGGGAAGATGCGCGCGCGGTCATGGAATTCCTGGTGACGGAGTTAACGGGTGGGGAAGCGTTGGCGGCACGAGGCTAAACGGACCTTGAGCCAGGCAAAGACGTTGGAATGGTCGAGGTTTTTGATCTGCAATCTTAGACGCGGTCTGCCAGCGTGATTTGAGAGTGGCGGACGCGGCGGTCGAAGTCGGTGAGTAGGGCGGCGGCTTCGGGAGCAACGACGGCGGCCTCAAGGTCGGAGCCAGCGAAACCACGAATGGCTTCGAGGGAACGCCAGGTGGTCTCGACGAAAATCTCAGCTTCGCTTGCAGTGTGAAGGACGGAAACATTCGCTCCGAGATAACCGGGCACGCGGCGAAGCTCGGGTAAAACGTTTTTAGAAAAGTGCTCGAGGTACGCAGGCAATTGCGTTTCTGAAGCGCGAGCGGACCAGTGCCGAAGGATGGCCCCCGCGGGGTCCGTGGGGATAGCCGAGGAAGCATGCTGTTCCTGGCCAACCACCACTTTCCAAGGCCGCACTTCCCACTTTTTGACCAGGCCATTTAGAACGTAGGGATCCTTGCGAGCGAAGTCCTCAACTCTACGTTTGTCATCGACGTGAAAAACCAACAGTGCACGGTCGACGGGATCGTCGAATGCGCCGGCGAGAACCAACTCGCCGCGCTCGCGCACTTCCCGCGCGATGCGCAAGTGCAGTTCGCGGAATTCGGCTCGGCGCGCGACGTAGTCGTCCACGGTTTCGTAGATCAGCGCGTAGTAGTTCATGGGATTCCACCCCTATTCGATGACAAAAGGAAAAAGACGGCTGTGGGCCGCCTGCGTCATGGAAAAATCTTTGGCAAGAAGAACGGCTCTTACTTCGCGGCCGCTTTGGCTTTTACGGCGTTGTAGGCAAGCGTCAGGCGCGATTTGTAGCGGTTGCCGGTGTTCTCGTGGAGCACGCCTTTGGTAATGGCCTGGTCGATGGCGGACATGGTGGGATGCAGGAGATTGCCCGCCGCAGTAGGATCACCGGCGGTAAGGGCCGTGCGCAACCGGCGCATCATGGTGCGGACGCGCGTGCGATTGACGCGGTTCACTTCGGCGCGTTGACGAGCTTGCGCCGCGCGCTTCAAAACTGACTTTTTCTTCTTCTTGACTTTGGTAGCCTGTCCCTGGGCCATCTAACGCTCCTTAAGCGTATTCTTCGAATTTTTAACGTTAAACGAGGCTTGCAGCTTTGTCAAACGAGCACAACGAGGCAAAAAGTCCATTGGGAACGCCGATGCCGGCATCGGGGCAACCACTCAGGCTGGTAGCGCCGCCGGGCGTGGCAGGCGCCACGGGAGCGCGTCCGAAGCCGCCCAACAAGCACGATGAGTTGCGGCTCCTGATTAATTCGCGGCACCCGATTATCACTGTTGAGACGCCGGAAGAAGAGCGGCTGGAAGCGCTCTTGATGGACGTGGCCACAGAACTTGGCGTGCCGCTATACGAGTGGAGCGTTACAACCGGGCTGGCAAAAGCACGTGGCGCGTCGTTATACAACACCGACAGCCCGGAGCAGGGGTTGGCGAACATCGCGCTGATTCAGGGCGACGGGAAATATAAAAGTTGGAGATCGACGGCTCACGGTGTTGCGGATTGATGGTTGCCTCGGAAGTCTTTTCGTTCAATACCGACCACCAATCTGAGGATTGGCTAATCCGTATCGTCTTAGGATTTTCCTTGGGAGTCATAAGAGCTGGGCAGAACAAAAGAACCATTGCAGCCAATCGGGAATGAGTAATCAAGGTGAATCTCCTCAAGGATATCAGTCTAGCTGGGAAAACGTGCGTGGGCCTTTTGTGTTCCTTGCTGACAACCCAATCGAACTCAGAGGCAGCAGTGTCACAAACTCACATCACAAACTCGCAGCTTGACCACAGGGAAGTGCTGCGTTAGGGTGTAAAGAGTTTCTCCCAGGTCGGCGCCAAGCCCGCACACGTAAGAGGAGGAATCCCATCGGTCAACCGGTTCCGGTTACACGAGAACCTTGCAATTGGATGCGACGTACTGTTCACATTTCCGGACAAATTGAACCCTTCTTTGGCACGCTGGATGAGAACGTGCGCCTGCTCGAGCATTCGCTGCACGTGCGGACGCATTTGCACGATACGCGGCTGATCATTGAAGGTGAGCAGGATAACGTGGACCGCGCCGTGACCATCGTCGAAGAGTACAACCATTTGACCCGGCACGGGCGCAAGCTCTCGTCGTCGGAAGTGAAGTCGCTGCTGCGCGTGGCGACCGAGGAGCCGCACGAGTCGCCGCGCGGTATGTTTGAGCACACACGCGTGCGGTCATTCGGCAAGAAACAAGTTACACCGAAAGGCGCAAATCAGCGGCATTATATGGAGGCGATTGAGAAGCACGACATGGTGTTTGCCACCGGCCCCGGGGGCACGGGGAAGACGTATCTCGCGGTGGCCATGGCCGTGAGCGCGCTGCTGACCAAGCAGGTGAACCGCATCATTTTGGCGCGGCCGGCGGTGGAAGCGGGCGAGCGGTTGGGATTCTTGCCGGGAACGTTGCAGCAGAAAATCGATCCGTACATGCGCCCGCTCTATGACGCGCTGTACGACATGCTGGACGCAGACAAACTGGAGCGGTTCCTCGAAAAAGGCATCATCGAGGTGGCGCCGCTCGCGTTCATGCGCGGGCGCACGCTCAACGATTCGTTCGTGATTCTGGACGAGGCGCAGAACACTACCAGCGAACAGATGAAGATGTTTCTGACGCGGCTGGGCTTCAATTCGAAAGCGGTGGTCACCGGGGACGTGACGCAAATTGACCTGCCTCAAGGGAAAAAGAGCGGGTTGATCGAGGCGCTGGAAGTGTGCGGCAAAATTGAAGGCATCGGCAATGTCCAGTTCGGGGAAAAAGACGTCGTGCGTCACAACCTGGTGCAACAAATCATTCGCGCGTACGAGGATTACGAAACGGCGCATCCACAGCGCGGAGGCGCGAATGGAAAAGCAGCAGTCCCGGCGAAAGAAGCAGAACGCGAAACTCAGCAAGGATGATCCTGAACCAGCAGAATGAAGTGCGAGTGGTGCGGGGGCCCCTGGAATCGTTCTTGCGCCGAGTGAAGAGGGAGCTCGGCTTGGGCCAATCGGACGTGACAGTTTGCCTGGTAAGCAACAAGGCGATGGCGCAATTGAACCAAGACTTCCGAAAGAAAAAAGGGCCAACGGACGTGCTTTCGTTTCCCGCTACCGCGCGGCGAAGACCTGTACGACTGCGGAGCAAACCTAATGCGCGGTATTCTGCGAAATCCGAATACTTGGGGGACATCGCCATTTCTCCGGCGACGGCGCGGCGCTATGCGAAAGATAGCGGCCGGCATCTCGGGAGCGAGCTGCGTGTGCTGATTCTTCACGGCGTCTTGCATTTGCTAGGTTACGACCACGAAACCGACTGTGGCGAGATGGATGAAGTCGAGCAGAGGCTGCGGAAGCGATTCGGACTGATGTGATGAACCTAAGCTCGTCCTTCGCGCTAGCATTCTTGCAGGAAGGCATCCGGCTGCCGATTACCTTTTCCTACTGGGTGTATGTGCTCAGCGTGCTCCTGGTCGGGTTTACACTGCCGATTTTTTCTTACCTCACGTTGATCTACAGAGAATTGGGACGCATGACCACGGGGCGCGTCCACAAACATTTGGATATTTTCGAAGCGGAGATCGAACCCAAGCTGAAAATCAACCGGCGCAGCGGCGGACGCACGTTCCGCATCATTGGGCATTTCTGGCTGGCTTTCCTTGTTCTGGAAACGACGCGCGGCGTGGTCTATTTTGCGCAGGGTACCTGGGAATCGTTTGTCGAATTCTGCGTGTTCGTGATTTTGGAAGTGGTTTTCGCAATGCACTTCATTCCCGACATGCTTTTGTATCGCACGACGGGGCGGTGGCTGCGGCCTCTCTTGCCGCTGATTCGCGGAACTATGTGGATTGTGTGGCCGGTGCGCGTGTTTCTGGAAGGCGCGGAATCGCTGGCGCGAATCTCCGAACAGGAAGCGGAGAAAACGGAAGAGCAGCGCACGGAGGAGGGAATTGAGGCGCTGGTGGAAGCGGCTGAGGAAGAAGGCATCATCGAGCCTGAGCAGGCCGATTTGATTGAACAGGTAGTGGAGTTCAGCGACAAGCGCGTGCGCGAAGTAATGACGCCGCGGCCCGATATCGTGGCGATTCCTGCCGAGGCCACGCTGGAGGATCTGCACGCAAAAGTCGTGGAAACGAAATTCTCCAAGATCCCTGTTTACGAAAAATCGCTGGACGATATCTTTGGTGTAGTCTATGCGCAAGATCTTCTGCAAGTCGCAGACCAGGACTTGCCCAGGCGAAAAGTGCGCGAACTGGTCAAGCCGGTTTTGTTCATGCCGGAAACCAAGATTGGATCGGATTTGTTGCGCGAGATGCGGCAGAAGGGGCATTCGCTGGCGGTCATTATTGACGAGCACGGAACCGTGGCGGGCATCGCGACGATCGAAGACCTGGTGGAAGAAATTGTCGGCGAGAGCGGCAACCACGGAAGGCCGTTCGCGCCCGACGTGGTGCGTGAACCGGATGGCGGCTTGGTGATGCGCGGGAGCATGGCGATTGATGCTGTGGAAGAATTGCTGGGCGTGCATTTTGGCGAGCAAGCGGATGAGACGGTGACCACGCTGGCGGGGCTCTTGAGCCACGTAACCGGCAAAGTGCCGGCTCCCGGGGACAAGATTGATATGGAAGGGCACCGCTTTGAAGTGGTGGAAGCCAATCAGCGAAAAGTATTGCGCGTGCGAATCCGCAAACAGATGAAAGCGGTTCCCGCAAGAAGTAGAGTCGCGGAAACGTAGCGGGCCCGGGGCCGGGAGTAATCGTTCCAACTCAAGTGGAGGATGCGAGATGTTCCTTGCGACATCGAGATGTTTTTCTGCGGCTGCGGCGCTTCTGGGAGTTTTTGTCTTGATGGGCGCTAAAACTATTGGCGCCCAACAGAAGACGGCGACGGATGAGCCGGCCGTGGATTTGCAGTGGGCCGTGAAGATTCCGATGCGCGATGGAGTGAAGCTGAACGCGACTGTATTCACAGCACACGGACAAAAAGAGCCGCTGCCGGTGATTTTCACATTCACTCCTTACATTGGAGATTCGTATACGGACCGCGCTGTGTATTTCGCGAAGCACGGTTACGTCTATGCGCTAGTGGACGTGCGCGGGCGCGGCAATTCGGGCGGAGAGTTCTGGCCATTCGAAAATGAAGGCCGCGACGGATACGATGTCGTTGAATGGCTGGCAAAACAGCCGTATTGCAACGGCAAGGTGACGATGTGGGGAGGTTCCTACGCGGGATTCGATCAATGGACGGTGTTGAAGGAGTCTCCGCCGCACCTGGCAACGATTGTCCCCGCGGCCGCAGCGCATCCCGGAGTGGATTTTCCTTTTCAATACAACATTTTCGGCCCTTACGATATGCAATGGCTGACGTTCACCAGCGGTGTGACGAGCAACACGAACCTTTTCGGCAGCAGCAGCTTTTGGGGAGCTAAAGCGCGCGAGATGTATATGTCTCATGCGGCGTATCAAAGTTACGACAAGCTTGCAGGGAATCCTTCCGCTGTTTTTCAGAAGTGGGTGGCGCATCCGGTGCCAGACGCGTATTACGACGCGATGGCGCCGTCGCCGGAGCAGTACAAAAAGATGAGCGTGCCTATCCTGACGATCACGGGGCACTACGACGGGGATCAGCCCGGCGCTTTCACTTATTACAAGCGGCACATGCAGTATGGGACTGCGGAAGCCAAAGCGAAGCATTACCTGATTATCGGTCCCTGGGACCACGCGGGAACGCGGACGCCAAAGGCGGAAGTCGGTGGATTGAAATTCGGGGCTGCCAGTGTGCTCGACCTCAACAAACTGCACACGGAGTGGTATGACTGGGCGATGAAGGGTGGCGCCAAACCGGAGTTTTTGAAGAAGCGCGTGGCCTACTATCTGGTCGGTGCTGAGGAATGGAAGTACGCGGACAATCTCGAGAGCATTTCGAATGCGGCGAAGACGTTTTACTTAAGCTCGAACGGCACGGCTGCCGATGTATTTCATTCCGGAATATTAGCCGAAGGGAAAGAAATCTCAGGAGCCGCGGTGGATTCATGGACTTATGATCCGCTCGATACGCGGCCGGGCGCAGCGGAGCCGGAGGACGATCCCAATCCGTTGACGTCACAACGCGGAGCAATGAATTTGTTTGGCGAAGGCGTGGTCTTTCACAGCGAGCCGTTTGCGGATGCTACCGAGATAACAGGATTCGCGAAGATGACCGTGTGGCTGAAGATGGATGTTCCGGATACCGACTTGGAAGCGGATTTATTTGAAGTTTTGCCGGATGGAGGTTCGGTGTCGCTCACTAGCGCAACGATGCGCGCAAGATACCGTGAGTCCCTGCGTGAAGCGAAACCCGTTACAGCGGGAGCGACGGAGAAATACGTCTTCGACAATTTCACTTTCTTCTCGCGGCGAATTGCAAAAGGGAGCCGGCTGCGGTTGATTGTGAGCAGCATCAATTCGACGGGCGCTGAAAAGAACTACAATAGCGGCGGAGTGGTGGCCGCGGAAACGGCGAAGGATGCGAAAACCGCTCATATCAGCTTGGTGCACGATGCGGAGCATCCCAGCGCCCTGGAGTTGCCAATGGTAAAGCCGTGATACCAGCAAAAGAAAACGCTAAGAAAAAACAGGCCTTTCGCTCCGGATTTGTGGCCATCGTTGGACGGCCCAATGCCGGGAAATCCACGCTCGTCAATGGCCTGGTCGGCCAGAAAATCGCCATCGTCACGTCGAAGCCGCAAACCACCAGGAATCGCATTCAAGGAATCGTCACCAAGCCGGAAGGGCAGGTGGTTTTCATTGACACCCCGGGCTTGCACAAAGCGGATTCCGCGCTGGGACGGCAGATGATGCAGGAAGTCGCAGCGGCGCTGGAGGGAATCGACGTCCTGCTGGTTATGGTAGATGCAAGTCATGCCGAACTGCACGTTGACGATTTGTTGCTGGACAAGGCCCGCCGGTTTCGCGGCAAGACCATTCTGGCGCTGAACAAGGTCGATCGTCTGCCGAAACCGAAGCTGCTCCCGCTGATCGATTCGTTCGCCAAGGCTTTCGATTTTGCCGGCATCGTGCCCATTTCCGCGCTGAAAGGTTCCGGCTGCGACGAATTGCTCCAGGAGATCCTGAAGCAGCTGCCGGAAGGCGAGCCGTACTTTCCCGAAGATCAGGTGACGGATCAGCCCGAGCGCTTCCTGGCGGCAGAAATCATCCGTGAAAAAGCCATTCAGGTGATGTATCACGAAGTGCCGTATGCGCTGGCAGTGTTCGTGGAAAAGTTCGAAGAGAGGCCCAAGCTGCTGCGCATCGAAGCCGTGATGAACGTCGAGCGGGATTCTCAAAAGAAAATCCTGATTGGCCACAAGGGCGAGACGATCAAGAAAATCGGAACAGAGGCGCGCAAAGAGCTGGAAGTGATCCTGGACACCAAAATCTATCTTGGCCTATACGTCAAGGTGGCGCCGGACTGGCGCGAGAATCCTCAGAAAGTGCGCGAATTGGATTGGCGGCATCAACTCGAGGAACTAACGCCGCGCAGCGATGAAGAAAGCACGAACGAAGAATGACTCATACCGGCCGAGCTGAAGGTCTGGCCAGACAAAACTAATCTCAAGCAATCTGCACAGGGCTAGTAAGCAGGCGCGCCGTTGCGGCCGTATCCACCGAAGGTCCAACGCACAGAGACGGTGGCGTAAAGGCCGTACGGGCCGGTAGTGCGAAGATCGGCAGGGCCAAGGGTGTTGCCGTAACGTCCCAGATAATCGACCTGATGCTGGGTCACCCGCAATTGGAGGTTCCTTGGCAATTCAAATGCCGCGCCTATGCAGCGCTCGTAGGCGATGGGCTCCATAGATCCCTCATAGCTGACCTGTGGGATGTTCCTCCCGAAGCTGAATCTCGGCTCGAAGAACAAGAAGAGGTGGCGCAGCGGCGTGCGCGCCAAGGGTTGGATTTCCAGATATCCACTAAAGAGATAGCGAGCGTAGGCTGTGCACAGCGAAGCTGTACCGCCGGCGTTGACGGGCTGAGGGTACATGCAGCGGCCAAGGTCGGGCTCGTTGTGAGACGGCGCCACGGCAAAATCCGTGTAACCTCGGATCCAATTGTGGGGAAAAAAGAAGGACGACGGTGATGTCTTTATCGAGTGACTCGCCGAACTGCTTCCTTCGTTGGTGATGGTTTGCGAAACGGCAGGGGGAGCCGCGATGACGGTGAGGGCAAACAGCATCAGCGTGATCTTTTTCACTTGGTCTCCTTAAATTTACATTCGAGTGTGGCCGTATGGACCCTGACAGGGCATGGCGCCGTGAGATAGACCGTCAGTAAGGGCAGGAAGACTGGCGCTGCTTCGTTTCCTTGTTTTTGCGAGCAATCCAAGGTTGGCGGGATTCTACACGAGATGAGCGGTCAAGAAAGGGGAAAAAAGAGGTGGGTTGAGTTAGTGGAGTTAACCGGCCCCAATGTTAGTCCGGTGCGGCGATTCCCAGGGATTTCATTTTGCGGTAGAGGTGGCTGCGCTCGAGCCCAAGGGCTGTGGCGGTCTGTGTCATATTCCAGCGGTGTTCTTGCAGCTTGCGAAGAATAAACTCGCGTTCATAAGCGCTGCGGGCTTCGTGAAGCGTCGAATATGGATGATGCGGGCTTTCGGCAAAGCCTCGAAACAGTTCAGGTGGAAGGTGGTGGGGCTCGATGCGTGCCTGGGGGCAAATGATGACCAGCCGCTCCACGAGGTTCCGAAGCTCGCGGACATTTCCCGGCCAGGGATAGCGCAGCAAAACTTCCATGGCAGCATCGCTGAGTTCGCGGGTTTTCTTCCCGTATTCGGAACTGAACTCCCTTAGAAAATAGTTCGCAATCGTGGGAATGTCTTCTCTCCGATCGCGCAGCGGAGGAACGCAAAAAGGAATCACGTTCAGGCGGTAAAACAAATCCTGGCGGAAAGCGCCGCGGGCGATTTCCTGTTCGAGGTTTTTGTTAGTCGCGGCGATCACGCGCACGTCGACGTTGGAAGCGACGTTTGAGCCCACTCGTTCGAAACGTTGTTCCTCCAGGACGCGCAGCACTTTAGATTGCGTGCGCAGGCTCATGTCGCCAATCTCATCGAGGAAGAGAGTTCCGCCGTCGGCTTTCTGAAATTTGCCGATCTTGTCCTCGGTTGCTCCGGTGAAGCTGCCCTTAATGTGGCCGAAGAGTTCGGACTCAATAAGCTCCTCGGGAATCGCCGCGCAATTCACTTCCACGAAGGGGCCCTTGGCTCGCAGACTTGCGGCGTGCAAAGCATGAGCCGCTAGCTCCTTACCCGTGCCGCTCTCGCCATAAATCAACACGCGGCCGTTCGTAGGGGCAGTCACAGCGATCTGCTGCCGCAGGGCTTTCATGGGCACGCTGCCGCCAATGACCTGGTAGCGATGCCCCAGTTCGCTTCGCAAAAGCAGGTTTTCTTCTTCCAGGCGGCGCTGCTGGATTGCGTTGCGCACGAGCACGATGATTTTGTCAAGGGAAAGGGGCTTCTCTATGAAGTCGAATGCACCAAGCTTCGTGGCGCGCACAGCCGTTTCAATGGTGCCGTGGCCGGAAATCATAATGACCGCGGGCGGGTGAGGTAGCGCTTGAATGCGGCTTAGGGTTTCGAGGCCGTCCATGCCCGGAAGCCAGACGTCAAGAAGTACAATCTCCAAATCGCCGGCGGAGGAGCGTTCCAGCGCTTCTTCGGCAGACCCTACTGCCTCGACTTGATAGCCTTCATCTTTGAGAATCGAGGACAGCGATTCCCGAATCCCCGCTTCGTCGTCGACAATGAGTAGGTGGGGTCGGGGTGTCATAAAGCCGTACTGGACCCGCTATGGCCGCCAACCGTGGTGGGCGTCAATTCCGCGACAGGCAATTCGATGACAAAACGCGCTCCCACCGGAAAATTGTCTTCGACGTGGATGCTGCCACCGTGCTCCGCGATAATACGCGCCGCAATGGCCAGCCCAAGGCCCGTGCCGCGATCCTTGGTTGAAAAATGCGGCAGGAAAAGCTTGTCTTTGTCTTCCGGGGAGATGCCGTGCCCGGTGTCGGCGACGCAAATTTGCACCGCTTCGGCGTCGGCGAGCGACTTCGTGGAAACCGCGATTTCGCGAAAAGAGGAGCTTTCCAAAGCTTCGGCGGCGTTGTCGATAAGATTTACAACCACGCTGCGAATCAGCCCGGCGTCCGCACGAATCATCGGGAGGTTCTCCGTCAAATGCGATTTCAGCGTGACGCCGTCGAGCCTGCCTGAAAAAACTTCGACCGCTTCCTGGACAATCATATTCGCGTTGGCCGACGTAAGTTTAGCTGCCGGGAACCGGACAAATTGCGAGAACTCGTTGACCAGGGACGCCAACGTGGAAACCTCCCGTTCAATCAAGCGGGAACATTCCTGAACGAGTTTCTCCAATTCCGGGTCCGGCGATGCTCCCTGCTGCGAGGCATCGCGTTTTTCCAGGAATCGCGAGAGCCGCTGGGCTGAAAGGTGAATCGGCGTCAGCGGGTTCTTAATTTCATGGGCAATGCGTCGCGCCACTTCCTGCCACGCTTCCGTTTTCTGGGAACGGAGCAACTCCGACAAATCATCCAGGACGAGCACGTACCCTGTGTTCGCCCGCCGCGGCCCGAGGGAACTCACAGTAACTGCCAGATGAAGCACTCGCCCCGCAACGACGGTCTCCATCTCCCGGGACACCACTCCCATCCGCAGCGATCTGCGCATCAAATGCTGAACCGTGCGGGCGCCATCCGCACCCAGCAACACCTCCAGAGATTGCAGCCCGGGTTCATGAATTCCAAACATGCGCAAAACGGACGTGTTCATCCTCAAGACGGTTCCGGAACCATCCAGCGAAAGAACTCCCGTGGGGATACTCTCGAGCACGGTTTCCATTAATTGCCGTCGCCGCTCCAGTTCCTGCACTGCCTGCTGGAGGCTGCGGGTAAACTCGTCAATCTGTGCACGGCTGTCCCGCAACTGCGTGGTCATGGTGTTGAACGAACGCACCAGCACCCCAAGCTCGTCCTGCGCCTGCTCCGGAACCTGATAATCGAAGTTGCCGGAAGAAACTTCCCGCGTTCCTTCGGCGAGCGCCTGAATGGGTACGGTAACTTGTTTGGCGAGGAATAGCGCCACCCACATCACAGCGGACAGCAAGAGAACCGTAAAAAAGAGAAGGATGAGAAGCATCTGGCGCTTGAGGGCTCGCAGGTCCTGCTTTGCCTGGTAATACTCTTGCGTCTGGGACTCGATGGCGGCGAGGCGGGTTAGGACGCCGGGGCTGGTGCGGTAGGCGGCGACTGTGAAGCCCGTAGGCTTTCCGTTCTCGAAATCCTGGACACGCGCGCCAAAGAAATTTCTGTCCCCTGCCTGCCAAACTTCGATGCCGCTCGGCAACGACCGCAAGAATTTGCCGGGCAGGTTCGACTCGACACAGATGCCGCCCCGGCGATCCTCCCGCTGATTCTCGCAAACCGCTCCGCCTCGAATTACATTTCCAGCTTGATCGAGAGTCCAGACCGCATCCGCGCCTTTTGCGAACGCGTGTTGCAGGAAGTCGTCGCCGGAGCGTTGTCTTTCCGACTGCACTTGCAAAGCCAGTCCGCGAAGCCGGGGCAACTGTGTTCGGCCGAGATCGTTCAAGAGCTTTTGCGTTTCTCCTGAGGCGATTTCGAGTGGTTTGGGAAACCACAACAACAGGCTTCGGTTGATGAGCGAATAGCTGACGATAAACATGAACACAATCGGCAGGAGAGACAGGGCCATAGCGCCGACAACCATCTTGGTCTTGAACCGGGCGCCCAGTTGTTCCCGGCGACGCTCCACCCAGAGCCGCAACGTCGTGCGGCCCAGAATCAGCAGGAAGACCAAGAGCGCGGCGGTAATGAAGCTCGATACCGCATACAGCGCCATCACTTCGCGCCAGCTTTTGGGATGGAAGGGAACATCCAGCGAACCAAACGTAAAGACGGCAGCAAGCAGCAGCGTCAGCAGTATTCCGCCGATGCCCAGGACCCAGCGTTGTTTGGACTCCAGGCGGCTCATTGGCTAATCGGTGTCATATGATGTGCGGTAAAGCGAGAATCTGGCGCATGCAGAGGAATTTCCCTGCGTTCCGCGCCACCAGCTTCCCTCCGCAGGCTCGGCGGCTCATAAAAATCTGTTCTGGATGTGCCCTCGTGCATCTCTCAGGCAAGATAGCATCCTGAGGGGGCAAGTCAAGATTTCCACCTGTCCCTGCGCGGAAAAACCTGCCCGTGCGGACAGTGTTAGCCATTTCAAAACGGCGAATGAAATTCTGAGTCTGCTCTCCATCATCCTTTGTTAAGGTTAGCGATGGGTGCAAGCCCTTCAAGGGAGTACTGCGGATGTCCGTCCGTCTTGGCGAAATACTGGTTAAAGAAAGCCTGATTACTCAGGATCAGCTCCAGAAGGCTCTGGAGTTCCAGCGCGCCAATGGTGGCAAGCTGGGAAGCTGCCTCACCAGAATGGGCTTTATCACCGACGACGACATCACCGGCGTGCTCTCGCGCCAATACGGCGTCCCCTCCATTAATCTCAAGTACTACGAAATCGATCCCAACGTAATCAAGCTGATTCCACAAGACACCGCTGCGCGCTATCAGGTCATCCCGTTGTCGCGCGTGGGTTCCGTTCTCACGATTGCCATGACGGACCCCACCAACGTCTTCGCCATGGACGACATCAAGTTCATGACGGGTTTCAACGTCGAACCGGTCGTGGCTTCGGAAGCAGCCATCGGGGATGCCATCACGCGCTTTTATGGCGGCGCGTCCTCCAACACCGAGGAACTCAGCAACTTGATGAAAGACTTGGTCGAGGAAGACCAGGAACTGGAGCTTGCAGCAGAAGAATCCGAACTGGACACCGCCACCCTGGAAAAGGCGGCGGAAGAAGCTCCCATTATCAAGCTGGTGAATTTGATTCTTACGGATTCCGTGAAGCGTGGCGCGAGCGACATTCACGTTGAGCCGTATGAGACGGAATTGCGCGTGCGCTTTCGAGTTGACGGACAGCTCCAGACCGTTATGTCTCCGCCCATGCGTTTGAAGGACGCTATCACCAGCCGCATGAAGATCATGGCCAAGCTGGACATCGCCGAAAAGCGCCTGCCGCAAGACGGGCGCATCATGATCAAGTACAAAGCGGAAGGGAAGAGAAAGGAATTGGACTTCCGCGTGTCCACGGTTCCGACACTTTACGGCGAAAAGATCGTCCTGCGGTTGCTGGACAAGGAAAACCTGCGCCTGGACATGACCAAGCTGGGTTTCGAATCTCAGTCCCTCGAAAAATTCCACCGCAACATTATGAAGCCCTACGGCATGGTGCTGGTAACAGGGCCCACCGGTTCCGGAAAAACGAACACCCTGTACTCTTCCGTCGCCACGTTGAACACCGTGGATACCAACATCATGACGGCGGAGGATCCGGTCGAGTTCCAGTTGGCTGGAATCAACCAGGTGCAGATGAAAGAGCAGATTGGCTTGAACTTTGCCGCCGCTCTGCGAGCTTTCCTTCGCCAGGACCCCAACATCATTCTCGTCGGCGAGATCCGCGACTTTGAAACGGCGGAAATCGGCGTGAAGGCGGCCTTGACCGGCCACTTGGTGCTTTCTACTCTGCACACCAACGACGCTCCTTCGACCATCAGCCGCTTGATGAACATGGGCATTGAGCCTTTTCTCGTGGCCACTTCGGTGAACCTGATCTGCGCACAGCGTCTGGTGCGCCGCATCTGCGCGAATTGCAAGGAAGAACTGCAGGTTCCGGAGCAGGCGCTGATCGACGCCGGCTATACTCCGGAAGAAGCAAAGACTACCAAGATCTACCACGGCAAAGGCTGCACGACCTGCGGCAAGCGCGGCTATAAAGGCCGCACCGGCCTGTACGAAGTTATGGAGATTAACGACGAGTTGCGCGAGCTTATTCTCGTCGGAGCTTCCGCATTGGAATTGAAGAAGAAGGCGATCGAACAGGGAATGATTACGCTGCGCCGCAGCGGCCTGCTCAAAGTGGCGCAAGGGATGACCACCATGGAAGAAGTCCTGCGCGAAACGGTTCTATAGAATTGAGGATGACGGATGGCTGGGATTACGCTGAGTGAATTGCTGAAGAAGATGATCGAAATGGGGGGAAGCGACCTCCACATCACCACGAACAGCGCTCCGCGCGTTCGTGTGCATGGGAAACTCCGCCCGCTGGACATGCCACCGCTTACTGCCGCGGACACCAAGTCTCTCGCTTATAGCGTGCTGACCGACGCGCAAAAGCATCGCTTTGAAGAAAACCTGGAGCTGGACTTTTCTTTCGGTTTGAAGAACCTGGCGCGCTTCCGCGGAAACTGCTTCAACCAGCGTGGCGCCGTCGGCGCGGTGTTCCGCACCATTCCTTGGGACATCAAGGGATTTGACGCTCTCGGCCTGCCCACGGTCGTGAAGGGGCTTTGCGACAAGCCCCGCGGGCTCGTTCTCGTCACTGGACCAACCGGCTCCGGTAAGTCCACCACCCTCGCCGCCATGCTCGACAAGATCAACAGCGAGCGCGACGAGCACATGATCACCATCGAGGACCCCATCGAATTCCTCCACAACCACAAGAGGTGCCTGGTGAATCAGCGCGAAGTCCACGCCGATACGCATTCCTTCGCGAACTCGCTTCGCGCGGCGCTGCGCGAAGACCCGGACGTGGTGCTCATCGGCGAAATGCGCGACCTGGAAACGATCGAATCGGCGCTGCGTATCGCCGAGACTGGTCACTTGACATTTGCGACGCTGCACACCAACTCGGCGTCCTCCACGATTAACCGTATTATTGACGTTTTTCCAGCGCACCAGCAGCCGCAGATTCGCGCGCAGCTCTCCTTGGTGCTCGAAGGGATTCTCTGTCAGGCGCTGTTGCCTCGCGCGGACGGGCGTGGCCGCGCCATGATTATGGAGATCCTTATACCGACCCCGGCTATCCGCAACCTGGTCCGCGAAGACAAGATCCACCAGATTTATTCTGCGATGCAGACCGGTACCGGACAAACCGGGATGCAGACTTTCAACCAGGGGCTGGCCAACTCTTATTTTTCGAAGTTGATTACCCTGGACCTCGCGCTTTCTCGTTCGTCAAACCCCGACGAACTGCAGGACATGATTAACCGTGGGGTGGCAAGTGCAGGCAACGGGGCAAAGGCGCCCGTGCCGGCGAGGCGTTAAGGATTGGCTAAGTAACCGCAAGCCAGGGAGAACGAAGAGATTTAGGAGGCAATTCTCATGCCGGATTACAAATACCAGGGAACGAGCCGCAGCGGCTCCAGCGTTAGCGGAGTGATGACTGCAGCGAACAAAACGGAACTAGCGGGCATTTTGAAGCGCCAGCAGATTACCGCCACAAAAATGACGGAGAAGGGGAAGGAATTCAACATCCCCACATTTGGTGGCGGCGTCAATTCCAAGGAGCTGGCCATCTTCACGCGCCAGTTCTCGGTCATGATTGACGCCGGTCTTCCGCTGGTGCAGTGTCTCGAGATTCTTGCGAGCCAGCAGGAGAATAAGATCTTTCAAAAAGTCCTGACCGGCACGCGCGCCCAGGTTGAAGGAGGCGCAACGCTTTCCACCGCCATGCGCAGCTCGCCGAAAGTCTTCGACGCCTTGTACGTGAACATGGTGGAGGCGGGCGAGACGGGCGGTATTCTCGACACCATTCTTCAGCGGCTTTCAGCATACATCGAAAAGAACGTCAAACTGCAGCGTGCTGTGAAGTCGGCCTTGGTCTACCCGGTAGGCGTCTTGTCCGTCGCGGGCGCCGTCATCATACTGCTCCTCTGGAAAGTCGTTCCCATTTTCGCAACCCTGTTCGCAGGCCTTGGCGTGGACCTTCCGCTTCCCACGCGAATCGTCATCACACTCAGCCACTTCATTGGAAGTATATTCGGGTTCCTGATTTTCTTCGCCTTTGTCGGAATCATCGTCGGGCTGAAAATCTGGTACGGCACGCCTCAAGGCCGCTTGGTTATGGATACCATCGTTCTGAAGCTGCCGGTTATGGGCATGCTGATGAGGAAGATCGCCGTCGCCCGCTTTACTCGAACCCTGGGAACGCTGATCTCCAGCGGCGTGCCCATTCTGGAAGGTTTGGACATCACCGCCAGAACCGCGGGCAACGCCGTCGTCGAGAAGGCCTTGATGAAAGTCAGAAAGTCCCTCGAAGAAGGCAAGTCTCTCACTGAGCCTTTGAAGGAATCCGAAGTGTTCCCAGGCATGGTTACGCAGATGATTGCGGTCGGTGAACAGACGGGCGCCATGGACGCCATGTTGCAAAAGATCGCCGACTTCTACGAAGAAGAAGTGGACGCGGCGGTGAAAGACTTGCTAACCGCTCTCGAACCCATCATGATTGTCTTTCTAGGCTTGGTGGTCGGCGGCGTGGTTATTTCCATGTACTTGCCGCTGTTCTCGCTTATCGGAAAGCTGGCCAATCACTAAGCCAGCTGCGCCCGCACCGTCAAAAACCTCTGCAGAGGGCGGCGAGCAACTCTCCGCCCTCTGTTTCCTGCCTGGACTCGGGGATGCCCTGAACGCGTGTGGGGGCGCGGGGAAACCATGGACCAGAGTTTTGCGACGAGAGCATGGCTGGAATGGCTGGCGCGCGTCCGCCTTCTCACAATCACGCTCATCCTGACCGTAGGTGTTGTGTGGCCCCAGTATGTGCCGGGGCTGAGCACCAACCGGTTCTTCCTCACCCTGATCGTTAGCTGGATCACCCTTGGAATTCTTCACCTGATTCTCCTTCGCTGGTTGCCTCAGGCATCCTGGCATGGAGGCGTGCAGGTTGCCGGCGACGTAGTGATGGTGACGCTCCTGGTTTACCTGACCGGCTCCCAGGAAAGCTACTTCATTTCTCTCTATTTGCTGGTCATCATCGTGGGTAGCATCGTCTTTTCCCGCCTCGTCGCGTTTTTCAACGCCGCCATTTGCTTCTCCTTGCTTGCCGCCATGACACTTCTGGCCTTTGCAGGGAAACTGCCGCGCACGTCCACGGCTCTCCCGCCCATCGAGAGCCTGCGCACCTGGCTGGTCATGAATCTTCTCGGATTCCTGGCCGTCGCTTATCTGACCAGCTTGCTTGTCCATTCGCTCCGCAGCAAAGGCCGCGAACTTGAGGAAAAGAGCGAGGAACTTCTCAGCCTTCAGGATTTCACGCAAGACATCATTCACTCCATGCGCGGCGGTCTGATTACCACGGACCTCGACGGCGTCATTCTCCTGCTCAACCGCACCGGCGAGGACATTCTGGGATACCGGTTCGCCGACGTGCGCGGCAAGAAACTCCAGGAGTTGAACCAGGATTTCTGGCTGCCCGGACAGTATCCCAACGTGGAGCGGCTTTCTCTCCGAAAGGAAATCGATTTTCGCACTCCGCAAGGTGAGGCCCGCTACCTCGGTATCAGCGTGTCTCCCTTACGTTTGGGAACCGAAGAGCGCAGCGGCTTTGTATTCAACTTCCAGGACCTCACGGATTTGCGCCGGCTCGAGCAGGAAGTGGCCACGAAAGAACGCATGGCTGCGCTTGGACGGCTTTCGGCGGCGATCGCTCACGAAATCCGGCAACCGTTGACGGCAATGGCTGGCGCGGTAAAGGAGCTGGCTCGTCTGGTTCCGCTGGAAGATGATGAGAAACAGCTCGTGAACATCGTCAGCCGGGAATCCGAACGCCTCAACAACATCATCACGGACTTTCTGAACTATTCGCGGGAAAAGACTTACCAGTTTCAAGAAGCAGACGTCCGGGCGCTCTTGGACGAAACGCTGACCTTGATGGAGAAGAAGCCCGAAGTCGGCTCCAAATTCCAAATCGTTCGCGCTTTCAACGGCCAGGAATTGCGCGCGCGTGTGGATGCCAACAAGATCAAACAAGTGTTCTGGAATCTCTGTGACAACGCTCTCCGCGCCATGCCCGCCGGCGGAACGCTCACGGTTAAACTGGAACCGTATCCGTTCTGGCTGCGCATTGCCTTTCGCGATACGGGCGTTGGCTTGGACCCCAGGCAAAAGGCTAAAATTTTTGAGCCGCTGCAATCCGGGTTCGAGGGGGGCACCGGACTGGGGCTTTCAATCGTCTATCAGATTGTGCAGGCCCATAGCGGAAAGGTCAGCGTCATTTCGGAAAAAGACCGCGGGGCGGAATTCATCGTCGAGTTACCGCGAGTTGCGTGAGGCGTCATGCAGGGAACGAAGGCCGCTACAAAAGAGACCGCAAAGGAACTGCCGCACATTCTCGTCGTGGACGACGAAAAGTCGATCTGCGAGCTCCTGGAGATAACTTTTCGCAAGGAAGGCCACCGCGTGGAAGTCGCCAACAGCGTCGAGGCCGCCAAGCGCAAACTAGAATCGCAGATTTTCGACATTATTATTTCCGACATTCGCATGCCGGGAGAAGACGGCGTCAGCTTTCTTAAATTCGCGAAGGAAATCGCTCCTGATTCCTTTTTTGTGCTGATGACCGCCCTTCCGGCGCTGGACACCGCCATCGCGGCTCTTAATTCGGGAGCCGACCGCTACGTCATCAAAGATCACAACCACATCGATCAATTGCGCCGCGCCGTCCAGGAAGTTTCCGAGAGTCTCAGATGGAAGAAGGAGGCAGGTTACCTGCGGAGGGAGCTGCGCCGCCTGACCGGGCTAGACAATATCATCGGGCAAAGTCCCAAAATGCGCGCGATCTTCGATTTGATTCAGACCGTTGCGCCGCAGTCGAGCCGCGTGCTCATTACCGGTGAAAGCGGAACGGGAAAAGAGTTGGTGGCCCGCGCCATTCATGAAAACAGTCTTCGTGCGCAGGCTCCTTTTATCACTATCAATTGCGGCGCATTTCCGGAAACACTTTTGGAATCCGAGCTTTTCGGTTACATGAAAGGCTCGTTCACCGGGGCCAATGAAAACCGGCAAGGGCTCTTCCAGGCGGCGCACGGCGGAACGCTGTTCATGGACGAAATCGGCAACATGAGCCTGACCATGCAGGTAAAGCTGTACCGCGTTCTGCAAGAAGGCAAAGTGCGGCCCATCGGCAGCACGGAAGAATCGGATGTGGACGTGCGCATCATCGCCGCCACCAACAAAGACTTTGAAAAGGAAATCGCGGAAGGCCATTTCCGCGAAGATCTCTATTACCGCCTCAGCGTAATTCCCATCCACGTTCCGGCTCTGCGCGAGCGGCGCGAGGACATCCCGCTATTGGCCCGCCACTTCCTGGAACGCTTCCGGAAAATCATGGAGAAACCCATTGAAGGGATCTCTCCGGAGGCGATGAGCAAGCTCGAAGCCTACGACTGGCCGGGAAACGTAAGAGAGCTTGAAAATACCATGGAGCGCGCCGTGGCCCTGGAAGCCGGCAAAGAGGTTTCCGCGCGGGTGCTTCCGGATCGGATTTTGGGTTATGGCGGAGCTTCCTCTTCCGGCGCGGCAGCGAGCCAAGGAGTCGAAATCCCGGACGCGGGCGTGGATTTTGAAAAGGTGGTGGCAACCACGGAACGATTGTATTTGCAGGCCGCCCTGCAAAAAGCAGGCGGCGTTCGCACGCGAGCTTCCGAGTTTCTTGGAATCACCTATCGTTCTTTCCGGCATTATGCCAAGAAGCATAGCCTCTAGAGGAAGCCCAAAACAGGTCCGCTTTTGCGACGCAGTTGCCACGGGCAAGGCAAGCCTCGCCCTTTTCTGGTACCAGAAGCCCACCTTTTTGTAGGTCAAGGGTCATGTAACCGGCTGACGCATTGTGCTGTTAGGGGATGACAAAAAGTGTCGACGAAAAAGGGTCATTCCCATTTTGAAGCACCCTGAGTGCGACGGCTGAACTCTGTCGCCAATGTAAGTCATTTAGATTCTATATGATACGCGAGCGCAGGACAGGTCATTGGCCCGGCCCTCAGATTGGCCACCGACATGCCCTAATTCATGCCAGTGCTTGTGGCAACCTCAAATTCCTAAGGAGATAGCATGAAGAAACAGAAGGGTTTCTCTCTTATCGAGCTTTTGATCGTCGTGGCGATCATTCTGATCATCGCGGCCATCGCCATCCCGAACTTGCTGCGCTCGAAGATCGCGGCCAACGAATCGTCCGCCGTGGGTTCCGTGCGCACGATTGGTACCGCGGAAGTAACATATTCGTCCAGCTGGGGCAGCGGTTACTCTGCCAACTTGACAAGCCTCGGCGGCGCAGCTCCCTGTGTTGCAGCGACTGCGGCTGCCGCTTGCTTAATCGACCCGCTTCTGAGCCAGGCTCCATTCACGAAGAGCGGCTATCAGTTTAACGCCGCTGGCACCTTGCTGGTGGGCGGTGTTCTTAACGGCTTCGAAGTGAATGCTTGGCCGACCACGTTCCAGACGACTGGTGTACGCGCGTTTTGCGATGACCATACGGGCGTGCTCAAGTTCAACGTGAACGGTGCGGCGATTGGCGTGGCGGCTGGTTCCTGCCAGGCCGTTGCGACCGCCGCTGGTGTTTCCGGTCCGGTCGGCAACTAAGTTTAACTTTACCCAGCCAAGTCTCCGGGAGAGGGAGGAAGCTCAGCTTCCTCCCTTTTTCTTTTGTGTATCCAACTCCAGGTTTCCCTTTCAGACCCGTCGATCTCTCGAGCAAATGCGTCAGGCGGAGGCGGCTTCGGTTTGAGGCTTGGTTTTCGTCTGAGGCTTGGCCTCGGCTGGGACTGACGCGGGAGCTTCGGGTCCGGCGAGGAATTCGCCGGCGAAATCCGCCAGGAATTCGTCCATGGTGATGGGCGGGCGGCCAAGGAGTTGTTCGAGGAGGCCGTCAATCTTGCCGCCTTTGCCGCTGACGTAATAAGCCTGCAGGTCGAGCAGGGCGTCGGCTTGCCACTCGGGCATGCCGCTGGCGAGCATGGCTTGGCGCTGCTTCTCGGCGGGGATGTCCACGTATTGGACATCGCGGCCGGAATGTTTTGCGATTTTTGCGGCGAGCTCGGAATAGGTGAGCGCCTCGGGGCCGTTCAGTTCGTAGGTCTTGCCGGAGTGCTCGCCTCCGGGGAGCGATTTGGCGGCGACGACGGCGATATCGCGCACGTCGAGGAAGCTGACGCCGGCGTTGCCCATGGAGGAGTGAAAAACTCCCTGGGTGCGGATGGAGGACGCAAAGTAGGTCAGAACGTTTTGGTGGAAGCTGTTGGGACGGAGAATGGTGAAAGAAATTTTTGTGGATTTGAGTTTGTCCTCGACGCGGCGGTGCCAACTGGGGAAGGACTTGCGCCATTCGCGAGCGCCCATGGCGGAATTCAAGACAATGTGGCCCACAGCGGCGGCGGCGCAGGCGTCAATCATATTCCATTCGAGCTCGATCAACTGCGGGATCGGGGAACACACCAGGTAGACGCCGGTGATGCCCTCGAGCGCCGCGGGCAGGGTATCCTTCTTAGAGAAGTCAGCGATGACCGTCGAGGTTCCTGCGGGAGCTTTGGCCGCTTCGGTGGCCGAACGAAACATGGCGCGGTGCGGTGCGCCGCTCTTGGCGACTTCGGTTAAGACAGCTTTCCCCATCGTGCCGCTTGCACCAGTTACCAAATACATGGTTTGTGCCTCCTGAGGATTACACGCCAGTGCAGGCGGGCTGGGGAAGCGGAGGATGGCGTGGCTCGTGTCGCTATATCTTATACGCGCGCGGCAGCCCGGGTCTAGCAGTTTGGTGCCAGGCGCCTCACTCCAGGGGTAAGGCGAGCTTAAACTGGCGGCGAGTATCGGGCTGGCAACGCCGCCAGCGAGATGCCCGACTACCTGGTGATCCTTTCACCTAGTGGACTGGTGGTACCAAAGTGTTTTCCCGGTCGTACGGGTGCCGCCGGGTGCGAGCGTACACGGTAACCCAGATGCAGGCGTACCAGAAAAGGATGTAGATGAGCAGATTGCAAGCGAAGGCAAGTCCTGTCCAGAATCTCTGCCAGCCGGTCATCAGCGCGCCCGGCGTATTGAGGGAACTGGCGAGGTGCGTTCCCGGGGCGGAAAGCACCTCAAGGATTCTGCTCCATAACGGGCTATACGCGAGATTGATTTTCGCCTCGAGCAGAAGCGCGGAGGTAATCACACCTAAAACGAAGGCCCAGAGGATTTTTGATTTGAGCATGCAGCCTCCCAGAAAAAAAGATAAAGGCGAACTGGGAGACCTGCTTCTTGAAGCTTAGCAAATGCGGGGGCAAGAGGAAAGCGGCAGCAAGGCTGCCGCACTCTAAAAAACTTATGGCTGGGAATCAGGGCGGCGCTTCAGCGTCGGCCGATCATCATCGCTCGTGCTGTTGGGGTCGTTGCCGCCCGGCTGCTTCTTGGACTGCTCGGTCTTGGTGCGCAGGGTCGGCTTGTCCTTGGCATCGGTGGCCTTGCGCGAGAACATGATGTTGCGGAGGCGAGCCTTCACCGTATCAAATTCCGAGGTCGTGACGATGTATTCCTGCCGAGCCGGAAGAATGCGCGCGATTTCCTTTTGTGTATTCCCGATGCGCTCCGGAGTGGGCGGATGCGTGGAGAAGGCCTTCGGGATGGTGCCGGGACGGCGTTTCTCGTCGGCCTGGATGCGCTCGAAGAAAGTCACATACGAATTCGGGTCGTAGCCGGCCTTGTACATATACTGAACGCCGAGGAAATCCGCCTCGCGCTCTGCATCGCGCGAAAACTTCAGGAAGGTCAAGGGAATCGCCAGGTTCATACCCTGGTACATGGCATAACCTGCCCAGGTGTAGGGAATGAAAATCATCGCGGGGATGGAAAGCAGCTGCGTGAGTTCACCCTTGGTGGCCTGGCAGGTGCCGTGGCGCGCGGTGACGTGCGAAATCTCATGGGCCATCACGCCAGCCAGTTCTGACTCTTCCTGGGCGCGGAGAATCAAACCGCTATTCACGTAGAAGAAGCCGCCGGGAAGAGCGAAAGCGTTGACCTCGTCCGAATCAATGACTTTGATGGTGAAAGGAACCTTGGCGTCGGAGTTGCGCACGAGGTTTTGGCCGACGCGGTTGACATATTCGGTGACGACGGGGTCGTCAATCAGCTTGGAGGAGCGCTCGACTTCTTGGGCGAGGCCCTTTCCCAAAGCGATTTCCTTCTCAATCGAAAACCAGTTCATGTGGCAACTGACTTTGCGGTCGCCGATGGCGTCCACGTCTTCCTTGGAGTTCCTGGGATTGACGGTGTCTTTCTGTTGTACCGGCTGCGGTTCAGCGGCAGGCTGCTGAGCCTGCTGTTGAGGCTGTTGCGCAGCTTGCTGCGTCTTGGAGGGGTCTTGCTGCGGAGGATCCTGGCTCTGCGGGATGGCGAATGCTGGAATTGCCAAGAGGGCGCTGCCGAGGGCGAAGTTCAACGTGCGTCTCAGGATGGCTTTCATGTGCACCTCCGGCTACCCACTAGTATACACCCCAAAACTCCGGGCTGGCGTCAAAACCTTCAGCAACTATGATGTTAAGTTGGGAAAGAAGGTTATCCCATGGGGGCGAGGCGGCCTGTTGTGCCCTATTTTGAGCCAAGGAAGGTCCCCTTTACTAAACGCGGGCCAGCGACGAAACGGCCCGGAAAGTGCTATTTGCGAAGGGTTCAGGGCAGTGGTAGTTGACACACTTTGGGGCTCACTCTACAGTCAGGGACAGCCAAATCTACTTATGAGTTTAATGAAAATTCAGGTGGGTCAACTCTGGAAGAAGGACGCCACCGGTGACATTTACCTGGTAACCCGGCTGTATTCGGAAGCCCTGAGTACTATGGCCGTGCTGCGAAAGTCTGGAGCCGAGGGCGAGGCTCAGGTTCGCGTGAGAGTGGAGCGGGGCAGCAAGGGCCAGACCATTCGGGGCTTCTCGCCAGCGCAGGAAGAGGAATCCTACTAGGACCCGCCCGAGCTCTAAATCGAGCGAACTTCCATTTTTACAACGTCTTCCACCTTCATCAGCTCCTTTTGCAGGAAAGGCTCGCCGTATTGAACGCCGATCATTTGGCCGTAGTGGCGAGCGAGTTGGTTCATCTCTTCTTCCAAGTGGTCGATGGCCAGATGGACTTTGCTTGGCGGCTCGGCTTTTTTTGGGTGAAACTGGGAGGCGAAAGCCATGATGGCTTTGCGGCGCTGCTCGTATTGATCGGAGATGTCCACAACGAATGTGGGACGCACGTCAGCGTAGGAAACCGAATAAAGGATTTTGAACGGGCGGTAGGCCTCGCCGCTGATGGGCAACTGTTTGAGTCCGGCGAGGAAGCAGCCTTCGTAAGCCAGAATGGAGGCATGATAATGGTCGGGATGGCGAGCCTCCCAGTAGGGAAGAATTACCGTTTTAGGACGGACCTGGCGAATGACTCCGGCGAGGCGGAGTTTATATTTTCGGGAGAGTTTGACATCGGAGTCGGGGACACCCAGCGTGTCGCGCCAGCTCACGTTCAATAGTTTTGCGGCGTTTGCCGCTTCTTTTGCGCGGATTTTGGGAGTGCCGCGCGTGCCCATTTCGCCGGCAGTCAAGTCGAGGATTCCCGTTTTATAGCCGAACTGGGCCATCTTCAGCAGCGTCCCGCCGCAAGTGAGCTCGACGTCGTCTGGATGGGCCGCAATCGCTAAGAGATCGAGATTCATTTTCTGCCCTCAGTGCCGCCTACAAAATGCCCGCCGATTCTATCAGTTTGGGTGTTGCGGAAGGGAAAGCGAGACGGCGCCGAGATGGCCGTGGTGTATCTGAGGCTGTGGTATCGTCTTGGGGCCATGACGCAGGCTGCCGGCGAAAAAGGCGGATCTCTCGCAGGGATGGTCGCTCTGGTTACGGGCGCGGCTAAGCGCCTGGGACGTGCGGTGGCGGTGCGGCTGGCGGAAGAGGGCGCGGATGTGGTGGTTCATTACTGGAGTTCTCAGTCGGAGGCGCAAGATACTGTCAAGGAAATTGAGAAGCTCAGGCGGCGCAGCGTTGCCATTGGGGCGGACCTCGGCAGCGTGGGGGAAATCAAGCGTTTGTTCGATGAGGCGGGCAAACATTTTGGGCGGCTCGACATTTTGGTGAATAGCGCGGCGAATTTTTTGCCGGCGAGCATGATCTCCACGACCGAGCAAATCTGGGACGCTGCGCTCGATACGAATTTGCGCGCGCCGTTTTTTTGCGCACAGGCGGCGGCGGCTTTGCTGAGGAGAACGCAGGGCATCATCATCAATTTGGCCGATACGGGTGGGCTGCTCGGCTGGACGGGATACATTCCGCATTCGGTGTCGAAAGCCGGCGTCATCATGCTGACTAAGGTACTGGCGAAAGCGTTGGCTCCGGAAGTACGCGTGAATGCGATTGCACCGGGCACGATTACGATGGAAGGCGATCCACCGGAATGGGAAACAGACTTTATTAAGATGGCGCCACTACGGCGAACGGGCAAGCCGGAGGACGTCACGGACACGGTGCTTTTTCTGGTGCAATCGAAATTCATCACCGGGCAGGTGCTGGTGGTCGATGGCGGGCGCATGTTATAGCGCGCAAAGGGCATTCTGACAGGCAGAGCTTCGCCGTTCTAAGCAACAAACCTTTTCTGCGGTCGTGCAGAGAATCGCGCCGCGGTGTATTCTAATAGACTGAAAAACATCGCGAAATTTGCCGGAGGGAAAGCGTGGCATCGGTACAACCACAATTCGGAGGACAAGAGTCCGAAATGCCGAATGAGGCAGCGGTTCGTCCCCAGCATACGATCGAAGACGTTGAGATTCAGGAGTGGCTGGAGTCGCTGGATTCCGTGCTGGAAACCAGCGGGCCGGAAGTGGCCGCGGAAATCCTCGAACGGCTGCGCGCGCACGCCACGGTGAGCGGAATTGACCTGCCGTTTAGCGCGAACACGCCTTATGCCAACAGCATTCCGGCGCGCTTGCAGCCGCTGTTTCCGGGAGACCAGGAACTCGAGCGCCGCATCAAGAGCCTGATTCGCTGGAACGCGCTGGCCATGGTGGTGCGTGCGAACCGCGTTGAGCACAACATCGGCGGACATATTTCGACTTATGCCTCGGCAGCGACGCTGTACGAAGTCGGTTTTAACCATTTTTTCCGCGGGCGCACCGAAGAATTCGAGGGCGACGCGGTTTATTTTCAGGGCCACGCTGCGCCGGGAATTTATGCGCGCGCGTTTATCGAAGGGCGCATCAGCGCGCACCAACTGGAAAACTTCCGGCGCGAACTGAAACCCGGCGGCGGGCTGTCTTCTTATCCGCATCCTTGGCTGATGCCGGATTTCTGGGAATTTCCGACGGTGTCCATGGGCCTCAGCCCGTTGATGGCCATTTATCAGGCGCGCTACAACCGGTATCTGGAAGATCGCGGCTTGAAGCCCCGCACGGACGCGAAAGTTTGGGCGTTCCTCGGCGACGGCGAAACGGACGAACCCGAGTCGCTTGGCGCGATCACGCTGGCTTCGCGTGAGAAGCTGGACAATTTGATTTTTGTCGTGAATTGCAACTTGCAGCGCCTTGATGGACCGGTGCGCGGCAACGGCCAAATCATTCAGGAGTTGGAGTCGGCGTTTCGGGGCGCAGGCTGGAACGTCATCAAAGTGCTCTGGGGCAGCGAGTGGGACCCGATACTTGAGCGTGACACCGAGGGTCTGCTCGTCAAGCGCATGGGCGAGTTGGTAGACGGCGAATACCAGAAGCTCGTGGTTTCGTCGGGCGCGTACGTGCGCGAGCATTTCTTTGGCAGCGATCCGCGGCTGCTGCAGCTTGTGGAACCGCTGCCAGATGAGGCGCTGCGGCGGCTGCGGCTGGGCGGCCACGATCCGCGCAAAGTTTATGCGGCTTACAAGGCGGCGGCGGACCACCAGGGTTCACCGACGGTCATTTTGGCGCGGACGATCAAGGGCTACGGGCTGGGCGAAGCGGGCGAAGGCAAGAACGTTACGCACCAGCAGAAAAAACTCAACGAAGACGAGTTGCGTGAATTCCGCTCGCGGTTTGGCATTCCGCTGAACGACGAAGAGTGTATCGAGCTGCCGTTCTACCGGCCGCCGGAAGATAGCGCGGAGATTCAGTATTTGCGCGCACGGCGCGAAGCGCTGGGAAGTTACGTTCCGCAGCGCAAGGTGCGCTCGAAGCCGATCGTCGCCGACCACGACGAACTCTTCAAGGAATTTCTGGAAGGCAGCGAGGGCAGGGAAGTCTCCACCACGATGGCATTTGTGGGGATGCTCCGAAAAATGCTCAAGGATCCGGAAATTGGCAAGCTCATCGTGCCCATTGTTCCGGATGAAGCGCGCACGTTTGGCATGGAGTCGTTGTTCCGCACCGTGGGCATTTATTCAAGCTCGGGCCAGAAGTACGAACCGGTGGATGTGAACACGCTGCTTTATTACAAGGAAGCGAAAGACGGGCAGATTCTCGAAGAAGGCATCACCGAGGCCGGCTCGATGGCTTCTTTTATCGCGGCGGGTTCCGCGTATGCGACGCATGGCATTAACACGATTCCTTTCTTCATTTATTACTCGATGTTCGGATTCCAGCGGATCGCGGACTTCATCTGGGCCTCCGCGGACATGCGCACGCGAGGATTCTTGCTGGGCGGCACGGCGGGACGTACGACGCTTTCCGGCGAAGGCTTGCAGCATCAGGACGGCAATAGCCATGTGCTTGCGCTGCCCGTTCCCAACCTGAAGGCGTACGATCCCGCATTTGCGTACGAAATTGCCGTCATCATTCAAGACGGCATTCGCCGCATGTACAAAGACGGCGAAAGCATTTTCTT
>Ga0209474_10000971_pt1 | contig 29107 bp, 27 predicted proteins | sample GraSoiAngelo_145_FD_185902 | JGI IMG/M metagenome (GOLD analysis project Ga0209474, IMG submission 185902) | Grasslands soil microbial communities from the Angelo Coastal Reserve, California, USA - 14_1009_05_20cm (SPAdes) (version 2) | ecosystem: Environmental > Terrestrial > Soil > Grasslands...
CCACTTCGGTCGGGTACAGGTCAACGAACAGCTCAAGACATCGCTTACAGATTCGTCAGGTTCCTGCGCTGACAAGTGCATCATCGTGCGCCGCCCTTTGTGGGTTGACACTGCCGTTGACACCGCTGACAGCTACCGTTGACAGCACGCCATTTAGTGAAGCGACTTCGATGGTTCCGAGGTCGACGCCGAAGAAGAAGGCCCTCCAGCGAAGCCCACCTTCGTAGCGAAGCCCGATGAGCTTCCCCGCGAGCGCGATGCTGATGAAGATGTGGTCGCCGTCGAACGAGATTGCGCCGGTCGTGGCTACGCGCCGCGTGCGCCACTCGGGTGCGTAGTTGGGCAGGGCCACCGCGATGGGCCGCTTCTCCGTCACGCGGTACACCTCCGCCGGCGTCTTGCCGCCGAGCGCCGCGTGCGGGCGGACGTGGTTGAAGTCCACGAGCCACCGATCGCATTCGAACTGCTGCGACGTGCGGCTTCGCGCCGGCCTGAGCTGCAGCTCGCGTAGATCGCGGTGCATCCGCTCGTGACCACCGTTGTCCTGCGGGCAGCCTGGGCGCGAGCGGATGAGGCGGATGCCGAGCGAGATCAGCCAGGCCGACAGCCTCGTCAGCCCGCCGCGTGCTTGGAGGCTCACCCAGGGCGAGCCGTTGTCGCACTGGATCGCCAGAGGCACGCCGTGCTCTTTGAAGAGCTGCTGCAGCACGTACTTCACCGTCCCGCGCGTCTTGTTGGCCACCAGCTTCGCCGCGAGCACATAGCGGCTGTAGGCATCGCGCACGGTGAGCGGCTCGCACAGCTGCCCATTGTCCGCCTTCCACCAACCCTTGAAGTCGATCGTCCAGAGCTCGTTGGGTGCGCGCACCTCGACGTGCTCTCGCTCATCGACTGTCCAGAGTCGCGCGAGCGGCCGGCGCCGCTTCACCTTGCCGAGGCGCTTGAGCACACGTGCGACCGTGCTCCTCGAGGGCGCTTCCCTCCCGAACCTCACCGCTAGAACCCGCGCGATCTTGTCCGGCCCCCAGCTCGGGCGGCGATCCCGCAGCTCGACGATCGCGGCCACGATGTCCTCGGCCTTCGACAGCGGGCTCGAGCGCGGGCGCCGGCTCTGCTCGACCAGACCGAGCGGACCGTCCTCGCGATGGCGCCGCAGCCACTTGTGGCCAGTCTGTCGCGAGATGCCGTACTCACGGCAGAGCGCCGCGATGTTTGCGCCGGGCGCGTGCGCCTGCTCAACGAATTTCAGCTTCAGGCTCATGACTCGCAGCTCTTTCCAGGGCACGCACTGCGAAGATCACTGTCAGCGATGTCCTGAAACTTTTGTGTCAGCGATGTCCTGGTACTGCACCCAATAGATCGCTGACACCTTTCGCCTCTTTCATGCGCTGACAGCTGCACCTTCGTCCGCTGCCTAGCTACCCATTCAAGACGCGCTCGAGTTCATCGAGCTCTACAGGCTTCGTAATGTGTGCGTCGAAGCCCGCCGCTTTTGCGCGCTCGATGTCGGCCGGCTGGCCGTAACCAGTCAGCGCGATCAGCCGAATTGCGCCTTGCTGATTTCCCTCGCGTAGTCGACGCGCGACCTCGTAGCCATTGATGTCGGGGAGACCGATGTCAATCAAGGCGACTTCTGGTCGCATTTCGATGGCGAGGCGCATTCCACTTAGACCGTCGGGCGCGCCATGCACTTCATGGCCGATCAGCTCAAGCCCGGCGTGTAGCATCTCGCGCGCGTCCGGGTTGTCCTCCACAATGAGGATGCGACGTGAGCGTGAACCGCGAGCTGGTGCCGTCGTGCGCAGCGCGACGGCCTTTTCGGGCGGTAGCACGACGGGCAGTCGCACCGTGAAAGTTGCGCCTCGGCCGGGCCCCGGACTCGATGCGCTCACGGCCCCCCCGTGCAATTCGGCCAGGCGTTTCACGAGAAAAAGCCCAATCCCGAGCCCGCCTCTTGCACGATCCAATTCTTGCTCTCCCTGCACGAAGAGTTCGAACACGCGCTCCAGCGTCTCAGAGGAGAGTCCCTCTCCGTCGTCGGCCACGCGCAACTGGGCATCGCCGGCTTCGGCGCTGACCGATACACGAATCGTCTTCCCGTCCGGCGTGAACTTGAGGGCATTGTCCAGAAGGTTCGCAACCACCTGCTCGATTCGACCGCGGTCCGCATCGACCCACGCCTGCGTTACGTTGAGCTCGACACGCCGACGGCCGAACCTTCCGGCAGCCTGCCATGACATGACGAACGCGCGGACGGTTTCCCCAAGATCGAAGACTTCGCGTGCGAGGACCCCTTTCCCGAGAGTCAACCGGCTGACGTCGAGCAGGTCCTCGACGATGCGGGTCATGTGTTTCGTCTGCCGCCCAATGACTGCGCGCGCCGACGCCGCCGCTGGGTCGTCCGCGGGGACGAGCTTGAGCAGTTGCGACGCGGACGTCAGCGCGGCGAGTGGATTCCGCAGCTCGTGCGAAAGCATCGCAAGAAATTCGTCCTTCGCTCGGTCGGACGCGATCAGCGTCTGTTTCTCACGCGCAACCGCACGCCCAGCTTCCTCCATCGCACGCGCGAGCTGCGCTATCTCGTCGATTTGCACGATGGGCGGTCGTACCCCCGTCTCGCCACGCGTCACGGCCTTCGCGGAGTGCGCCAAAGCGGTAATTGGCTGCGCGATGCGCCTGCCGAGCACAAAGGCGAGTGCAATTGCGATTCCGAGCGAAAGCGTCGCACCACCCACCATTGCCAACGTCGACCGCCATAGCGCGGCTTCGACGCTTGTTACCGGTACGCCCGTCGCGATAGTCCAGCCCGAGACCTTTGCGCGGCTATGGGCGGAGTAGAACTTCTGCCCCTCGAGCCCGATGCTACGGTAAGCTCCCTCGGGACTCTCGCGCGAGCGCTCGTACAGCGTTGGTGCTGGGCGTACGCCAATCCAACGCTCGTGGTTCAGCGTGCGGGCAATCACGATGCCGTTCTGGTCGAGGAGCGTCAGCGTCGCATCCGACGCCACGGGGTAGCTGCGGAGAAAGTGCAGCCACGCCGGTGGATCGATCGCCGCGATCAGCACGTACGTTGGTACGTCGTTCAACCTTACCGGCACGCCGATGTTAGTCGTGAAGGCGCCGAGCGCCCGTCCGTGGATGAGCGGGCTCACCTCTGGTTTGCCCGTGCGTAGCACGCGCTCAACCGCGGATTCACCGAAAGCGGTCTTATCTGCCAGCGCGGCGCCGAACGGGACGCGAAGATTCACAAGCGGCCGCGCAGCCGTATCCACGAGGACCACTGAGTTCCAGCCCGGCTGCTCCTCTATGACGCGGTTCGCCTGCACGTAGAACGCACGCAAGTCGCCGGACGCGAGATGCGCCGATTGCGTGAGCACCTGCAGTGCCCGAATGTTTCCCTCATGCTCGCGGTCCAGGGCGACCGCCATTGCACGCACGCGCTCCTGGAAGCGCTGCTCGAAAGCCTCACGTTGCTGGCGCCAGAAGAGCGCAGTCAGTACGGCCGCGAACACCACGATCGGCAGCGCCGACGCGAGAAGCAGAATTGTGAGTTGGGACCGGATTTTCATCGCCGCAGCCCGGCGAGCGCAGACTCCGCTGAAAGCGCCAAGCCTGTCAAAGTCGATTTTGCCCCTCGAGGACGCCACGCCGCACATGCAGCCGACGTTCGCCTGAGTACGCGTCTCTTCCAACGACGTTCCTCGGCATGCTCCTCAGCCGATTTTGCCGGTCGACCACGTTTGACCGCCGTCAGTAAGGTGTACTGGGATCCTGGGCTGCTAGTCGTCCTTGCACGCAGTGATCCAATTAGCGAAGCGTCGGCGGGGGTGCGCAGCGACCTTCACTTTGGTTCATCGCGGACTTGGTCACTAGACAAACGCGGACTGAAAATCGCGTCAGCCGCGCGCGCCAACGCCAGTTTGACTGTTCAGCTCGTGTGTGCTAACTATACATATATACGTATTGTACATCACCGATGAAGACACCTACGGTAGAACGCGAAACCGCCACGTTCCGATTGCCGGCATCGCTCCTCGAACGGGCACGCGCGGAAGGGGCTGCCCGGGGCCTCGCGTATGTCCGATCCGTCGAGGAAGCACTGGAGGTCTATTTCTTCTCGCGCCTTCCGCCGCCGATGGCCGAGGAGCTCGAGCGGGACATCAAGGACCTGCAGCTTTCGCGCGAGAACTACTTCTACTCGCTTCTTGACGCGCGCTACCGGCAGCTCATCTCCAGGTCTGGCGCCGCGAAACGCAAGGGCGGAGCGAAATCGAAACGCGGTTGAATTGGCCGAAGGACGAAGCATGACTGAACCAGTCCGCCACGAACGTAGATCGCATCCCGAGCGCCGGATCGAAAGCAGGCGAAAGAGCGACGGCGTTCTGACACCCGGCGAGTCGTTGAGGACGCCGCCGCGCCATAAACGACTCAATCATCCTCTTGAGGGACCGTCTCTGGACGGTTCGCCAGGCGGCCGCGTTCCTCGGCCGCTCGGTGTCTTGGGTCTACAAAGCGGCCGAACGCGGCGAGCTGCCGCGGGCCCGCGGCCTCGGATGGGGCGTTCGGTTCGTCCCCGCAGACCTTCACGCGTTTGCGCGTCGCGAACCATGTCCGCCCGTTGTGGTACCAGTGCGCGACGGGAGGAGCGACTAGCCATGGCGAGTGTCTTCTGCCGCTCTGGCACTTGGTACGTGCGCTGGCGCACCCGCGAAGGATGGAGACAGCGCGCAACCGTCGCGAAGGGCCGTACCGAAGCGAAGGGAATCGCAGCCGAGCTCGAGCTTGAGGAGCGCGCCTTGCGGAGGGCTGCCCTCCGTGACGTGACGGGGTTGCCGCCGACGCAAGAAGACCTGCCCGGCACAGTTGCAGACCTCTGCCGCTGGTGGCTCCACGAGCGCTGTTCGGAAGCGAGCCGCGCGATCGAAACGGCTAGGCTCGAAAAGCATGTGATCGGTGCCGCATTCGGAGCGCTGGCGCTGACGCGTGTACACAGTGTCCACGTGGACAATCTGATCCATGGCTTTCCAGGGAGGGATTGGCGCCGGCCTCAGTGAACAAGGTCCGTGCTGTTTTGCATGCTGTCTTCAGCCGTGCACGACGAGCGGGAAGGTGGGTCGGCGAAAATCCCATCGCTGCGATTCCACCTTTTGCGGTGCCCAAGCGCGCCTACATCACGCTTAGCGTCGACCAGCTTGGCCGGATGCTCGAGCACGTTCCCGCAAGCTGGCGACAACTGTTCGTCTGTGGTCCGGCTCTCGGACTCCGCAAGGGGGAGCTCTTCGCGCTGCGCAAGCCTGATGTCGACGCGGAACGGTGGACGCTGACCGTTGCACCTCTCGCGAGCGCAACACGACCAAGAGCGGCGTGGCCGCGGTTCTTCCCATCCCTGAACCGCTGCGACCCTGGATCGCACACCAACTGGAGCACGCTCCTGGCCCCCTGCTCTTCCCTGCTCCGGACGGTTCACAGCGTCCGCGCGAAGCGGACCCGCAGAAGATCCTTCGCACCGCTCTGGCACGCGCGGGCATCACGGCAGGCTATGAGCATCGCTGCCGCTGGTGCGGGCACAAAGAACAGCACTCGGATAACGAGCAGCGCTACTGCCCGAAGTGCGTGAAGCGCACCGATGGACGCGGCCACGCGCTGCTCAAGCCGCGCGGCCGCGCTCTGTGGCCCAAGGCGCTGCAGCTGCGGATGCGCTTCCACGATCTGCGCCACACCTTCGCGACCGAGCTGCTCCGGCGCGGTGTCGACGTCCATCGCGTGCAGCGGCTCCTGCGGCACAGCGACGTGCGGGTCACCACTGGAACGTACGCGCATCTGCTCGTTGAGGATCTGCGCGCTGCGGTCGACGCGCACGCTCCGGTGCCGCTCGCCGCGCCACCGACGCGCGATCCCAAGGGAGCGGAAGACGTCAATCGACCTTCGGCTGCTGCATTTTTGCTGCATGACGCCGGATCGGCGAACGAGGCGACGATCAAGGCGCCGCAAAATCCCTCTGAATCCGGCGCTGACGATGGTGGGCGCTGCAGGATTCGAACCTGCGACCCCTGCCGTGTGAAGGCAGTGCTCTACCGCTGAGCTAAGCGCCCGCGAGGCGCAGGCAATTCGCACGGCGGGCAAGCACAGTCAAGCATTGTTAGCCTCCGTTCCATGCGCGGCTCCGCGTGTGTCGTCCTGCTCGGTACGCTTGCATGCTCGAGCGAATCTACGCCGCTCGCGAGTGGTTCCGTTGTGCTGCAGGACGCGTTCGCGGGTCTCCGGTTCCAGCAGCCGCTTGGGATCGTGCAGGTCCCCGGCGAGACGCGTTTCTTCGTCGTGGAGAAGCGCGGAACGGTGCAGTCGGTGGCGAACGGCACGGCGACGCAGGTGCTCGACATCCGAGTGCGCGTCAACTCCACGCCGAGTGAGGCGGGACTGCTGGGCCTCGCGTTCCATCCGCGGTGGCAGCAGAACCATCAGGTGTTCGTGAACTACACGGCGCCCAGCTCCTCGAGCCCAGCGAATCTGCGCACCACCATCTCGCGATTCAGCAGCAGCGACGGCGGCGCGACGCTCGATTCCGGGAACGAGCAAGTGCTGCTCACGCTGGAGCAGCCGTTCGAGAACCACAATGGAGGGAGCGTCGTCTTCGGACCAGACGGGTTCCTCTATCTCGGCCTGGGCGACGGCGGCTCCGGCGGCGATCCGCGAGGGAACGCGCAGAACACGAACGTGCTGTTCGGGAAGCTGCTGCGGATCGATGTCGACTCCGGAATGCCGTACGCAATCCCGCCGTCGAATCCGTTCGCCAGCGGTACCGGCGGTCGACCGGAGATCTATGCGTACGGGCTGCGCAATCCGTGGCGCTTCAGCTTCGACCGCGCGAACGGGGATCTCTGGCTCGCCGATGTGGGGCAGAACGCGTGGGAGGAGGTCGACAGGATCCAGCTCGGTGGCAACTACGGCTGGAACCACCGCGAGGGGAAGCACTGCTATCCACCGGGAACTCAATCGTGCCCCGGTGATTTTATCGACCCGCTCGTCGAGTACTCGCACTCCGACGGCATTTCCATCACCGGCGGGTTCGTCTACCGCGGGTCCGCGCTGACGCAACTCGTGGGGCACTACATCTACGGCGACTTCGGCTCCGGAACGATCTGGTCGGTGCCCGCATCGGGACCGTACACCCCAACGGTGATCGCTCACGGCGCGAACATCTCCACATTTGGCGAAGGCGCCGATGGCGAGCTGTACGTCGCTGATCTCGGCTCAGGGCAGATCTCGAAGCTCGTCGGTGCGCCCTGAAAAGGCGCATCGCAGCTGCCGGATCGGTTGCCACGGCCTCACGATGCGTTACGTCAAGCACATGGCAAATCTGGAGAGGGGTACGGAAAGGGCGGAGATGGAAGTGGCGGACGGCTGCTCGCTCTGCGACGGTCCCGTCGCCGTGAAGTTCTCCCGGTCGCGCGCCGTCAGCGTCTGCCGCGCGTGCAAGCACGTCGCGATTGCCCGCGTGCACATGGAGGACGGCAACCTGGTCTTCGAGCAGGTGATTCGCGCCGCTGCCTGATAGTTCACTCGCGCTGCGCCAGGAGACGGTCGACCTCGTCGGTCAATTCGGCGCAGCGCCGCTTCAGCTCTGATAGCCGCCTGCCCGCGGTCCTGAAATCCTCGCGCGTGATAAGTCCAGCCGCCCGGAGCGCCGCCCTTTGGCGCACGTCGAAAGCGGCCTTCGCTCGTTGAAACCGATCGAAAGCGCTGGCGATCGCGTCGGCGCGTTTCGGGTCCTCCAGGAGCTTCGCCGCCACCTTCATTCCCAATTGGGTGGCGCGCTCGCGCAGGCGGAAGGTCACGGCGCAGCTACTCGCCGCCGAAGACCTTGCGGATCGAGGCGAACAGCCCCTTCGGCGCGGCCTGCTCCGCGATCTGCTGCTCGGCGAGGATGCGCCGCCGCTCGTTTTCCTCGGCCCACGCTGCTTTCAGCGTATCGGGCGTGTCGCGCGTGGCGAGCAATACTTCCTTGGCCGGCGATCCCGTCATTCCCTCGACCGTGACGTGCAGCAGGCACTCCTCGTCGAGGACGAAGTTCACCTTCTGCCCAGCGGTCTCGGGCGGGAAGCGAAGCGTGCCGAGGTACTCGTTGTCGATGATGCGCTCGCTGTCCCCTTGAAAGATGTCCAGCTCCATCACGCCACCCTTGCTGGGCGGAAGCCGGAAACTGCGCTGCGCGGGGATCTGCGTATTCTTCTCGATGACCTTGCGGAACCGCCCCCCGGGCGTGGCGAAACCGATCGGCATCGACAGTGCGTCGACGAGCGTGACGGAGTCGATCTCCGACATCGACTCGCCGAGCAGCGCAGCGCCGAGCGCGACCGACTCGTCGGGATGCACACCCTTGCGCGGCGGTTTGCCGAAATGCTGGTGCGTCTTGCCTTGCACGAGCGGCATGCGCGTCTGACCGCCGACCAGCAGTATCTCGGCGATGTCGCTCGGCGGGATGTTCTTCTCGCCCAGAACGCGGTCGACGAGCTCGAAGGTCCGGTCGACCAGATCCATCACCAGCGAATTGAGGCGCTCGCGCGAGAGCGGGATGCGCAGATCGACCGGCTTCCCGCGCCGCTCCGCGATGTACGGCAGCTCGATCACGACGTTCGAGAGCAAGCTCAGGTCGATCTTCGCCGACTCCGACGCATTCTTGATCCGCTGCATCGCGATCGGGCTGTCGGTCAGATCGATCTTCGTCTGCTCGCGGAATTCCTCGATGACGAAGTCGATGATCCGGTTGTCGAAGTCGACGCCGCCCAGGAACGTGTCGCCGCCCGTCGCGAGCACCTCCATCACGTTCCCATGCAACTGCAGGACGCTGACGTCGAACGTGCCGCCGCCCAGGTCGTAGACCAGGACTCTATGGTCGAAGCCGCGGTTCAAACCGTACGCAAGCGCCGCCGCGGTCGGCTCGTTGACGATGCGCTTGACCTCGAAACCGGCGAGCCGCCCTGCTTCCTTTACCGCCTGCCGCTGGTTGTCGTTGTAATAGGCAGGGACGGAGATGACGGCTTCCTTGATCTCCTGCGCCAGCGTGGTTTCGGCGACGCGCTTGCAGTGCTGCAGCACGAACGCGCTGATCTGCGGCATCGAGTAGACCTTGCCCGCGAGCGTGACCGCCGCCTCGCCCTCGGGTCCCTCGACGATTTCGTAAGTGAAGTAATGCTTGATGTCCTGGACGACTTTCGAATTGTACTTGCGGCCGATGAGACGCTTCGCGCCGTAGATGCTGTTGCGCGGGTTCACCACCATCTGGTCCTTGGCGACGTTGCCGACCAGAAGCTCGCCCTTCTCGGACATCGCCACGACGCTGGGCAGGATGAGCGCGCCCTTGTCGCTCGGGACCACGCGCGCGATCTTGTTGCGCACGTACGCAACGCACGTGTTCGTGGTGCCGAGGTCGATGCCGAGAATGATGGGCTTTTCGGCCATTTGCGGGACGCTCGAGCGAGTCCGTCGATGCTACGGCGCGGCGGGCCGCTGGCGCAAGAAAAGCCCGTAGTCACCACGGCTCTACCATTGCATCAGGTATCGAACGCTCGCACCTGCGTCCCTGGATTCCAATACCTCCGCGGCGCCTACCTCGCCGCCGAACCCGCACAGCTCGAAGATGAACTGCAGCGCGCCTTGCAGCACGTGGAACGCCGCCTCCGGCTCCTCGATGTGCTCCCGATGTAGGTACAACGGGAGCCGAGGCGCTACGACGCCTGCGCGCCGCCGTGAGGCCGTACCGCGAGCGTGATCAGCGAGGCCGCCGTGCAAAACGTCGTGCTCGTGATGCAGTGGTCGCCGCGCCACGTTCCGTCCTCGCGTTGAATGGACGCGAGCCGCGCGTTCATCTGCTTCTTCCACTCCGCGAACTCGGCGGCGCTCGCCCGCGCCTTCGCCTCCGCAGTGAGCATGTACGAGACATGTTCCTCGCCACCGTACGTTCCATAACCGCGGAGCAGACTGTCGTTGGACAGCTGGTCGCGCACCTCGGCGGCGATCTTCTTCGCCTTGCGCTGCAGCTCGCGGCTCGCCTCGTCGGGGCCCGGCTTCGCCTCTTGGACTCGCGCCGAGGCGATCGCGCTCGCGGCCGCCGAGTAGAGCGGGACGCCGGCGCTCTCGCGACTGTCGAAGCCCTTCGTCCGCTCGTCGTACTTGTCCATCAGATTGGCGTCGGCGCGCGCGAGCTTCTTCGCGTCGACGCGGGCTCCCGCCGCCACGGCTGCGTGTAGGCCATTCGCGGCGAACGCGCTCGAAAGCAGCGGTGCCCAGCCATCCTTCGCGAAACTTCCGTCCGCCGTCTGCGCCCGCTCGATGCGCCGCACGCAGCCCGTCAGCGCGTCGCTGGCCCGTCCCGCCAGCTCGCGAGGAAGGGTCGGCAACGCTTCCGAGAGGAACTGCGCGGCGACGTACGTATCGATGTTGCGCCCGAGCTTCCGCTGCGGCAGCGTGCCCGGTCCCTGGATCGCGATCTCGTCGGCCGGAGTGCGTTCCACCGCAGCGGCGACGTATTCGACGGCGCGCCGCGTATTCGCCTGGAACTCGCCGCGCGTTCCCGTGTGGCCCAGACGCAGGAGCGCAATGCCAGCGAGCGAGGTGGTCGCGACGTCAGGACTCTGTGAATGCGCGTCCGCGCCCCAGCTCCCGTCCGGATTCTGCGCGGCGATGAGCCACGCGAGCGGACGGTCGACGTCGGGTTCGGCACGGTTCGTTTGCGTCTGCTGATCGACCTGTCCGTACGGGCGCGCTTGCGAGCTCGTCCGCTCGGAGGCGCGGATCTGGGGCATCGAAGCAAGCGCGACGCACGCCGCGGCAACGGGAAATGCAAGGCGCATGACGACCTCGTGGGTTTGGAAGACAAGGACGTCAACGCGCGATCGCCCGTCGCGATCTACAGTTTCGGGGACACCATGTAACTCCGAGATCCGTACGGTGTCCCCGGATCTCACTGAGGCTTCTGCGTCAGCGCGTGGCGCGGCCCGTCTCGTCGCTGTCGCTGCTGGTCGCGACCGCTTCCGCCTGCCTCTTGCGTTCGCCGAGGCGGTTGTGGGCCAGCTCACCGGAGCTCTTCACCAGAAGGATCTCGGCCAGGATGGAAATCGCGATCTCGCCGGGTGACTTGTCGCCGAGCTTGAGGCCGATTGGCGCGTGCAGGCGTTGATCGGAACGCGGATCCCGTCCGAGCCGGCTCGCGATCGATCGAAGGATGAGCGCCACCTTGCGCCGGCTGCCGATCAGGCCGACGTAGCGCGCGGGCGTCCGGAGCGCAGCTTCGAGGACGGCTTCGTCGAGCGCGTGGCAGCGCGTGAGAATGACCACGAAGTCTTGCGGCCCGGGAGAGAGTCCCCCGAGCGGCATCTTCACGAGGTCGGCGCAGTGAACCTCGGATGCCCGGGGAAAACGATCGCGCCGCGCGAAATCCGGCCGATCGTCCACCACCACCACATCCAGTCCCGCCTCGCCAGCGAGACTTGCTACGCGCTCGCCCACGTGCCCGGCGCCGTACAGCAGCATCCTCGCCGTCGGCCGCACGACGTCGATGAAGACCGACACTTGGCCGCCGCACTTCATCCCGAGATCCTCGCCCGGCGCGGGCGCCGCCGCGAGCGGTTCGGCGGCGTCGCCGGCGGTGGTCAGCGCAAAGTGGCGCAACCCCGACGCGCCGTCGCCGCGCAGCAGCTGGACGGCTTCGAACACCACGCTCGCCTCGAGTGGGCCGCCTCCGACCGTGCCGCAGATCGATCCGTCGGGCGCGACGAGCATCTTGGCGCCTGCATCTCGTGGCGCGGACTGCCGGGTCGCGACGACGGTGCACAGAGCGAACGGCTCCCTCGCCGCGGCACGACGAGCTGCCTCCGCGAGCAGCTCCGCGTCCCCGCGCGGCCCAGCCGGTGCGGACCCGTGCGTCGCGTCGCTCATCGCGACCGCTCCTCGCGCACCCTCGCCTGCTCGGCCGTGCATCGCACCGTCATCAGCGAGAGTGTAGCGCAGGCCCAGCGCGTCGGCGGCAGGTGGCGAGCGCGACTCGTTTTTCTTGCGGTGCGGCGGAACTGCCGGTTATGGCAGCGCGAATGCCTGCGCAACCCGGTGCAACAGCGGACGCCGTCGGCGTCGTGTGCGACTTCGACGGGACGGCGACGCTGCTCGATGTCGGCGACGAGATCAGCAAGCACTTCGGCGGCGCCGAGCACTGGGACAGCGAGAGCGCGCGCTTCCGCCGGGGCGAGCTCGACACGCGCGGAATCATCCAGGCCATCTATACGAAGGTGTTAGCCGACGAGGGCGCGGTGTGCGCGTTCGCTGCGCGTACGGCTCGCCTGCGACCCGGGTTTGTCGAGCTGGTCGCCGCCTGCCGCGATCGCAGCACGCCATTCGTGCTCGCCTCCGGCGGGCTGCGGCAGTACATCAACGCCGTTCTGGCTGCGAACGTGCCGCCCGAGCTGCGACACCACATCCACGTCGTCGCCAACGAGGCCGTCTTTGGCGCGGACGGTTTGCGCGTGCTCTTTCCTACGGAGGCCGCCGCGCGCGAGCTCGGCTGCACCGAGTGTGGCTCGTGCAAGCGCGTCGCGGTTGCCGAAGCGCGCAAGCTGGGCGCTCGCCACGTCATTGGAATCGGCGACGGCTTTGCGGATCTTTGTCTGGCGCGGTCGGCGGACGAGCTGTGGGCGCGAGAAGGAAGTTACCTGCAACGCTGGTGCGTCGAGAACGGCGTTCCGCACACCGCGTTCACCACGCTCGTGCCGCTCGCGCGCGAGGTGGCGGGTCCGCGAACTTAGGCGGGCTGCTGCGCGACTTCGAGCGCGAGCATCGCCAAGGCGCGGTTCAGCAACGCAAGCCTGCGCTTCGCGGCGGCGATCGCTGCGCGGGCGCGCGGCGAATCGTCGTGGTAGCGCTGCATCGTCTCCTTGAGCTGTTCGTACGCGAACTGAACACGTCCGATCAGCTCAAGCCGCTTCGATTTGTCCTGCCCGACGCCGTTTCCCTGGCTGCGCATCGCTAGGTCCCTCCGCACGGGCCTGTTCGAAGCCCACGCACGGCATCTGTTCGATGCACGCCGCCGGCCACATGTTCAAATGGGCCGTAAGTGCCTGAAAAAGCTACGGGTGCGACACATTGGACCGTCGACGACCAGCGCGAACGTGCAGCCTTCCGTCCGGATCATGACAGGCGTGGCGGTCCTTTTTCCCGACAGGTGACGGAATGTCACTCTTCGGGCCCGACCAGGCGCGAAAGTGTCTTCCGATCGATTCCCAGCGCTTCGGCCGCGCGCGTCTTGTTTCCTCCCATCTCCCTGAGGACGCGCTCGGCATATCGTCGTTCGAGCTCGTCGAGTGTCGGACGATCGGCGACGAGCGGATCGGGCTGCGGCGGCAGGACGGCCATCTGAGGCGGCATCGCGGCGGCCGGTGCCAGACCCCGCGCCTTGCGCCAATCGTCGCGCACGGCTTCCGGCAGATCTTCGGGAAGAATCGTCCCGCTGGGGTTCAGCGCGAGAGCGCGCGCGACGGCATTCTCCAGCTCGCGGACGTTGCCAGGCCACGAATAGGCGAGCATGGCCTCGCGCGCCTCGTTGGTGATGTTCGCTCCTCGCGCGCCCGCGTGACGCGCCGCGAAGTGCTCGGCGAGCAGCGGGATGTCCTCGCGCCGCTCGCGCAGCGGCGGCAACCGGATGGTGACGACGTTCAGGCGGTAGAAAAGATCCTCACGGAACCTGCCCGCCTTCACCTCCACCCCGAGGTCCTTGTTCGTCGCTGCAACGACGCGCGTGTCCACCTTGACCGAGGACGACTCGCCGACCCGCCGGATCTCCCCTTCCTGCAGCACGCGCAAGAGCTGTCCCTGGATGCGCGTACCGATGTCACCGATCTCGTCGAGGAAGAGCGTGCCGCCGCTCGCCTCCTCGAACAGGCCGCGCCGGGCGCCCGTCGCGCCCGTGAAGCTCCCACGCGCGTGCCCGAACAGCTCGCTCTCCAGCACACCTTCGGCGATTGCTCCGCAGTCGACGGCGATGAACGCGTCCGGCGCGCGCCGCGAAGCGCCGTGGATGGCGCGCGCGACCAGCTCCTTGCCCGTCCCCGATTCACCGACGACGAGCACCGTCGCATCCGTCGCCGCGACGCGCGCCGCCGTCTTGTAGACCTGCAGCATCGCCTCGCTGCGGCCGACCACGTTCTGCAGCGCGTATTTCTCGCTGATCTCGCGCTTCAGCCGGCGGTTCTCGGCGCTCAACCGGCGGTGCCGCAACGCCCGATCGACGACCAGCTTGATGGCGTTCACGTCGTATGGCTTGGAGATGTAGTCGTATGCGCCGCGGCGAATTGCGTCGACGGCTCCGTCCACGTTCCCGAACGCAGTGACGAGAAGGACGGGCGTTTCGACCGCGTTCTTCACGACCCAATCGAGGACCTCGAGGCCGTCGGCCTCAACCATGCGGATGTCGCTCACCACGGCGTCGAATCCGTCGCTGCCGCGGTGGTGCTCGTCCCGCAAGAGCTTGAGCGCCTCGGCGCCGTCGCTCGCGACGGTGACCTGGTGCCCATCCTCCGCGAGGATCTGCGCCATGAGTCCGCGCGACGCCATGTCGTCGTCGACCACCAGGATGCGCGTTGCGTCAGCCATGGATCTTCAGCTTAACCGCTCGCCTCGGCGGGGAAACGAACGGTGAACGTCGAGCCGCGCCCGGGCTCGGATTCGACGTCGATGCGCCCGCGGAGCGCGCGCGCGATCTCCTTGCAGATCGCCAGCCCCAGGCCCGTTCCCGTGCCGTTCGGCTTCGTAGTGAAGAAGGGCTCGAAGATGCGCCGCTTCACCTCGGGAGGCATGCCGGCGCCCGTGTCCGCGACCCGAAGCACGACGTCCTGTCCGTCGCGGCGCGCCTGCACCTCCAGGCGGCCACCGTTGGGCATCGCGTCCACCGCGTTGGCGACCAGATTCGTGAGCAAGTGCCGCACGAGGCCGGGATCGGTGCGCACGATGGACGCGCCGTCCAGCACCTGGCGCTCGATCTGGATCTTCGCCCGCGCCTCGGTGCCGAGCGTCAGGTCCAGCGCCTCGTCCACCAGCGGCTCCATCTGGACCGTTTCCGCGGACGGCTTGAAACCGCGCGTCTGATCGAGGAAGCGACGGATGACTTCCGCCATGCGCTGCACTTCGGCGTTGACGATCTGCACCTGCGCGCGCGTGGCATCCGGCAAATCGGTGCGGCGGGCGAGAAGCTGCACGTGTCCACTCACGGCGTTGAGCGGATTGCCGAGCTCGTGCGCGATCGTGCCGGCCAGCTGCCCGAGGGCCGCGAGCCGCTCCTGCGCCGTCAGATCGCGCCGCGCCGCGACGAGCAACTCGTTCAGCTCCTCGAGCGCACGGTTCTTCGCCGTCAGCTCCGCGGTTGCGTCCTCGATCTTGCCGCGAAGCTCCGCGTTGAACCCGCGGATCTGCGCGAGCATGCGGTTGAAGCCGCGCGCCAGGTATGCGAGCTCGTCGCCTCCTACCGCCGGGCCCGGCGCGCTCACGTCGTACTGCCCGTTCTCCACCGATCTCATCGTCGCGGAGAGCAGATCGACGCGCCGGACGAGGATGCGGCCGAGCAGAATCCAGAACGCGGCGATGAGGAACAAGCTGGCGGCGACAGCGGTCGCGAGCAGCGCGCGCCGCTCGGCGGAGACGAGGCGTTCCACTTCCGCCAGCGACGCGATGAGCACCAGTCGCGCCCGGGCACCGCGCGCGTCGGTGAACGGCTCCGCCCACCGCAGCGCCCTGCCCTGCTCCGGCTCGTCGACGATCGCCGACGCGCGAGGCAATTGCGGCAGCGGGCCGCGCCACCGGGTCAGCAGGATGCCTTCGGGCGTGATGCGCGCCGAGACGAAGTCGGAATCGAGCCCGAGCGCCGCCGGGCGCGCCAGCTCGGCGCGCAGAAGGCCTCGGTGCATCCTGATCGTCGCGGCCAGCTCCTCGGAGATCTGCTCGTCGTCCGTGCCCGCGCGGCGAAGCGCCGCGGTCGCGGCGCGCGCCAGCTCGATGGTGCGATCCCGCACTTCCGTTTCGACGGAGCGCTGCGCGATGCGCAACCCGAACCCCGCGGCGACGAGCAGGGTCGCGGCGAGCACGACCGTGAACAATGCGACGAGTTGGAGCCTCAGGGACACCGCGGCTCCGACGGTACACCGGAACGGCGCTGATCGGCTGCCTCTGCCCTAAGCGCCAGGGGGCGGGGGAGGCAGCTTCTCCTGCTCCTTCTCGTCGTCGTGCCCGGAGACACCCTTCTTGAACCCGCGGATCGCCTCGCCGAGGCTCGATCCGAGCTGCGGCAGCTTGGACGGGCCGAAGAAGAGGAGCGCGAGCGCGAGGATCACCAGGATTTCGCCAAACCCGAGCCTCATCGAATCCTCCAGCTCCGATGTGTATACCAACCTGTGCCTCGAGGCGACCGATTGCGGTCGGATGCGTGCTCCTACGACCCCGTCTCCGCGTCGGGCAGCCGATGTGGTGCGCCGATCAGCCGTCGTGTAGCGATCAGGTAATCTGCTCGCGTGCAACCACTCTGGATCGCACTCGTCGCCGCGCTGCCGTTCACGGGCAATGCGCCGCTTCCGGACCAGCACGCGCTCGAGAAGGCGCTGCGCGAAGCGGCGGCGGTCGCTTGTCCGTCCGCCGCGCTCGCCGTCGATCCGGACCTCACGCGAGCAGCGCAGGAGTTCGTCGCCGCGGCGAAGACGGGGCGCGCCGCGATTACGGGTCCGGCTCTGGCGTTCTATGCCGCGCTCGAGACCTACGAACCTTCTCCGGTCGCCGCCATTGCCAAGGTCTCGCCTCCCGGCAGTGCGGACCGCGCGGTCGCTGACCTCCTTTCTCGCGAATGCCGCTTCAACCGCGCCGGCGTCGCGGCGGCCGTGCTCCACGGGAACGAAGCCGTCGTTGCGCTGCTCATCGCGACGCATGGGACGGACCTCCAGCATCTGCCCGGCCGCGTAGCTCCGGGAACGGCGCTGGAGATCGACGCGACGCTTGCGCCTGGGCTCTCGGCGCCCCGTCTCTTCCTGCTCCGCCCCGGCGGAATGGCCGACGAGCAACCCGTTTCGTCCGAAGGACGTCGCGTGCGCGGAACCGTGCGGCTCGAGCAGCGCGGCGAGTACACGGTGGAAGTGCTCGCGACGGGCGCCGGCGGACCGCAGGTTGCGGCGATCCGCCGCATCTTCGTCGGCGTCATGCCACCCGATGCGCCGCCGAAAGAAGAGGCTCGCGCTGATACCGGCATCGCGGCGGTGGAGCGCGCGATCGCGCGGCTGCGAGCCGCGCATGGGCTTCCGGCGCTCCGGCGCGACGCGGCGCTCGATCGCGTCGCCGAAGGTCACAGCCGTGAGATGGCGCGCATGCGCACGTTCGCGCACGTCTTGTCCTCCGACGGCAGCATGGGCGATCGCCTCCGCCGAGCGGGATACGCGTACCGATCGGCGGGCGAGAACATCGGCTTGTCCGTCGACGCGCTGACTGCACATGAGGCGGTCGCGTCTTCGCCCGCGCACCTCGCGAACCTGCTGGATCCGCACTACCGCCGGATTGGCCTCGGGACCGCGAAGGGCACGTCTCCAGACGGGGCCGACGGCGTGTACCTGACCGAGGCTCTCGCCGAGCCGATCGAGCAGGCGGCGGATCCGGAAGGCGAAGTCGCCAGCATCCTGCAGCGGAAGCGGCAATCACTCGGGCTTGCGCCGTTGGCGCGTGATCGCGGGCTCGACGCACTGGCTGCGCAGAAAGTCCGCGCCCTCGCTTCCGAGGGCGAGCTCTCTTCGCGCTTCCAGCGGAGCGTCGTCGAGGAGGTGCTCCGCGCTCAGCCGCGGCTGCGCAGCGCGGTGGCCGAGGCGTTCGTCGGCAGCGGCGCGCACGCGACGGAATCCTCGCGCAACGTCGCGGAACGGAACTGGACGCGGATCGGCGTAGGAGCGATCTACGCCAACTCGGACACGTATGGCGCCGATCGGTTGTGGGTGCTGCTCGTGTACGCGCGGTGAATCAGGCCAGCTTGCGCTGGGTGGCGAAAGCCTCGATCGAATGCTCCGGCGACTCCACGATGGTGTAGTTCGGGCAGCGGACGCAGGTGAAGCTGTTCCAGCCGCGCTTCACCGCCTCGTTGAGGCAGTCGTCGTAGGCCGTGCAGAACAGGTTCCGATGCGCCTCGACGGACATCTTCCGATTGCCCTCGAGATTGATGGGCGTCGTCAGTTCCGTTGGCATCGGCTTGGCCATGACGCGCATGCGGAAGATCCTCCTGGTCCGGAAATCGAGGCGCGGCGTATAACAGAACGTGTCAGACCGCGCCAGTCGAAGGGTGACCGACGCTGTCTAGGCACTGCTTCCCCCCAATGCAACTCATTGTGAGCGCATGACATTCTTTCCAGCGGGGGCGGTCTTCTGCGCGCTTCTCGTCGCAAGCGCACCGATTGCGCAGCCAACAACCGCCGAGGAGGCGGGCGCCGCCCTGGCAGCGGGACGACTGGACGAGGCCGCGGCGCGCGCGTCGACGTGCGCGCCGGATCCGTCGTGCGCGCTGGTGCGCGGCCGCGCGCTGTTCGGTCTCGGGATGCTCGCCGAGGCAGCGCAAACGCTGCAGGCGGGCCGCTCCGGACAGGCAGCGGTCTACGCCGCGAAGCTGCAAGGAGAGGCGCTCGTGCTCTCGGGCGACGGCCGCGCCGCGCTCGAGCCGCTTCGCTTCGCAATCGAGCGCGACGCGGAAGGTCCCGCCGGCGTCCGCGCCGCCGCGCTTCTCGCCGACGCACTGCTCGAAACCGGCGAGTTCGTCCAGGCGGCGGAGCAGGCGCGAATCGCCGCCGAGCTTTCTTCGCAAACCGGCGACGTGCGCACCGGCCTCGATCTCATCCGTGCAGAGGCGCTGTCGGGACGCGTCGATCGCGGAGAGGCCGCGCTCGCCCGCGAAGCGGCTACGCGCTGGCGCGTATTCTGGCTGGAGCATCCGGAGCATCCCGCGGCGGAGAGTGCGCGCGCGGAAGAGCAGAGGTTGTCCGCGATCGCCGGCGAGCCGTTACCGGAACCGACCGGCCGCGAGCTCCTCACCCGCGCGCACCGACTACTCGGCGCCGGAAAACCGGGTGCTGCCGTTGCACAGGCAGATGCGGCCGCGAAGTTGCTGCAGGGCGCCGACGCCGCGGAGGCGCAACTCGCCTATGCTCGCGCTCTCGCTGCGGACGGCCGCCGTACCGAGGCGGGGCCTGCGCTGGCGATCTCCTGGAGGCAGGGCGCGCCGCGCGTGGCTGCTCCCGCCGGAATCATGCTGGCGCGCGACCGCATGCGCCGCGGAAATGATGCCGAGGCAGTACGAATCCTCGACGAGCTGGTGCGCCGTTTTCCGAACTCGGGTGAAGCCGACGAAGCGCCGTACATCGCGGCGCGCTTGCAGCTCGATGAAGGCAAGGAGGCGGATGGGCGCAAACGCCTCGCACGTATCGCCCGGCAACGCGCCAGCGCGCATGGTTCGGACGCGCGGTGGACGCTTGCGTGGCTCTCGTATCGGCGCGGGCGGCGCGACGCGGCCGAGCGATTCGCAGCCTTCACCGCCACGGCCGATTCCGATGCGCTGCGCGCCCAGGGTCTTTACTGGCAGGCGCGCGTCCTGCCCGCGCGAGCCGCGGGACCGCTTTTGCGTCGCGTCGTGGAGATCGACCCGCTCGGCTACTACGGCCTGCTCGCGCGACAGCGGCTCGGGCAGGTTGATCGAGATCCGCCACGCTTCCCTCCAGCCGCTCGATCCGCAACGCCTGATCCCTTGCCGCCGCGGCTCGGTCTCGCCGCGGAGTTGTTCCGGCTCGGGCTGCTCGCGGAGGCTGGCGTCGAAGCGGATCGCTTCGTCCGACAGAATCCCGCGCAGGCCGCGCTGGCGCTGCCGGTGTACGAGCGCGCGCAGCGCTACGATCGATCGCTCGCGCTGGCGCAGTCGCTGCTCGGGTGGAAGACGCCGCGGCCGGATGCTGCGCCGGAGCTGCTCGAAGGTGCGTATCCAGCGGCGTACGCTGACCAGGTCGCTGCCAGCTCCGCTCGCGCCGGCGTCGACCCCTATCTGCTGCTGGCGGTCGCGCGCCGCGAGAGTCTCTTTCGTCCCGACACGCGCAGCGCCGCCGGCGCAGTGGGACTGATGCAGCTTCTGCCCGCCACGGCCCGCCGCGCGGCGATCGTCCTGGGACGCCCTCCTCCGACGGACGCCGACATGGCCGATCCGCGCACCGCGATCGATCTCGGCGCCTGGTACTTGTCGGAATTGCTCGGACGTTTCGGTGACGCGGCGCCGGCCGCCGCCGCCTACAACGCAGGGCCACGCGTGGCGGCACCGTGGACATCGCGCGCCGCCGGGCAGCCGTTGGATCGATGGGTGGAAGAAATCCCGTATCGCGAGACGCGGACGTACGTGAAGGTCGTGCTCGGCGCATGGAGCGCGTACCGGTTGCTCGCGGGCGGCTCCGCGCCCGCGCTCGCGGACGCGGTTCCCTCGCCTCAACCCGGCGCCGCGTTCTAGAGACGCGTACCGCGGCTACGCCGGCGCCGCTGTTGGGCGATGTGGACGCTGCTCACAGCAGCGTCTGCTGCTCGCCCCCATGCAATGCGGCGAGGATTTCCGTTCCGTACAGTTGCAGGCGGAAGGCGTCCATTCCCTCGACGCGCGACAGCTCATCGATCGTGCGCGGCGCCGTGCGCGCGATCGCCATCAATACCGCGTTCGGAGCGATCACTTGCACTTCGACTTGCCGCGCATCGGCGCGGATCTTTCGCCACGCGCGCAGCTTCTCGTAGCGCGCATCGATCTCCCGATCGCTCGTACCGCGCCGCCATGGCGGCCGTTCACTACGCTGCGGCCGAGGTGGCGGTGCGCCGGCCTGCCCCGCGCGCACGGCTTCGAGAATCTGCGGCGCGAGCCGGCGAAGCACTGCCGACTGCGCGCCCGGGATGCGCAACACGTCTTCTTCGGTGCGCGGCTGCCGGCGCGCGACTTCGGCGAGGAGAAGATCGGAGAGGACCTTGAACGGCGGACGGCTCAGCTCGCGCGCTCGGCGATCGCGCAGCAGGTACATCTCGCGCAGCACTCCGCGGCCGGGTCCGTCCAGCGTGCGCGCCGCTTTCATCTTCTGCCAGCCTTCCGGGTCGAACTGACGCGGGCGTGATTCCTTCGCGATGAGGCGGGCGAACTCGGCGTCCGCCTCGGAAGAGAGCCCACGTTCCTCGAGCTGTCTGGCGAGCTTGTCGCGCAACGGAAGCAGGTGCTGCACGTCCGCGAAGGCGTACGCGATCTGCTCTGCGCTGAGCGGACGCCGGCCCCAGTCGCTCCGCTGCTGATCCTCGGTCAGGTGGACGCCCAGCTCGTCCAGCAGCAGATTGGAAAGACCGACGCGACCGATCCCGAGCACCTTCGCGGCGGCGTGCGTGTCGAAGATGCGTCCGAGCGTCAGCCCCCATTCGCGCTTCAGCGACGTCACGTCGTTTTCCGCCGCGTGCACGACGATCTCCCGCTGCGGGTCGCCAAGGAGGGGCTGCAGGGGTCCCAGGCCGACGGTGAGCATGTCGATCGCGTAGTCCGCGCGAGGCGTCGCGATCTGCACCAGGCACACCTGCTCGACGTAGGCGTGAAAACCGTTCGACTCCGTGTCGAGCGCGATGCGCGGCTCGGCCGCCACGGCGTCGGCGACGCGCTCGAGCGACGCGGTATCCGCAACCAGAAGCTGCTCGCGTTCCATCGAGCGAGCATCTACCATCGCACTCACTCGAGTCGCCCCCGCTGGTGGATTTCCGCGAGGATCGGTCGGAACCGGCCGCGCACCTTGAGGAGCCGCAAGTCCTGCGCCAGACCGGCCGCCGCCCGGTAGAAGAGGATCGCCTCCGAAGGCGGCTTGATGGTCAGCGCCATGCGCGGGTGCTGCTGCAGGAGACGCCGAACGTCGTGCACCATCGGGTCGGCCCCGAAGTCGTAGGGCTCATCGCTGGCGATCGGGCGTTCGACGATGTCGGCGAGCTGCTGGCAGAACTCGTACGCTTCCTCGACGTCAGAGCCCTGGAAGCGAAAGCCCGCGCGCTCCAGCGCCGGGCCGACCCGCATGGCGCGCTTTCCGTACGCGTTCGCCTCGAGGAAGCTGCGATACGTGGCAGCGAATCGCTCGGAGAGCAGCTTCGTCGCGCCGAAATCGAGCACACCCAGGCGCCCGTCGGGGAGCACCAGAAAGTTTCCCGGATGCGGATCGCCGTGGATGCGCCGTGCGGCATAGAACGGACCCCAGATAGCGAACACGAGCAGCCGCCCGATGCGGTACCGCTCCTCCTCCGGCGGCAGCGATTCCATGGAATCGAGAAGGTGTGGACCGCGCAGGCGCGTCAGACACAGCACGCGGCGCGAAGACCGCTCCGGCACGACCTCCGGGACCGCGAGTTCCGGGTACGCCCGCGCCGCGGATGCGTAGGCGCGGCACTGCTCGGCCTCCTGGACGTAGTCGAGCTCGCGGAGGAGCGAGGAGCGAAGCTCCTCGTAATAGGGCCGTCCGTCCAGCGCTTCACCCGTGAGAGAAAGGCCGCGCACCAGCACGGCCGCGTTCGCGAGATCGCTCTCGAGCGCACGCTCCACGCCGGGGTACTGCACCTTCACGACGACGTCGCGGCCGTCGTGCAGCCGCGCGCCGTGAACCTGTCCCAGGGACGCCGCCGCGATCGGTTCGCGTTCGAATTCCGCGAAGAGCTCGTCCGGGGCGCGCCCCAGCTCAGCGCGCACGACTTCCGCGACCTGCTCGAACGACATCCGCTGCGGCGCCTGCGCCAGGAGCCGAGCGACGATGCGGCGCGCTTCCGCCGGCAGCGCGTCCGGGTCCATCGCGAGCGCCTGACCGAGCTTCAAAGCCGCACCTTTCAGCTCGCCGAGGGTCCCGAGGATGCGCTCGGCTGCCTTGCGCAGGTCGGGCGTCGATTCGCCGGCAAGCTTCCGCCGGGCTTGTTGCGCGAGGAGATCTCCGGTCGTCCGTGCAGTCAGGTACGCGAGCCGGCTCAACCGGCGCAACCGGCCGGTCTGTACGTGATCGTCGTCTGCCACTACTCGTGCAAGGTAACGGGCGTGCGGTGCGGCCGCATCGATCCTGCTTCCATGGTATGGCGTCCGCGCGATGGCGGACGACAGCTGGGCCCCGCCGGGCGCGGCGAGCGCGCTGGTGGCGTATTGCGCGCTGCTGCTCGGGTTCTTCGCCATCGGCATCGTCACGCAGCAGCGCGACGTCATCGCGGGACTGTGGGTGACCGAGGCGCTCGCCATCGCGCTCCCGGCGATCATCGCGGTGCGCGCCGCCGGAATGCCCGCGACGCGCTATCTCGGGTTGCGCGCACCGAAACTGTCACACCTCTTGATCGCGCTGCTCGTTGCTGGACTCAACCAGCCCGCAGTGTCGTTCCTCACCTGGGGAGCGCGCGCTCTTTCGCCGCCCGCGTGGGTGGAGGAGTTCGACGCGCTGCAGAGGATTCTCGATACCGTGTTCGCGCAGAACGCGGTGGGGATGATCGTGACTGTGTCCATCGCGGCGCCGCTCGGCGAGGAGCTGTTCTTCCGCGGCTACGCGCTTCCGGCGCTGGCTCGCAGCTGGGGGCCGGCAGTCGCGGTGTTGCTGACCGGCGCGATGTTCTCCGTGCTCCACCTGAACAAGGTGGGCTTCGTGGGATTGTGGGAAATCGGCATCCTTCTGGCGCTGCTGCGGTTGTGGAGCGGCTCGCTGTGGCCGTCGATGCTCTGCCACGCCGCCAACAACGCGCTGGCTGGCGCCGCGTTTCTCCTCGGTTGGGAGGACCCCGCCGTTCCCCCGCCACCCCTGCTGCTCGCGGCGGGTGCAGTGCTCCTGGTCGCCGGGCTGTTCGTCGCGGTGCGCGTCATCCGTGGACTGCCGGGGCGCGCGGCCGAGCGAATCGAGCAGACGCAGCTGCGCGGACGAGTCGATCGCCTGCAAGCAGCGACCCTCGTCGCGATCTGGATCGCGGCGGTGGCACTCGGGATCACGCAGGCGGCCCGCGCCATCGCGCCGCTGCCGATGAGCGTCTGGTTCCTGCTGAGCGCCGCCGGAGCCGTACTCGCGATGACGCCGCGCCTTCGCCCGGGCGCGGTGTAAAGGCGGCTACACTTCGCGCATTCTCGTCACGCGCACCTGCGGACCCGCCATCGCGATTCCGAATCCTTCTTCGACGAACCCTTCCACTTCGACGCGCGCCCCGGCCTTGACGGGAATCGACCCGACGAGCGTGAAGCGCTGGCCGTCGTCGGTGACGAGCTGCCAGATACCGCCTTCCAGATCGCGCCGCTCCAGCCTGCCGCGCAGCTTCATCGCAATCTCTCCGGGACGATCACTGCACGCCCGACCCACCACGCAACGAACGCTCCGATCAACAACCACACCGGCGCAAGCCACGACGGCAGGACGGGCAGGTAGATGCTGCGCACCAGCGCTGCATGAATCAACACGCCGGCCCATCCGAATGCGAGGCCCGCGGCAATCCCGCGCAACGGTGGCAGACCACGTGCAACGAGGGCGACGATGAGTGGCAGAACGGCGCTCCACCCCAGAAAAGCGATTGCCGAGGCGGCGACGCCCGTTCCCGCCAATCCGACGAAGTGCTGCGCCATCCCGGCAGGCGGCAGCGCGAGTGCAGAAAGCCCCACTCGTGCGACGCCGAGCGGCGCCAGGACGGTATACGCGCCCGCTCCGAGGAGGAGCGCCGGCCACAGCCCCGCGGGTGTCCTGCGGATCTGGCCGAGCCGGCGCGCGTGGCCGAGCGCCACCGCAGCGCCCAGAGCGGCGAGCGCGACGCGCCAGAACGTCCAGACGACGGTCGCAGTGCGCAGCGCTCCAGCGACGTCCAGCAACCCCGCGCCGTATCGATCGCTGTCGGCGGCGATCTCCGCGCCGCCGTAGGCGCCCGGTTTGCGTGCGCTCGACGCGAGCAACCGCTCCACCGCCCCCGGATCCGTGACGCCGGCGGCCTCGAGCAACGCAGCCGCGCCGGAAACGTGCGGCGCCGCCATGCTCGTTCCCTGGAACCAGCGGTACACGCCCGCGCCCGACGACGGATCGATCGTTTGTTGCAGGACACCGGCCTCCTCACCTTGCGACTTGTCACCGCCCGGCGCCGCGATCCGGACCTCGGGTCCGTACGACGAGTACGGAGCGAGCCGCCCGTGGGGTCCGACGGCGCTCACCGCGACCGCGCCCGGGTACGCGGCCGGATACGAGACACCGCGCCCGCCGCCGTTGCCCGCGGCGCAAACCACGACGCACCCGCGGGATCGCGCGTACGCCACCGCGTGCGCCATCGCCGCGGATCGCGCGCCGCCGCCGAGGGACAGGTTCAGGACTCGGGCGCCGTGGTCGGCGGCCCAGCGGATCGCGTCCGCGATCCCGACCGACGTGCCGCTTCCGTCGGCGCCAAGGACTTTCAAGGGCATGAGGCGCGCGAGCGGCGCCATGCCTGCGACGCCGACTCCGTTGTCCGTGGTCTGCGCGACGGTGCCCGCGACGTGCGTGCCGTGGCCGTGATCGTCGGCGGCGTCGTCGCCGCCGGTGAGAAAGTTGTGCCCGCCCAGCAGGCGCGCGGGATCGAGATCGTCGACCGGCGCGATTCCGGTGTCGATGATCGCGACCGTCACGCCGGCGCCGCGCGCCGAGTCCCACGCGGACGGAGCGCCGGCGGCCTTGAGGTGCCACTGCTGCGCGAATTGCGGGTCGTCTGGAACCCAGAGCGCCTCGACGCGCACCACGGGCTCGGCGAAGTGCACGTCGGGACGGCGACGGAGCTCCTCCAGCACCGCGTCTTCCTGCGAAGGATCGACGCGCACGACGAGCAACTCCTCGGGTTCATCGACACCATCCAGCGGATCGTCGACGAGCTTCTCGTCCGCGAGCACCTCTCCGATCCGCGCGCCGAGCGCGTGATGTTCCGCGGTGAATCCCTCCAGGCCGACGTCGATCAGACCTGGGATGGTTTCGGGGTCCGCCGAGGTCGCGACCGGAACGACGCGGCGCCCGCAGCCGATCAATCCGCAGAGCAGCAGCACGAGCAGCGCGAGGAGCGCCACCGCGGCGCGCTCCACAAGCGCCGGTCTGGCGCGCAACGTGCTCGAGCTGACGGCCATCTTTTCCACCGTGCTCCGCAGTGTACCCCGCGCCCAATATACGGTCTGGAGCCGTCCGGATTTCACCGCCGCCGCGGCGGCCACACTGCCCTACCCGTCATCCAACTCCAGTGGCTGATCCGAGGATTCGGGCAGGTCGACTTCGCGAAATGGCTCGGCTTCCGCGGTATCCGACGCGGCGCCAGGGGGCGGCAGGTCTGCGCGAGGCGATCCGGATGCAACCCACGCCGCGACAGCCTTGCCCAGCTCCGGCAGCCCGCGCCGGAACGAGTGGTCTGCGTCCGCGATGACCTCGAGGTGCGCGCCTGGAGGCAGTCGCAAGCGAGTACGATCGCAGCGAGCGTCGTCTTCCGCGCACAGCACGAGCAGCGGCTTGCGGATCGACTCGAGCGCGGCAAGATCCGCTGCTCCCGTGGCCGGCGCGATCAGCACGAGCTTTTCCACCCGCGCATCACCCGCCGCACCGACCGCGACCACGGCGCCGAACGAGTGCCCGACGAGACAAACGCCGTTCGCGCCGGTCGAGTGAAGGAGTTGATCGATGGCGGAGCGGAGGTCCTGCAGCTCGTCGGAGATGTCGCCGATGCGGTCGCCGCCGGGCGCCTGGCGGCTCTTCCCCTGCGACGCGCCGACGCCTCGATAGTCGAAGCGCAGCGTGGGAAATCCCGCGCGAGTCAACGTCCAGGCCAGCTCGTTGATGACCGGCACCGTCATCGATCCACCGAGCGCCGGGTGCGGCGAGGCGATGACGCAAGGCGGAGCGCGGCGGCCGCGATGGTACAGGGCGTCGAGCGACAGATCGCCGCTCTTCACGACCACGCTCCGCTCGAGGAACTGGTCGCGCTGGACCATCAAACCTCGCCTTTCCTCAGCACCAGGAATTTCAGATAACGCCCCTCGGGGAACGAGAGCCGGATCGGGTGATCCGGAGGTTGCCTGCGTTCCTCGAGCAACGAAAGATTCGTGCGCGTCTTCACCGCCGCTTCGCGGATCGCGCCGGCGAATTGTTCCGGCGTCACGCGCGCCGAGCAGCTCGCGGTGGCGAGGATTCCTCCCCGAGCGAGCGCGCCCAAGGCTGCGCGATGGAGCGAAGCGTATCCGTCGAGCGCCGCCGGAACGGCCTTCTGCGTCTTCGCATACGCCGGCGGATCGAGGACGATGAGATCGAACGCGCCGGTCTTGCTCGAACGCAAATACTCGTGGACGTCGCCGGGCTCGAACGCATGCGGCGATGGGTCGAGGCCGTTCAGCTCGAAGTTCTTGCGCGCCAGCCGCAGCGCGGATGCGTCGCGATCGACGCTGACGATCTCGCGCGCGCCCCCGAGCGCAAGCGCGAGCGAGAAGCCACCCGTGTACGAGAAGCAATTCAGCGCGCGGCGAGCTCCGCGCGCATAGCGGCGCAGCGCAAACCGGTTCTCGCGCTGGTCGAGAAAGAATCCCGTCTTCTGCCCCGATCGGACGTCGACGGCGAGCGCGACGCCGTTCTCGCGTACCACGACGGGATCCGGCGGCTCCTCGCCCCACAAGACCTGGCCGCGCGGCGGTCGCGACGGCCCGGAATCGTCCTCGAGCGCGGTCTCGTCCTCCTCCGCCGACGGGAGCGTGTCCTCGTCCCGACCATAGACGGAAGACAGCTGCACCTCGCCGCGCAGCGCGTCCACGATGTGCGCGCGGTGTGGAGCGAGCCCGGCGCTGTAGAGCTTCAGGACGGCAACCTTTCCGTACAGATCGGCCACCACTCCGGGCAACTCGTCACCCTCTCCGTGCACCAGGCGGACGCAGTCGGTCACCGCCGGATCGCCGAACGGCACGTATGAGCGCCGCAGCGCGACCGCTTGCGCCACTCGCCTGCGCCAGAAGTGCGGCCCGATCGCCTCGGCCGGGTCGAGCGTCAGGACGCGCACGGCGATGTGCGACTGTGGGTCGTAGTAGCCGCGCGCGACGAAACGGCCGCGTGCCGTCACGTCGACGATCGCGCCCGTCTCGAGCCCGCGCGGCGCCTTTTCCACGGCGCGCCTGAAGACCCACGGATGTCCGGCCCGCAGATGCCGCGCAAGGTCCTTCTGCAGCTCGAGCTTCGCGGTCGACACCGACGCTCCTCTGACGGGCAGGGGCCCGGCGACACGCTGATCGGGCGGGCAGGCCGAGCCGCTGTCGCGAAACTACCGTTTTTACCACCGTGCGCAGCGGAGCTCGGGTTGCTGCGCCTCCAGTTCGGGAGAATGCGCATGAAGAAGATTGCGCTGACCGCCGCGGCCGTGCTGCTCCTGCCAATCGCGGCGCGCGCGGAGAGTGAGCTCGCCCTGACGCTGCAGGGCGGAGGCGTGAAGTACGACCAGGCGCTCGCGTCGCCTTCCGACATCGGTGCCGAGTACGGCGTCCGCCTGGGCATCACGCCCTGGCCCGCGCTCGGATTCGAGATCGGCTATCTCGGGTCGCAGAGCAACGTCCGCGACGTCATCAACAACTCGAACACCACCCGTCTCATTACCAACGGCGCGTACGGCGACGCGCGCGTGAACGTCCTGCCCGGCAGCGTAATGCCGTACATCTTTGGCGGGTTCGGCGTGACGAATTTCAAGGTCGACAACGAAATCGTGAACAGCGATGGCGGCCTGCACGGACGCACGGTCGCGACGATCCCGTTCGGCGGCGGCGTCGACTTCAACATCGGCAACTTCAAGGTCGGCGGCCGCTTCCAGTACAACTACCTGCTGACGGACCAGCTCTTCCGAAACGCCAATACCGCGACGGGCGTGACGACCGGCAACAACACGAACTTCTACGGCGTGAATGTCGACCTCGGCGTGAGCTTCCATTAAGCGAGCAGGCGCGGTTTCGTGTTGCTCGCTTCGTTCACAACCCGAGCTGGAGGTGGAACATCGGGTATGCGGCGCGCACCTGATTCGTTGCCGTCGACGACGTGGTGAAGAACGGCACGACCGC
>Ga0209474_10000972_pt1 | contig 29106 bp, 22 predicted proteins | sample GraSoiAngelo_145_FD_185902 | JGI IMG/M metagenome (GOLD analysis project Ga0209474, IMG submission 185902) | Grasslands soil microbial communities from the Angelo Coastal Reserve, California, USA - 14_1009_05_20cm (SPAdes) (version 2) | ecosystem: Environmental > Terrestrial > Soil > Grasslands...
ATTCTTATGCGTGTATTCGACCGGTCGACCGAAACGTAGAAAAACGAGAGGTGTAGCGGGCAAAAACAAAACCATGACAGGGCCCCTGGGAAAGCGTGCCCGCGATTATGGCGCAGAGCACGGCCTGAGGAAAGCCTTATTTCGCGCGATTTGCATGGATTCTGCGAAAACTTACGAGTGCTTAGTCACGCTCTCAGTCAAAAAAATACAGCTAATGCTGTGAAAGGCGCGGCAAGTCAAGACTGAGCCAACGCCGGCGCTCGCGACGGCGTAGAGTAGTTCAGCAGGCACTTCAGTCAACAGTCCAGCACGGGCTGGCTACAATCATCCCCATGCGACCATCCCGCTTTCCTGCCTTTCTTCTGGGCTTGATCATCGGTTTGATCATTGTTCCCATCACGGTTTATTGCTACTTCCGATATGGATATGCGCCAGTCGCCACCGGTGCTGCAGCGATGCCATTCGAGAAAACGTTTGCGCGAATGGGATTACATGCTCGGATGGACAAGGAGTATCCGCGAAACCCGCCCATTCAAGGAACTGAGGAGAACTACACAGCTGGAGCCCACATTTATCGCGAACATTGCGCGGTTTGCCATGGCGTAGCCGGGCAGCCAATCACATCGGTTGCTAAGGGAATGTACCCCAGGCCGCCGCAGCTCCTCGATCCTCGACACATGGTGACCGACGATCCGCCGGGCGAAAGTTATTGGAAAGTCTCAAACGGAATTCGCATGACCGGCATGCCCTCATTCCACGAATCGCTCTCGGATACTCAAATGTGGCAAGTGAGCCTGCTGCTGGCAAATGCGGACAAATTGCCGGCCAGCGCGAACCTGACTCTGGCTCAGCCTCTGCCTGTGGATCAGGCGGCTGCCGGATCAACAACGGCTGGCAATGTACGTCGTTAGTATCGCAATCGAGGACGGAGCGCAAATCCGGCGCTCCGTGACGGACAATCTACTTTCGCAGCAGCGAGGCCAGCTCGGTTAGTTCCTGACGATTCAAATCCGAGATTGCGCAGTAGTACATTCCCGCTTGCTTCCATTCCACGAGATTGAATCCCTGCTGCGAGGTCGCGCTCGGCTCTTCGTCCCCACCCGAAGCTGGCCAGGTAAACAGATTGATCATGTGTTTGCGGTGCTGGTAAACGATGGCAGCAGCGGTGTGACCGTCGAGATATTCCAGCCGCCCACCGATCAACTCGAATCCATCGGCCGAGAGATCACGCACTTGCGGTGAGAAGTCGAGCTTGCCAGTGAACCACGGTTTCACTGTGTGTTGATCGGAGTTGGCTACGTCCGTCAGATGAGTAGCCATCAACGAGCGTACGTGGTCGGCGACAATTTCGTTCGCCAGTGTTCGCTTGGAACGCTGGCTTAGATCTAACATCAAAGCCGCAGAGGCCAGCAGAAGCAAAGCCGCAACCGCAGCCCAGCTCCACCGCGCAATGCGACGATGGACCACCATCACCTGCTGCGGTTCTTCCTTCTTGCGCAACTCGGTCAGCAGACGTGACCGAAATTCGGCGGAAGCCTGATAGCGCAAGTCGTTGGCCTGCACACCCTCGCGCAGAGCTCGATAGCTGGCCATCTCATTTGCGCAGTCACCGCATTCAGCAAGATGATCTTCGAGCTCCATACTGCGAACCAGATCGAGCTCGTCATCGAGATACGCGTGGAGGAGGTTGCGTTGCGCATGATTAGTCATGATGTTGCTTCACCTCCTGGCGTCTTGCCCCCGCAATCAACTGCCGTAACATGCTACGGCCACGTGAAATTCGCGACATCACCGTTCCCAGCGGCGAGCGCGTCACTGCTGCGATCTCCTTGTATGAAAGCTGCTCAAGCTCCCGCATCAGGATAACTTCTCGAAACTCCGCCGGCAGATTTTCGATAGCGCGTCGAACCTGCTCAGCTGTCGCTTGTCGGAGAAACTCTGATTCCGGCGTAAGCGCCGCCTCGATGTCTGTGTGCAAGCGCTCATCGAACTCGGCCGAGTTCTGTTGTGGCATCTGCCGTCGAACCCACGTGAGATAGGTGTTGCGCACGATGGTCAGCAGCCATACCCGCGCTTCTTCACCACGAAAGGTATCCAAGAAGCGATAGGCGCGCATCATCGCTTCCTGAGCCACGTCTTCTGCGTCGGCCGTGTTGCGCGTCATCCAGCGAGCCAGGTTGTAAGCCGAATCGAGATGGGGCAACACCAGGGCCTCGAATCGCCGAATCTTCTCGCCGGAATCTGCGGAGCTTTCCATTCTCAGTCTTAGACTCGCGACATTCGAGTTTGATTCCCGAAATGCGATCAACTTTTCGTCCCATATAACAGCTGCGCTCGGGAATAAGCGAGCACTCGCGTCGGTTCCCCTTCATGCAGGCGAGTGAATCGCAGGAGGAAGTATATGTCTGTGAAGAGCAGAGAGAGCGATCCAAAAATTCTTGATGGAAACCAAAGCAACGACGGCATCAACCGCCGAGGATTTCTGAAATGCATGGCCTGGGCCGGCACCGGACTACTTTGGACCATCACCGCCGAGGGCATTCCTACTTCTCACATTTTTGGCGCAAAGAACGGCAAAAAAGCCGAATCCGGTCTGCATTTTGTCCAGATCAGTGACAGTCACATGGGATTTAACAAACCAGCCAATACCGATGTGGTCTCGACCCTCCAGGCGACCATCGACCGCATCAACAGCCTCTCGGAACCACCTGAATTCATCATCCATACCGGTGACTTGAGCCACCAGTCAAAGCCGGGTGAGTTCGATACCCTCGATCAGATATTAAAGAGCGCTCAGCCCAGGCAGATCTTCTATGTGCCCGGCGAGCACGACACTTCGATCGACGACGGCAAGCAGTATCTGGACCGTTATGGGAAAGACACGAAGGGCAAGGGATGGTACAGCCTGAACCACAAAGGCGTTCACTTTGTCGGACTCGTCAACGTACTGCAGCTCGAAGGCATGGGACAGCTTGGCGAAGAGCAGATCGCCTGGCTGAAAGACGACCTGAGCGCAGTTTCGGCGAGTACACCGGTGGTCGTCTTCGCCCATATTCCTCTTTGGAGCGTCTATCCGGACTGGGGTTGGGGAACAAAGGATAGCGAGCAGGCACTGGGACATTTAAGGCGCTTCGGTTCCGTAACTGTGCTCAATGGACACATTCATCAGGTAATGCAAAAGGTCGAGGGCAACCTCACCTTTCACACGGCCATGTCCACAGCCTTTCCCCAGCCTGCGCCGGGTACAGCGCCGGCGCCAGGACCAATGAAGGTTCCAGCCGAACGGCTGCGAACTCTGCTCGGGCTGGCGGACGTGCACTATCTACAGCAGAACAACCATCTCGCAATCGTTGATTCACCATTAATGACTGCGGCTGCCGACTCTCTAGAGACGCATCCATCCGCGAATCTGCTGCGCACAGAACTTCAACTTCGATAAACGTTTCAGAGATCAATCTCATGTTGAAGTCGATTCATATTCGTAGCTACAGAGTCACGCCGACGCGCTTGCTCTCGATTCCGCTGAGCGTCTTCGCGCTCGCGGTAGTCTTCTTTCTTCCAACATCATCGGCCGTAGTAACGCAAGATGCCGACGCGAGCCGCGGTCACCAACTCTTCGACAAAAGGTGCGGTGGCTGCCACTCGCTCGACAACGAAAAGGAAGGTCCGCGCCTGCGCACTGTTTATGGCAGAAAGGCGGGCACCGTCTCCACCTTTAAGTATTCAGACGCGCTTGCGAAGTCGGGGCTCACGTGGGATCAGGTCAGCCTCGACAAATGGCTGACCGATCCCGACAAATTCATTCCCGATGTTGATATGGATTTCCACGTGGAGAAGGCTGACGAGCGCGCCGACGTCATCGCATATCTCAAACAACTATCGAGCAAGTAGCAGCGGTTTGAATATGGAGATCCGATAACAGTGAGCAGCAAGATCATAATGCAAAAACCACGCTGGGACTCAAGACGCATCGGCGTTTTCGTCGTGACAGCGTTTCTTGTCCTTTTCGCGCTGGCGTTTGTGCATCCATTTGGGAATGCGAAGGTCGCAAATCCGGCTAGGCCCCTTATGGCATCGGCTCAAGTTGAGCATTCCGTACTCGACGTGATGCAGCGTTCCTGCCAGAACTGTCATTCCGAACAAACCGTGTGGCCGTTGTACAGCCGGATGGCTCCCATTTCGTGGCTCATCGAGAAAGACGTGCAAGACGGAAGAAGCCACTGGAACATGTCGAACTGGGATCGATACAGCAGCGACGAGCGCCAGGACATTTTGTCCCAGATTGGACCTATGGTTCGGAATCGCAAAATGCCGCTCCCGCAATACCTTCTTCTGCATTCAAAGGCAAAGCTCAGCGATGCGGACGTAGAGCTGCTCTATCAATGGAGTCGCCGCGAACGCAAGCGTTTGAGGGCGGAAGCAAGTTCGGCATCTCCCCGGACGAAGTGAGCGGAAGAAAGCTGCCGTGCAATTGCTGGCCAAGCACGCGCTTGTTGGCGTTATGCTGTAAACATGAAACTTCGCGGTTGTGGCACCGCTCTGGTGACGCCTTTCCGCCGAGACGGCGCCATCGACGAACCAGCATTGCGGTCGCTGCTCGAATGGCAGATCAGCTCGGGCGTGCACTTCCTTGTCCCGTGCGGAACTACAGGGGAGACTCCAACTCTCAGTCGTGATGAGTGGTTGCGCGTTATCGACATCACGATTGAAGTTGCTGATCGCCGCGTGCCGGTCGTTGCAGGCGCAACTTCCAACGCCACCGCCGAAGCAGTCGAACGAGCGCGCACCGTTGCTTCACGTTCAGGCGTAGACGCGATTCTTACCGCGTCGCCGTACTACAACAAGCCCACGCAGGAAGGCCAATATCAGCACTTCAAGGCGATCGCTGAAGCCGTGGAGAAGCCGGTGGTGCTCTACAACGTTCCGGGAAGAACAGCCGCGAATATTGAACCGGCTACGCTCGCGCGGCTGGCAAGGATTCCGAACATCGTCGCTGTAAAAGAAGCTAGCGGGAGCATGACTCAGATCGCCGAAGTGTTGAACGTAGTTCCGGACGATTTCATCGTGTTCTCCGGTGACGATGCCGTCACACTGCCCGTCATCTCCCTTGGTGGGCGAGGGATCATCTCAGTCGCATCGAACGTTATTCCTGCGGAACTTTCCAAAATGACACAAGCGGCGCTGGATGGTGATTGGGTCAGTGCGCGGAAACTGCACCGCAGATATCTTCCACTGATGCAGGGCCTCTTCTTGGAATCCAATCCCATGCCCGTGAAGTGTGTGCTCGCAATGATGGGACGCATCGAAGAAAGCTACCGCTTGCCGATGCTCCAGGTAACTGCAGAAACGCGAAAGAAGCTGGAGAAGATTGCCGCCGAGGCGGGTTTGCACGCGGAAAGATTAGCCGCGCGCTGACGTGGATCCACCAGATCCAGATTCACCTTGTTCTCGCCATTACCCGTGAATAGAGAGACTGGTAGCAATCCGCCATCTTTTCCGCAGAGTAATTTTCTTCAGCGTATCGTCTGCAGCGCGCGCGATCCAACGCTACCGTTTTGGGAATCGTGTTGACCATTTCCTCAACAGAGTCCGCTAAGAAGCCCGTGACTCTCTCGCGGATGATCTGGGGCAGCGCGCCACGGCGAAGGGCGAGGACCGGTGTACCGCAGGCAGCTGCTTCCATCGCCACCATGGAACTGGTTTCGCTGATGTCGCTGGTAATCAGCAGTGCCCTGGCGTTGCGAATCAGGTCGATTTTTTCTGCGAAGCTTGGACGCTCAATATACTTTCCCAAGCTGCCCGCTCGCTTCAATCGCGGAATCACCTCGCGCGCAAAATATTTCTGGTGATACAGAAATGGATAAACCATTCCGGCGATGATCAGCCTTTCTCCCGCTGCGTAGGCCACGTCGAGAGCGGTGTGCGTTCCTTTCTCCTCGCAAATGCGACCGAGCCACAGCAGATAATCGCGCTGCGTCACAGGCGCTGGAGGAAACCGATCGAGCGCAATACCGTTCTGGGCCACGCCAATCACGCGCTCAGCGATGTCCTCGAACTCCGATGTTTGATTTTGGGAAACGCAGTTGAAGACAACGTTGGTTGGAATCTGCGCAAAGTTAACCTGCTTATATAACGAGCGGGGAAGATGCAGAGTGGCTAACACAGGCAGTTCAATGCCTGCCGCGTGCTGCCAGAACCAACCGCTCATGTCGTGCACGAGATCGAAGTGCGCTGCGGCTCCGGAGCGCAGCCATTCTTGGATTCTCTGCGTTTGTTCCTGCAGCCGCGCCTCAAATTGATTGACCGATTCGGCGGGATCGCCGGTCGCAAACAACTCGCCTGCGACTTGCGAACCAGCCGAGGCAGCGACCGTGGTTTTGAATCCGCGGGCATGCAACTCCCGTTCAAGCGTCCAGAGCACTTGTTCGGCGCCGCCAGCGCTGTGCTCTGAGACTGGCAATAGCGGATAGGCAATGTACAGCACGCGAAAGGAGTTTCCCGTGTGAGTCGTCGTTCTGTTCATTTCCGGGAAGCGGCAACTTTCGAAAAGGCAACAAAGGCGTTGCTCACATCGTCGGCTGTCATCGGCCACTGCCAATGCTCATAATTAAGTTTTCCCGGATGGGGACGGCGAGAATACTCGTAGTTGACCTGCGGCCGAAAACGCTCAAGCTCCGCATTGAACGAAGGAAGCGCATCGAACTGAGATTTGTAGCAACTCAGCATGCTCTTCTTCGCCTGGAGCTCCGCGCCACCAACCACACAGTCCACTATCTCTCCGTGTTCCTCCACGAAGCGCTGATACACTCCTCCGCCTTCGGAGTTCCGGTGATATAGAGGCGCCTCCCATATCGGGACAGAAAACGCGCGCCCCAATTGCGCGCCAAGAAAGCTGACTGAGTCGTGATCCGGGTGTCCACCCTCATAAGCGAGGGTCAGCAGGCACTCCGGCCTGCGACGCTCTACGATTTGCGACAGCGCGGCGAACGCAGCCGGCAAGGCTCGATAGAGAAGCTGGTCAACCAGTGGACTCTCCGAGTGTTTGGAAAGAAATTCGAAATTGTCTACCCCTACGGCCGCCAGCGCTGCCTGCGCTTCTTGTTCACGGATCGCAGCGTAGCGTTCGCGCGAGCCAAAGCGGCTCCAAAAATAAGCATCTTCCGGTGCACCATCGGTAGCGAAGACCACGCAAGGATCGCGCATGCGCTGAAGGAGCCCGCCACAGGTAATGGTCTCGTCATCAGGATGGGCAACAATCACCAGAGTGCGGCCAAGCAGCGGAGCTAATTTAGAAAAATCCATTCTGTCTCTGTTCAGGCGCCGTCAGCCCACGATCTGGGAGCGCTTCGCGTTTATACTCCACTGCAAATGTCCCATAGCTCAACGTCAACTGCCAACATGAAGGAAGAAATCGAGCGGCTCTTCGAAGCCGGATCGCGTGCTCACGAAGTTCCGCTGGCGCACGCAACCTTCGAACGCTTCCGCGAAGCGCTTAGCCATGGTGACATACGCGCAGCCGAAAAAAGAGATGGCCAGTGGCACGTAAACACCTGGGTAAAGCAGGGCATTCTTGTCGGATTCAGGATCGGCACCCTGCATGAGTGGCAGTCAGGAGCCCTCTCGTTCGTGGACAAGATCACCTATCCTCCCCGCAAATTCGAAGCTTCGGACCGCGTTCGCCTGGTCCCGGGCGGATCCTCGGTTCGTTGCGGCGCCTATGTGGCGCCCTCGGTGATTTGCATGCCTCCGATGTTCATCAATGCCGGAGCCTACGTCGATGAGTGCACGATGGTCGACTCTCATGCCCTGGTTGGCTCCTGTGCCCAGATTGGGAAGAGAGTGCATTTGAGCGCAGCCGCGCAAGTAGGCGGAGTGCTCGAGCCGGTGAATGCCTCGCCTGTGATTATCGAAGATGATGTGCTCGTCGGCGGCAATTGTGGAATCTACGAAGGCACCCTCGTTCGCAATCGCGCTGTACTCGGCGCAGGCACGATCCTCACTCGCTCAACTCCCGTATATGACCTGATAAAAGGCAATGTTCTTCGCTCTTCCTCTACAAAACCTCTGGAAATTCCCGAAGGAGCTGTCGTGGTCCCCGGATCACGCGCGGTCACTCGCGGCAAAGGACAGGAATGGGGGCTCTCGCTCTACACTCCGGTGATCGTGAAGTATCGCGACGACAAGACCGATCAGTCGATCGAGCTGGAAGAGCTGCTTCGGTAAGGATCTGCTCACGAAATCGATCCAGACTCCGCTGCGACAAATGTTGCCGAGGTATGGCTGGAGCCAGATCCACCAACCCAAGCAAATAGCCACTTGATGGAATATCAGGGAAGCGGGGAGAAGGGAAGTGTCTGGCGGAGAGGGAGGGATTCGAACCCCCGATACCCTTTCAGGTATGGCCGCTTTCGAGGCGGCTCGTTTCAACCGCTCACGCACCTCTCCGCGCCAAAAAGCAGTCGTATCTGCCCTTTGGGCAGAGTTGTCCTTCATTTTAGCAGCCGTCGCGCTCCTGGCTGTTCACTCCCCGAGTCCTCCTCGAAGAGAAGGCTCAAAATCCCATAAGATCCCTGAAAATCCCATCCGATCCCTGCCGATATCGCATCCGGATCCCTAAGGATCGCATGCGGTATCCCATCCGATCATTCCTGGTAGCCATCCTGCCAATCGATGTCGGGCAGATTTTTGCCTGCACTTTGCAGAATTTGCAGCAAAAGCCTGCCGTGGTCGATGGAGATCGTCTTCATGCTCACACCTTTTGCCAAGTCCATGTAGGCGAGCTGCAGAGTGCGCTTGTCCTCGATCAAAGGCAGCGTATATTCCGCGTTGTGAAACTGAGCGTGGAAGAAGCAGTGCTCCTTTCCCGCAAGCGCCGGCGATCCGCAGCGAACGCCATTGGCCTTGAGATGGTCGCAGCGTTTTGCCTCATTGGCCTTCTTCAGATAGTCGAGCTTCTGCGCGCGATACCTGAGCTCGTCGAGTCCTTCGAGCAGCTCGATATTCCGGTTAAGGGCTTGAAACAGTTCGACACCCTCGCCCAAGGACCCGATCTTTGGAATGTCGGCGAGCTTCTGCGGATCAATCGCAGGCGGCGGATCGATCGCAATATCGTCCGGATCTTCCAGCGGCGGAGCCGGCGTTTGCAGTAGTCGAAGCATCGATTCCTGGAAGGGATTACCAGCGCACCGGGAGGCAGACTCTGCGGAATGATTGGCTGATTTGGGTGGAATGCGTTTTGCGAGTAGATCGACGGCGCTCATAAGAAAGATCTCCTGGAACCTCTTCACTTTTGTGAGAGGCATAACTTGACGGCCCGAATACAACAAAGCCTCGCGGACTGAGGCGCATGCACAGCAACTGCTGCGGCCGACTGGTATTACCTGCTATGCGTGCGCTTCTACGGGTTGCAGTATAGCGAATATATAGCGAATCTGTCAAATATTCGCCCCGTGGTAGGCGCTCCCGATCTTGGAATGAAGCTGGGGTTCATTTTTCGCTATTTAACAACTTTTCAACACTAGCTTTGGCGTGAATTGTCGTACTATGCAATGCTGAGTTGCTGGATCACGCCGCCGCGCCTCTTCCCCCCAAAAGCCCGGCAGCAAGTAACTCCATTAATAACAACGCTTTGCCTCACCTGCGTTGCCGAGACTGACATTCCAGGGAAATCGAAGAATGCGACGAACGCTCAGGCTTTTGGTTGTCGTGTCGCTGGCCACTCTTTGTGCCGCGGGACAAGTAAATGTAAATACCATCAACACCATCGCCGGCGGTGGCCCACAGCCCAACCTTGCGACCAATGCTTACCTGCCGCAACCTACTTCTGCGGTGAGGGATAGCTCCGGAAACACCTACATCGCTGTTCCGGCGCTGAACACGGTGTTCGTGGTAGACACGAGCGGCGCGTTGAGCGCTTACGCGGGAACCGGAATAGCGGGCTTTTCCGGCGACGGCGGCGCAGCCGCCCAGGCGCAACTCAATTTCCCAACCGGCCTGGCGATCGATAAGAACGACAACCTTTTTATCTCCGACCAGAACAACGAGAGAATTCGCCGTGTAGACGCGTCGTCTCACATCATCACTACGGTTGCCGGAAGCGAGGACCCTTATTTTGGTGCTTATGGCGGTGATGGCGGCGCGGCGACCAATGCTCGCCTGAATACTCCGACCGGCGTGGCCGTCGATGGCAATGGAACTTTGTTTATCGCGGATACGGGAAACGCAGTAGTACGGCGCGTCGACGCGACTACGCAGGTGATCATCACGTATGCCGGAACGAATCCTGGTGCTGATGTGGGGTTCGGTTGCAACAGCGGTAATGCCGCGTCAAGAGCACTTCTACTAAAGCCCACGGGCGTCGCCATAGATGGTTCCGGGAATCTCTTCGTCTCTGATACTTCGCTCGATATCGTCTGCAAAGTGGATGCATCGCGGAACATCAGCACCTATGCCGGCACATTGAACGCGCCGGGCGTTCCGGGTCAGAACGGGGATGGGGGTCCAGCCACTTCAGCGCAGATCGACCGCCCGACGGGACTAGCAGTCGACTTTGCTGGCAATCTCTACATCACCGATTCGGGAAATCCGGCTATCCGCAAGGTGGATACATCAGCGAACCACGTCATCACGACCGTAGCTGGAATCGGAACGATCTGCAGCAACGAGCCGGGATGCGGTGACGGCCTGCCGGCAGCCAGAGCATTTTTTGATTTTCCTGAAGGCGTGTTTGTTGATTCGAACAACAACATCGTCATCGCCGACACCTTCAACATGCGCGTTCGCGTTGTCAGCGCGGCGAACGCGACGATCGCGAATCTCGCCGGTGGCGGCTCAGGGGGGGATGGCCGGGCTGCCACGAGTGCAGTTCTGGGCTTTGTGCAGAACCTTGCGGTGGATGCGAACGAGAACGTTTTGGCATCGGAAACTGCCGGAGAACGTCTGCGAAGTATCGACACAAAAGGCAACATCAGCACCGTGGTCGGGGCCGGGTTCGGCGGTGCTACGAAGAATTGCGCGCAACCCAATTGCAACGGCGACGGTGGGCCGGCGACGTCAGCTCGATTTGTTAAACCCGAAGGAGTTGCCGTTGACGCTCAGGGAAACTACTACATCGTCGATTCCAAAGCCGCGGTCGTGCGCGTGGTCAACAACCAGGATGCTGACATTACGGTCGCGAACATTCCAATTCCGGCTGGGCAGATCGCGACGGTAGCAGGAAACGGAGTCCAGTGCCAGCCGGGACCCGGATTTCCAAGCTGCGGCGATGATGGTCCGGCAATTAATGCGAGTCTTGACATACCCGTAGGCATAGCTGTAGACGCGGGCGGAAACATCTACATCTCCGACAAGGATCTGCACACTGTTCGCGTTGTCGATACAACCGGGACGATAAACACATTCGCAGGAACTCCCGGTCAGGCCTGCAGCGACTACAGTTCGGGTAATTGCAATAGCGGATCACCAGTTTTGGCCCTGTTAAATGCTCCCCAAGGGCTTGCGATCTTCTCTCCTGACGCGCAAACAACCGACTTGTTTGTGGCGGACAGCGGCGACAACGTGATTCGCCAGATCAGCACCACTTCCAATGACGGGGTAATTTCCCAATCGATCTCAACCTATGCATTCAATGGTCTGCCCACCTTCGGTGGAGATGGACTCTTCTTCGAAAATCCTCGCGAAGCCTCCATGTACGCACCCGCAGAGGTTGCGGTCGATAATCTCGGGAACCTTTACATCGGCGGCGGTTTCGACAATGTGGTTCGCCGCGTGGATGCTTTTACTCACGCGGTAAGCACGGTCGCCGGGGATGTGAACAACCTGAACGGCGGATTTTCAGGTGATGGTGGGCCGGCAAATCAGGCCATGATCCAGAACACCGGGTTGACGGTCTTCAGCAGCTCTCAGAACGTACACGACTTATTTATTGCCGATTCGGGAAGTAATCGCATTCGCAAGATAAATCTCGCGCCGATCGGCTCGTTTTTCCAGTCTTCAGGCAGTGGCAGCACGATTGCATTCCCCATTACTCTGGACGGCAATATCAGTTCGGAGTATATCTCCGTCCAGAATTCCGGGGTTGATGATCTCGTCATCAGCAATCTTGCAGTGACGGGCGATCAGACGAACAGCTTCACAGCCACTCCGTCTTGTTCCCGAAATGGGAACAATGTTGTCCCGCCGCCAGAAGGCCGTTTCAGTGGGCTCTGTTACATTTCTTTGGAGTTTGCGCCCCCCGCGGACGCGAGCGGCACGTTTACGGCCACACTTACCTTCACTACAAACGATCCCGTAAACCCAAACCTCACTTACACACTGACCGGTACGGCCACACCGACGACAAACCAACTGGTCGTTACACTAACTCCTCCGGCCAACAGCTTTACTCCGGGTGGAACCGTTTTGGAGGAGCCATTCTTCCAAATTGAGTGCCAATCAAACAGCCAGGGTTCCTCCTGCACGAGCTCCTATCCGACCGGTACCCAGTTAACTCTGGTCGCATCTCCCGATGCCGGTTTCAACTTCGTAGCGTGGACCGGCTGCCCGAAAGCTAACGGGCCGATTTGCCAACTGACGATGGATCAAGACCAGAGCGTGTCCGCAACCTTCACTGGAACGCCGCCGCCACCGCCGCCCCCACCTGATCCGCAACCCACGACTATCACGATAGTGGGACTGGGCAGCGGAAACGCAACTGTGAGTGATGGCGCGAAGCTGAACTGCAAGATTGTGAACGGTACGGCTTCCAATCCCGACAGCTGTTCCATCCAGTACCCCGCAGGGCAGCAGACGGCGGTTAACTTGACTGCTGCAGTAGGCGACAGCACGACAACATTCGTAGGTTGGTTGGGTGGCGAATGCTCGCCTTATAACAAGAACACCTGCACAATAGGTGCCTCTGGGCAGACGGTGGTACTAGGCGCGGTCTTTACCGGCCCAGCTCAGCAGTTTGCACAGGGACAAGTCTTCCTAAGCACAGACTTCGGAATGGTCTTCGTGATCGATCCGAAAACCGGCAACACCGTGCAAGTCCTTAGCTCTGGCGACGCGAGTGGTCAAGGTCAGGGGCTTACCTTCGATGCTGCTGGAAATCTGTATCTGGCTGACTCTCGGTTCAGCCATGTAGAGCAGTTCGCGGTCAACGGCACAGGACCGGTTCTTTTCGGGACGAACTACCAGATACCTTGGTCGCTACTCGTCCAACCTTCCGGAGACGTTCTGGTGGGACAGCCAGGATTCACAGGCGACGGGGGATTGGTGTTTCCCACGTTCCTCCAGATTCCTCAGGGAGCGACGCCGCAGACCGTCCCGACTGCGACTTTCTATCCAGCCTTTACGGACTCTTTCAGCTTCAACGGGGTCAGTTGGATTGAGTTGCTCGACTCGGCCGACACCGTCGCCTACACAACCGGAAGATCAACCGTTCAGGAGTACGACCTTGGCGAGCAGGTGCAGCATCCGGACATAATTACAACGCTCCATGGCGCGTTTGCGCTTCGCGAGCTGCCCGACGAATCCCTGCTTGTTGCCGATACCGACCGCGTGGTGAGAATTGATCAGAACGGCAATATCCTTCAGACCTACACAATTCCCAGCAGTGAACCGATCTTCCAGAACTTGAATCTCGATCCGGACGGCCAAAGCTTCTGGACAAACGACGAGTTCACGGGAAGGCTCTACCGCATCAACATCCAGACCGGCGCTGTGATGAACGGAAGTGGCTACCCCACTGAACTTGGCCCTGCCGCAATTTCCAGGGTGTTTACGCAAGGCATCGGAGGCATCGCGGTCTTCGGCCAGGCGCTTTCCGGCGGTGCCGATTTGGGAATCACCCTGAGCGCGCCTGATACGGCTAGCTCCGGCGCCAACGTTACGTACTCTGTGAACGTCAGCAATGCCGGCCCGCTCAACGCCACCGGCGCCACGCTCACGGCCTCGATACCGAACAGCACAGTCGTGAGCTTGTCTCCGAACACGTGCACATCGATGAGCACGGGCCAGGGTACAGACATCAGCTGTCCGATCGGCACTCTTCCCGCTAATGGTCAGGCGGCCTCGGCTAGCTTCACCATGTTGCCCAGCAACTCGGGAACGATCAGGGCCACTGCAAACGTTTCCGGCATTGAATCTGATCCGAACTTGGCCAACAACACAGCCACGCAAGTAGTGAACGTTAGCCAGCCAAATCAGCCGCCGACTTGCTCACTATCGATTAATCCAACCAGCGGTGTCGCCTCACTAGCAGTGAGTGTCATCGCTAGCTGCTCGGATTCTGACGGTAGCGTAAACTCCGCCTCGATTGATTGGGGAGACGGTACCGCGGCCACTCAGTTGAACTGCGACGGCAACTGCCTCTTCAATGGAAGCCACACCTATACATCGCCTGGAACGTTTAACGCGACGCTGACATCGATCGACAACACCGGCGCGTCGAGTCAGCCGGTAACGCAGACGATCACCGTTACTCCAGTTCAGCCGCCGGCCTGTACGCTCAGCGTTCTTCCAATTGGCGGTCCTGCACCTTTGACCGTGACTGCCACCGGCAACTGCATCGCCGGAACTAGTCCAATTGCGAGTTCTACGATTGATTTTGGAGATGGCTCCGGGGCCCAAAGCGGAGCCAGCGGTTCGCATGTCTACAATTCACCTGGAACGTTTACAGTCACCGTCACTGCCACAGACGGCAATGCTCTCTCGGGATCGGCGACTCAGAGCGTAACTGTAGGCCCAGCGCAAGCGCCCGCTTGCACGCTGAGCGTCATACCCAACAGCGGCGCCGCTCCGCTCAGCGTAACCGCGACTGGCAACTGCACTCCGGGCTCGCGTCCGATAGCGGGCACAACCCTTGATTTCGGCGACGGCTCAGCCGCACAAAGTGGAGCGAGCGTAACTCACAAATACACGACCGCCGGCACGTTCACGGTAAAACTCACTGCGATAGACACAAGCGGTCTCTCCAGCACGGTGACACAAATTGTGACGGTGACCCCAGCGGTCGCGCCGGCTTGCATTCTTACAGTCGCACCGAACAGTGGTCCTGCTCCACTCGACGTAACTGCAACCGGCAGCTGCACGGCTGGCACCAGCCCGATAGCAAGCACAACGCTTGATTTCGGCGACGGCTCCGCTTCCCAGAATGGATCCAGCGGAACTCACAGGTACAATTCCGCTGGCACATTCACCGTCAAAGTAACTGCGACAGACATTAACGGCCTCTCCGGTTCGGCAACTCAAACGGTCACAGTCGCAGTGAATCAACCGCCTGCCTGCACGCTTTCGGTCGCTCCAACGAGCGGCCTCGCGCCATTGCCCGTCACGGCAACCGGCAGTTGCAGTGATCCTGAGAAAGCTCTCTCGAGCACGCTGCTCGACTTCGGAGACGGCACCACACAAACCTCCCCGAGCGGGCCGCATACCTATACCAATGCGGGAACATTTACGGTGACGCTCACTGGAACCGATGCGGTTGGCCAGAAAAGTACGGCAACGCAAAGCGTCACGGTTGGTAGCAACACTGCGCCTAGCTGCACGCTCACTGTTAATCCGACGAGCGGCATAGTTCCCCTGCCAATTACCGCGACTGGTAATTGCGTCGATGCCGAGAACAATATCTCCACCACTGTTCTTGACTTCGGCGATGCCACCACCGTCAACGCTGCTAGCGGCACCCACACCTACAACGCAGCGGGCACGTTTACCGTGAAGGTCACCGCAACCGACGCGCTGGGGCTCTCCGGCTCCGCGTCACAGACTGTGACGGTTACGGTAAACAACTTCCCGCAAGGCGTATTCGTTGGAATCAGTCCGGGTACGATCAAGCGATTCGCAGCGGACGGAACGTTAACGCAGACACTCAGCACTGGTCTCGGCGGCACGGTTTCCGGAATGGGATTCGATAAAGCCGGAACCCTGTATGCAACGGACTTCACTGCCGGCAACATCAGCAAGTTCGATCCGAAGACCGGAACGCTGCTCGGAACCTTCGGAGGCGGCTTTAACTGCCAGCCGGAGACGATTGTCTTTGACGGCGCCGGCAATGCTTATGTCGGGCAGCAAGGTTGTTCACATCAGATTCTGAAGTTCGATTCGAGCGGCAAGCTTCTGACGACGTTCACCGTCACTAATGAGGGACAAGGCAGCGACGACATCGATCTCTCCGCCGACAATTGCACGCTGCTCTACACCTCGGAGGGATCCTCGATCCTGCGCTACGACGTCTGCCGCGATCAGCAGCTGGCGGCGTTTGCCACCGGGCTGAAGAAGGCGCTGATGTTGCGCATTCTTCCCGATGGAGGCGTCATCGTTGCCGACCTGAGCGACATCATTCGCTTCAACGCTTCGGGCCAGCAGGTGATGACCTATACGGCTCCGGGCGATCAGTGCCTGTACTCGATCACCCTCGACCAGGACGGCACCTCGTTCTGGGCCGGCGATTACTGCAGTTCGAATATCTACCGCTTTGATCTCAATTCGGGAAAACAGCTGGCTAAGTTCAATTCGGGAACACCGAGCGGAACCGTCTTTGGCCTAGCTATCTCGGGCTCCGGATTGAACGTGGCAGGATTAGGGAACGCAGGTAATATCGCAACCTCGCCCCAGAGTGCATCTCTGGCCACGGGGCAATCGGCCACATTCACCGTCTCCTTCGCTCCCAATGCGGCGGCTGCCGGACACACGCTGGTTCTCTCCTGCGCGAATCTGCCGCCCGGACTAGCGTGCTCCTTCACTCCGCCGAGTATCACGCTAGGCGCGGTGGGAACGACAACCACCGCGACGCTCACGATCACACGGACTACCAGGGCGTCGCTACTGCGTCCGAGTTCGCCTTGGATGCTGGCCACGTGGATTGGTATGGTGCCGGCGATTGTGCTGGTTGGATTCCGGTCTCCACGACGCCGGCGTAGCTCCATGCTGTGGCTTGGCATGATTGTTGCCTGCACTGGCGTCTGGGCGAGCTGCGGCGGAGGCGGCGGTGGCATGAGTCGCTCCACCACGCCCACGCCTGCTCCGCAGGGCACTTACACCGTGATCGTGGTGGGCAACGCCAGCGGAATGCAGGCTTCTACAACCGTAAATCTGACTGTTCAGTAGTGCAGTGCAAACGAGGCAAGATTGATGATCCATTGCATGCAGCTGAGAAGTAACTCTTACCGTGCCATCGCGGTGGCGCTCTGTTTCCTGCTCTCTCCCTTGCCGGGTTTCTGCCAGGCGGGAAGCTCCGGGCAGTCCGCCGGTAATGTAACAGCACTCGATCAGGCCGCGACTCGCAACGGAGCTGGACTCAATGTTCGCGATCAAGTGCAGTGGAACGACCAGTTGCAGACCAACAATTCTGGGCGTCTGCGATTGAACCTTCTCGATGGTTCCATTCTGAGTCTGGGCTCGAACAGCCAGATGCGTGTGGTTCAACACAACGCGGCTGCGCAACAAACCACTCTGGAGCTGCTCTTTGGACGTCTGCGCAGCCAGGTAGTCAAGCTGACGCAACCGAATTCTAAATTCGAAGTGCGCACGCCGACTTCGGTGGCAGGCGTGATCGGAACCGACTTTCTTCTGATCGCGACTGCCGAGCGCACAACGCTGATCGTGTTTAGCGGTGTGGTACAGATCACGCCGCTGAACGGAGCTGGCGGAGCTCCGAATCAATCGCAATCAGTGAATGTAAATGCCGGGCAGCAGGTCGAGGTGACGACAACCGGTGTTGGTCCGGTGAGCACGGTAACGCAACAGGCAATTCAGCAATCGATCCAGCAAACAGCCATCAGCCGGGCAGGATTGGCTGCGGGAACGAATGTTGGCGTTCAAGCAGGAACGAGCATCCTGCGAACTGTGCTGATTGCTGTGGCTTCGGTCGCGGCGGGAGCTGCGGTTGGGGTAGCTGTAGCGAACGCGCAGCACAATTCCACGCCGCCGCAGAAGCAGCCTTCTGGCCCCGGCATTCCTCCGCAGTAGTCCGCACATCGGCTTCAGCCGTGCCGTCAGTCATCGCTGAAATACTTCCGGCTTTAGCCGCTGGTGTGCGGTGCGCAGCGAATTCGCATCTGCCCACGACAGTATTACCTCAGGGCTAAAGCCCGATACACGGTTCTCTCAGCGGCACGGCTGAGGCCGATGCCTCTCCCTAAAGCTCTGCTCCACCGGAAATCGACGCTCCTCCCATTTCAAGTGCAAGACCACCCTGTCCTCTTCTATCGAATCCAATCGCCCTGAATCAGATTCTCGGAGGAGAGAGCGATGAAAACTCCATTCCTGATTGGACGGTTACTCTTCGGAGGCTTCTTTCTATACAACGGTATTAATCACTTCAAGGAGAGACGAAACCTTGCCCAATACGCTAAAGCCAAGAATGTTCCTGCGCCGGAGGTAGCGGTGGCGGCAACTGGAGCTGCGTTGATCTTCGGCGGAGCCAGTCTCCTTCTCGGTATAAAGCCCAAAATGGGAGGGATGGCGATTGCAGGTTTTCTTGCGGGAGTGTCGCCCGTGATGCACAATTTCTGGAAACAGCAGGATCCGCAGCAGCGCCAAACGGAGATGATTCAATTTGCCAAGAATATGGCTCTTCTCGGAAGCGCATTCGCATTGATTGGAGTGGAAGAGCCATGGCCCGCCAGCGTGCCGATCGCTCAGCCTGACCGGCAAGATTGGCGACGAAGTGCACCTTTAGCAGCATAGTTTGCGCTGTTCGATGAATCGGAGCTCCTTTTGAAGGGGACGGCTCGTCTGAAGGCGTCCCCTTTTCGCAGAAACTGTTCGACCCGGCAACTCAAACTCGATTCCCGTTGCACGCTACAAACCTTTACATAAGTCCAGCCACACGTTTTGTATCGTTTTCCTGAGCCCTGGTTTGCTCGTGTCACGCCGGGCAATGCAGAATGCCCCAGGGTGCTCTCTTGCGCAGTTCGCGCCCCAAAGTCTTTCGGAGGACAGCAGATGTACCACCTCACTCATTCTCTTCAGCGCGCTTTCTTGATGTCGCTGGCAGTTGCTCTGGTGCTTTGTTCGAGAGCGTGGCCTGAACAGCCGGACACCGACGATATCACTCATGGAGCGCAGATATTCCCGAATGTGCTCGCTCCGTACAAGTCACGGACAGTGGCGGAGCCAAATTTGACGAACTCGGTACGCCTGAACGGCTTGGTTCAAAATGGGAACATAATGCTGTCGCTCGACGATGCCATGGCCCTTGCACTTGAGAACAACCTGGATTTGGTCATCGCGAGATATAACCTTCCTATCGCCGATACCGACATCCTCCGCACAAAGTCCGGGGCCAACGTTCGAGGCGTAAACACAGGAATCGTGCAAGGCACTCCCGGGGCAGGCATCGGTGGGCTTGGAGGGGGCGCCGCTGGCGGCGGCGCCGGCGGCACAGTGACTGCTGCCGGCGGAGCAGGAACCGGGACCGGGGGCCTGGTCTCGTCGACACTCGGCGTTGGACCAGCAATCGATTCCTTCGATCCTGCTCTCACATCGACTCTAGGGATACAGCACAGCGACATTCCCCAGTCGAATACCGTTACTTCAGGCGTTCCCGCGCTTCTTCAAAACACCGGAACTGTGAATTTCGGATATCAGCAAGGCTTTCCAACCGGCACTCTGTTCAATGTCACCTTCAACAATTCGCGTGTAACGACAAACAGTACGCGCACGTTTCTGGTTCCCCAGCTCAATTCCAACTTCCTGTTCCAATTGCGGCAGCATTTGCTCGAAGGATTTGGACTTGCTGCCAACCGCCGCTTCATGACTATTGCGAAAAATAATCGTGAGATCGCCGATGAGGCTTTTCGCCAGCAAGTGATCTTCAGCGTCACCCAGATAGAGACACTGTACTGGGAATTGGTGACGGCATTTGAGGATGTGAAAGCCAAAGAGCGTGCGGTCGCGTCGGCTCAGCAGTTGGAGGCGAACAACCGCAAGCAGGTACAGGCGGGAACGATCGCGCAGATCGAGATCGTGAACGCGCAGGCGCAGGTTGCCGCCAGCCAGGAAGCCCTTATTACATCGCAGACGAACCTCCAGCTGCAGCAGCTGCTCATGAAAAACGCGATCACCCGAAATGAAAACGATCCAGTGATTGCAAGTGCTGGAGTGATTCCCACGGACAGGATGCAGCTTCCTGCCGCTGAGCCCGTGCTTCCGACTCAGGACCTGATCAACGACGCGCTCACCAGGCGTCCCGAATTGGCGCAGGCGCGTATCGATCTCACCAATCGCACGATCAGCAAGCGGTCGGCCCGCAATGCGTTGTTGCCCACGGTGGATCTTGTGGGGAACTATGGGGGTAATGGACTCGCAGGCGCGCTGAATCCCAACTTCAGCTCAACTTCGCCGATTACTACAGCGACAAACGGCGGCTATCAAGACGCGCTCACCGCGACTGTGAGCCATCCGACTTATTTTGTTGGATTCTCGGTGGACATTCCCATTCGCAATCGCGCCGCGCAGGCGGATCAGGTTCGTTCTGAACTGGAATATCGTCAGGCGCAAGTCCGGCTGCAGCAGGTGCAAAATACAATCGCCATCGCCGTACGCAACGCGCAATTCTCCGTGCAGCAGAATCGCGCTGCCGTCGATGCAGCTCTGAAGGCGCGAGACTTCGCAACCCAAAGTCTCGAAGCTGAGCAGAAGAAGCTGGCGCAAGGTTTGAGCACAACATACAACGTGCTCACACAAATCTCGAACGTCTCGACCGCAGAATCCAATCTGGTGAACGCCATGTCGGCGTATGAGCAATCGAAATTGAACCTCGATGTAGTGACCGGCCGCCTGCTTGACACTCTGGGAATCAGCATCGGAGACGCCGAGAGCGGAAACGTAACTCATATGCCTCACGCTCCCTATGCGGTTCGAGGCAACGACGTAATCACACAGCCAGTACCTCAGTTTCAGCCACAACAAACTGGAGTAACTCCACAGCCGAGAGGTGACTGAAGTTCTTGGCTAGAATGGAAACAGATGAGTTTCACAAAAAATAAGAAATATCAGGAGACCAGGTGACTCGTTCGTCCGACAATATGATCACCTTGGATCCTCCGCAACGCCGGCTTGCAAGTCCTCGATCCCACATCGTCCAGATCTTTCGATTCGGAGTAGTCGGAATCTTTAACACCGTCGTCGATCTTTGCGTTCTAAACATTCTTATCTTCGTCACACACACCGGAGAAACGGGAGCGATGTTCGCAGCGTTCAAGACCATCGCGTTTGTCTGCGCGGTACTGAATAGCTATTGGATGAACCGATCGTGGACCTTTCGGCGTGTGACCGACAAGCATCACATCGTCGAAGGCGCTCAGTTCCTGTTCATCAGTGTGTTGGGTGCGGTAGTCAATGTCGGCACCTCGTCGTTTGTCGCAACCTATTTGCATCCCAGATGGGGAATCCACGCGAAGGCATGGCCCTCATTCGCTGCGCTCGTGGGGACGGCGTTTTCGCTGGGCTTCAACTTCATCGGTTACAAGTTTTGGGTTTTTGCGCACCGGAGGAGTCAGACGAACTAGTTTTGCGCTCCAGGTTTAATCAGCCAACTATCCTGCCCATTTGGCTGATGTGTCACATCTCACCTCCGCGCCATACTTCAAGTGGATTGAGGTTATATGACAGTTGCAGTGCATAGCGCGTGGGAAACCCTTTCGAATCAATTCGCAGAAATAGCGGAACAGAGCGGCAAGTTTATCGTCGCAGTGCATGGCGGACGCCGTGTCGCGGGCAGCGGTATTGTTTGGCGGCCTGGAATCGTGGTTACAGCCAGTCACATGCTGCGCCGTACTGAGGATGTTGAGGTCACCTTTGGCGGCGAATCGCGGCACAAAGCGATGTTCTTAGGGCGCGATCCGGGCACCGATGTTGCCGTTCTAAAGCTCGATAATCGCGATTCCGCCGCTCCGGAGCTGCTTTCCGACGCCAGCAAACTTCGCGTCGGGCAGCTTGTTTTGGCGGTTGGACGCTCGACTCTGGGCGACTTAGCAGCCGCTGCGGGCATCATTGCGCGCCTCGGAGCGCCTTGGCAAACGTGGCGTGGGGGCAGGATAGACACGCTTTTGCGCCCCGATGTAACGCTTTATCCCGGCCAATCGGGCAGTGCACTGGTCGATTCGCGCGGCCGAGTGCTGGGTATGAACACCTCTGCGTTGGCTCGTGCGGCGACAATAACTGTGCCTGCTGCCACTATCGAGCGCGTTGTGAGCGAGATTGTGGAACACGGAGGCGTGTTTCGGCCGTATCTAGGACTGGCTATGCAGGCGGTTTCGGTGCCTCAGGAGCTCTCCAAGAAGCTACAAATCGCGCACGACTCGGCCTTAATGGTCATGCAAGTTGAGCCAGAAAGCCCGAGTGCAGGAGCCGGAATTACGCTCGGAGACCTCATTATCAGCATTAATTCGCAGTCAGTGAGCGGGATTGAGGACGTCCAGCGCATGCTTAACAAGGCCAAACGCGGCGATTCCGTCGATCTTGGATACGTGCGCGGAGGCCAATTGGCGTCCGTTAAAGTGAATTTGGCGGACCGCCCGCGCCGTTAAAACATCAATAAAGAGCAAATGCGGACTGCTTTTGTAACAGATTGGCCGCGCAAAACGACGCTACCGCAGCTAAAAACGCCGCTTAAGGTAATGATTAGCGCCGGTTCTGAGCCTTTGCGCGCACAAATTGAGGCTCTTGCGCGACGCTCCGGGGCACAACTGAGCGCCGAAAGCGACCGGTATGACGTGCTTCTCATCGCGTTGGATTCTTCAACGCCGCTGCCTTCGTCGACTGAAGCTCTGAGTCTGCTGAATCCATCAGGAGGATGCGCCTGCGTAATCTGGACCGGTAAAGCTCCGCCACGCGGCACAGTTTCCCGTTTGCTGCGCGCCGGCGTGGCGGGAGTCGTCTCACTCGACATTTCTCCGGCTCGCTTCCAATCTGCTCTTCGCGCCATGCAGGATGGTTTGCATGTCATTGATCCCAAGTTGAACCGGGAGGATTCTGATTCTCCGGGTGCAGCAATTTCTCCGGAAGAGCTCACTGAGCGGGAGCAACAGGTGCTCACGATGCTCGCCGAGGGTTTGTCGAACAAGGAAATATCGTCACGACTGAACATCTCGACCCACACCGTAAAGTTTCACATCAGTTCTATTCTGGGAAAGCTCGGAGCAGCCTCGCGCACTGAGGCGGTGAGCATTGGCATACGCAGCGGACGAATAGCGATTTAGGCGTTTGGGTTACGTGGTTCCGGCCGCCCGCGGCCTGGCCTTTGGTCGGCAACAACGCAATTCGCGCTTTCGGATTTCCTGGGTCATCTCTCGCCAGAGTAAACGGTTACGAAAATTGCACTCCTCAATCCGGCCGAGGCGGCCGGAACCACGCAATCAAGATCGGATCGCAGCCGGCGCCTAAGCCATCACGCTGCTCTCAGCCGCCTCATGCGTGAACTGGCCTGCATTCGGTCCGACGTATTCCTTCACGCACTGTCCACTTCCTGATAACACATATTTGTACGTAACCAGCCCTTCCAGGCCCACAGGTCCGCGGGCATGCAGCTTGCCGGTCGCGATTCCCACTTCGGCACCGAAGCCATAGCGATATCCGTCGGCGAGTCTGGTGGAAACATTGTGGAACACTCCCGCTGAATCCACGCTGCGCAGAAAACAGCTTGCCGCTTGCTGATCTTCTGTGACAATGCAGTCGGTATGGTGTGAGCCGAATTTTTCTATGTGCTCGATAGCCGTATCGATGCCGCGCACAATGCGCATGGCGAGCGTCAAATCTCCATACTCGGTGTGCCATTCCGTCGCGTCTACCAGCTCAACATCGGGTCCACAGATAGCCCGAGTTGCTGCGCAGCCGCGCACTTTCACTCCAGCAGATCGCAGTCTCTCGAACAGCGTTGGCAGGAATTCACCTGCGATTGCCTGGTCCACGAGTACTGTTTCGACAGCATTGCAGGTTGCTGGAGCCTGCGTCTTGGCATCGAGAATCAAGGAAATCGCCATCTCCTGATTTGCCGAGCTCTCAACGTATATGTGACACACGCCTTCAGCGTGTCCGATAACCGGAATTCGCGTGTTGGCGAAAACGAAGCGGACCAGTTCGGCACTGCCACGCGGCACGACGAGGTCTACATAATCCTGCAGCGCGAGAAGTTCGTGGGTCGCCTCTCGTCCTTCAACATTTGTGAATACGTTTGCTGGAATCGCCGTTGACTCGAGCGCTTTCACGAACGCCGCGAGGATTGCGCTCGTAGTGCGCCTGATCTCAGCGCCGGCCTTGATCATGAGCGCATTGCCCGACTTCAGTGCGAGCGCGCAAAGCTGGGTTACGGCGTCAGGTCGCGCTTCGACGATCGCTGCGATCACTCCGAAGGGACTCGTAATCTTCTTCAGTTCAAGACCGTCGTCGAGTTCAGAGCGAAGGAGAGTCTTTCCCACCGGATCTTCCAGAGCCGCTACTGCTCGCAGCCCGACTGCCATTTGTTGTAGTTTTTCCGGAGTCAACGTCATGCGGGCCAAAGCGGCTGAGGCGAGAGGCTGTTCGCACGCATCGTTCACATCTTCCCGATTTAGGCTCAAAAGAACATCGGAAGAGTGTTCGAGAACGCCAGCCATTCGATGCAGGGCGTCGTTCTTAGTGGCTGAATCAAGCACGGCGAGCAGCCGGGAAGCTTTCTTCGCGCGAATTGCCTGTTGGATAATCGAAGACATCACTGCACCTCCGCAGGAGCGATCAGAGTTCCAATCTGGTGTCCTCCCACGATTTGCTCCAGGACTTCGGGGGTACGTCCGTTGGCAATCACTGCGAAGAGGCGCGTGTTCTCAATGGCTCTGGAGACGGCGTGGAGCTTTGCCCGGATGCCTCCACGGCTTAATTCATTGATCTGTTCATTCAATCCGATCTCGCGCGGAGCTCCCATGATCTCCGGAATGAGCGCCGCTCGCCCGCCGCTCGGATGCTCCGCATAAACTCCATCAACGTCGGTCAGCAGCACAAGCAAATCGGCTCGCGTAGTCTCGGCTACAAGGGATGCCAACATATCGTTTTCGGAAAAGACGCGTTGCTCAGTCGCGGTCTCCGCCGAATGGGTGGCAAGATGGTTCTCGTTGATGATGGGAACTACACCGAGGCCAGTGAGATAGTTCAGCGTTTCGCGGAGTCGTTTGTGTCGCTCGGAATCTGTGAAGTCCTCATCGGTAACCAGCACTTGGGCGGCGGCAATTCCGAGATTTCCAAACTCCATGTGATAAAGCGCCGTAAGCGCGCTCTGGCCGGCAGCGGCGCATACCGGCACCATGTCTGAAGTGACATTGAGACGCTTGGAACCAATGCCGATAGCGCCGGAGGTGACCAGCAGAACGCGTCGTCCACTCATTCGCAACGTGGCGATGGACTTCACCAGCTCCTTCACTATTTCTGTCGCCACACTGCCATCCGGCTGCAGGAGAACTTTCGTGCCAAGCTTGACCACGATCGTCCTGGCCCGGCGTAGCCGGTGACGAAGGTTGATGAGTTCTGTTTTGCTATTCATGATTCCTTCCTGAAGTGGCTAAAAACAAAAAGCCCACGGTCTTGCGACCGTGGGCTTTGGAGATAAGTGCGTTTAATTAACTATTCGTGAGAGCGCTCATTCCAATCCCGCGGACGCAGGTACACCGGCGGGGTGCACGGGAGCGGGGACGGGATGAGCTTATGCAACTTCACTGATTCGACATTGTCGCGGCTAGAGCGGAGATTGTCAATTGTTACGCGATTTAAAACCTTCATCGCACAGCGTATTCGCGCATGGCGAAACACCAGCGTCAACCTGTCACGCACACCAGATCATCGCCGCCATTTTTGGTATATTCCCAGCGAAGATTACCATTCTTTCAGCAAAGGAACGTATGTTCGTAAACGGAAATCGGTTAGCGGTCCTTATTTCTCTAGCTCTCTCTACTTCGCTAAGTTGGGCGCAGGCGGTCGTCTCCAGTTCTGAACCCGCTGACATCCTGGTGAACCTGATCAAGATCAACACCAGCAATCCGCCGGGCAATGAGACCCAGGCGGCGCAATATATAAAAGGATTGCTGACCGCAGAAGGTATTTCCTCAGAGATCTTCGAATCAGCTGGGGGACGCGGCAATCTCGTGGCCCGGCTCAAAGGAACCGGCAAGGCACGTCCCCTGATGCTGATGGCTCACCTCGATGTGGTGGGAGTTGAACGCGACAAGTGGACCGTGGATCCCTTCGCAGGAATCATCAAAGACGGATACATCTATGGTCGCGGCGCGAGCGACGACAAGGGCATGCTGGCAGCGAACATCGCCGTGTTTCTTCGACTCCATCGCGAAAAGGTTCAGCTCGATCGCGACATTATTCTTCTGGCTGAAGCAGGCGAAGAAGGGACGCCAAAATATGGAATCGAGTACATGATCGAGAATCACTGGGACAAGATCGACTGCGAATATGTGATCAACGAAGGCGGCGCGATCCATATCCAGAACGGCGCCGTCGATTACGTCGCGCTCGCGACAACAGAAAAGGTCCCTCGCGGCATGACTGTGACGGCTCACGGAAGCAGCGGACATGGATCTATTCCCAGGCCCGACAATCCGGTAGTCCATCTCTCCGCCGCTATTGCCAAATTGGGAACTTGGCAAACTCCAATGCGGCTTAACGACACAACTCGCGCATATTTCCAGAAGCGGTCGCAAATAGCTGAACCGGAACTGAAGGCGCTGCTGGCGAATTTAGACAGCGGGGAAACACAGAACAAATTGCAACAAAAGTACCCGACGGAGTACTCCAAGCTCCGCACCTCGATTGTGCCGACGATTATCAAAGGAGGATTCCGTACCAATGTGATCCCGGCCGAGGCCGAAGCAACCCTTGACGTCCGCGCTCTGCCTGACGAGGACATTTCCGCTTTGATCGAGCAGATGAACAAAGTTGTGAATGATCCGGCGATCGAGATCAAAAGGATCTCTGGCAATGACCGACCAGCCGGAGTGCCATCCCGACTCGATACGGACCTTTATCACGCGATGGAAAGCACCGCGCACAAGATGTTCCCGCAAGCAATAACGCTTCCCGACATGCTGACAGGCGCAACCGATTCAGCCCAGCTTCGCGCCAAAGGCGTGCAGGCATATGGCATTAGCACGCCCAAGACGGATGACGATGCGCGCCGTGTTCATGGAAACGATGAACGTACAAGTGTGGACGGCTTGAAAACATTCGCCAGCTACCTGCACGACGTAGCAATAGCCCTTGCGGGAACAAAATAGTTGGCTGTATTGTCGATCAAGTTTGGGACGCGAGTCGATCAGCTATCCATCAGTTCGCGACGAATGTCATTGCCATCAGTTCCCGATGAGCGGCGGGGGAGCTCCTATTACCATCAGATTAACGTTTGCCGAGTGAGAGGTTCCTCCGCTCACTCCCGTGATCGTCAGGGGATAGTTCCCCAGCGGCGTCAACAGGCTGGTGCTCACAGTCAGCGTGCTCGAACCTGCACCTGAAACGGCCTGCGGACTGAAGCTCGCCGTCGTGCCCGCGGGCAAGCCGCTCACGCTCATGGTCACTGACCCACTGAAGCCTGCAGCCGGACTGACGTTAACTGTGTACGTTGTGCTCATGCCTGCCACCACAGTCTGTGTTGCCGGATTGGCCGAAAGCGAAAAGTCCTGCTGAGCTGCGGCTGATACTTGCACGAAGGCGCCGACGGAGGGCACTCCCGCAGCGTTCAGCAGGAACAGGAGGTAGTACCCCGGAGGAGCGGTATTTCCATTTGGAGGCGCCGTGACATTCAAGACGCCGCTTCCAGCAGTGAACGACACTCCCACGACCCTTTGCTCCATATCGAACGCATGGGTTACTGCTCCAGCGCGCATCAGCACAGCCGAAGTAATGGATGCGGCATCCGGAGTTTGCACTTGAAAGGTACTTCCATAGCTGATCACTCCCGGAGAAACATTGCTGATCGTGGGACGCGCCGCCGGCGAACCGTCAGGCGCAAAGAGGTAAGCGGGAGAATAAATCTCCATGTGCGGCTCATAAGTTCCGCGCTGCGGATTGCCACCTGCTACCCAGACGCGTGCATCGGGCAGCAAAATCGCCACTGAGTGGTAAAGCCTCGGGAATACATTCTGACCTGCCGAGGTCATGCTTCCTCCATCAGCGTCGAAGAGATCGGCGTTCAAGCTGGCGGTGGTGGCGTCTTCATCGTTCGTGGACCCGCCAAGCGTCAGCACCTTGCCTGTGGGCAGAAGCACCGCATTCATCTCAATGCGCGGCTGCGACATGGGGGGTCCCATCTGCCAGGCCGGTACGGCCGCCGAAAGGTCAATGACCTCGGTGGTCGCCGTTGCGGGGTTTCCTCCGCCAAAGATCATGATTCGCGGCCGATATCCGTTTGCCGGCGTGAGCGGCAGCAGCACAGAAGAGCCGTACGTGCGCCCCGAAGCATAGTTCGTCGCTGCCACGAAAGACCAAAGATGTGTTCCTGTATCGAACATCATCGAGCGGTTGGTTGGACCGGAATAGAAGACGTTTCCGTTGGGCAGCAAGTGAAGGCGCGGATACAAAGGAGGAGTCCAGCCAGATGGAAACTCCGGGCTCCAACCAGAGCCCATGGTGTAGATCTCGACCGCCGTGTTGGTTGGGCCGGACTCATTGAGTCCCGAAAAGGCCATCACCGTGCCGTCACCTAATGTTGTAACCGTCGGGTACCAGCGTCCGTGCGCCATGGTCTGAAGATCGTTGAACTGTCCAGTTGACGGATCGTAGGCAGCAGTCTTCGCGTAACCATGAAACGGATCATATGCCAGCGTGCCGCCCACTACGAAAGGGCGGCCGTCGGAGAGAATGACCATGCCATTGCAGAACATGTCCCAAGCGAGGGGCTGAGTCGTTACTGTGCCGGTAGCCGGATCCCAAACTCCGGCTTGATAATTGGTGTTCGAGGCCACATTTCCCGATCCGGAAACCACGAGAATCTTGCCGGTCCGCAGCAGCGCAACATGAACTGGATTGATGGGCATGGTGGCAGGAAGGGTCTGCCATTGTCCCACGAGGCTAGCTTGCGCAAACATTTGCGCTGCACTCAACACAAGGCAGAGCAGCGCAACGATTACTGCTGGAGCTGCATACACACGGAAT
>Ga0209474_10000973_pt1 | contig 29033 bp, 23 predicted proteins | sample GraSoiAngelo_145_FD_185902 | JGI IMG/M metagenome (GOLD analysis project Ga0209474, IMG submission 185902) | Grasslands soil microbial communities from the Angelo Coastal Reserve, California, USA - 14_1009_05_20cm (SPAdes) (version 2) | ecosystem: Environmental > Terrestrial > Soil > Grasslands...
GGGACTAGCCCGGCGCGGGGTCGCGCCGGCTGTCCCGCAGCGCCGCGGGGGTCCGCGCGCTGCCTCGGGACGTAAGAGCCGCACATCGTCCCACAAGCGGCTCCGTTCCCTCGGCGAAGAGCGCGCGACCACCGCGCACGGAAGCGGACTGCACCCGTTGCGCTCTGGTACCCTCGGGCTCCCCATGGACTCGATCGTCACCGAGGAGCTTCCGGTTCCGGCCCCGCAGCGCGATCCGAGCGACGAGGAGATCCAGGCTGCGAAGGACGCTCTGGCGCACCTGGAAAGCGAAGCGGCCGCCCTCGGCAACGTTCCCTCCGCTGCGCCCGTGCACCACGCCATGGGGCGAATCTTCCTCGAGCAGCTCGGAGACGCGAAGAGCGCTGCCGTCTGCTACCAGAACGCGTTCGATTTGAACCCGCGATACCGGCCCAACCTCGAGTCCGCTCGACGCCTCTTCGCCGCCGCCGGGCGGAAGGACAAGGCGCTCGCGCTCCATCACCGCGAAGAAGCGCTGCTGGACGACGACGGCGAACGCGCGGAATCGCTGCGCGCACAGGCGTTGCTCCTTCGTGAGCTCGGCAGGGTGCAAGACGCGAAGAAACTGATCGACGGCGCGCTCCGCCTCGCGCCCGAGCATCCAGCCCTCCTGAAAGCGAGCGTCGAGGCCTCCGAGCGCGAGGGCGATCGGGCGCGCACCGCGACCCTCTTGATCCGTTCCGCGCGCGCCACGCGCGACCCCGTCTACAAAGCGCAGCACTTGCGGCGGGCGGTCTTGCTGCTCGACGCGCTGCGAGCGCAACCGGATGGTGCGTCCGGGGATATCACGCAGCTGCACGACGAGGTGGTCCACAAGCTGCACCAGGCGGATCCCAACGACGCCATCGGGTTCTTCGCGACGCTGTTGCGCGCACGTTCGAGCAACGACTGGGAGACGGTTCTCCGCCTCTGCCGGCAGCGGGCCGATCGGACCGCCGGCGCCGCCGACCGGGCGCTGGCAGCCGCCATCGCGGCGTACCGCCTGGGTCGAGTCTCCGAAGGCCTGGCGGAGGCCACCGCCGCGCTCGAGGACAACCGCCGCGACGGCGCGCTGCTCGCGCTGCGCAGCGAGCTCTCCGAGCAGCAGAAGTCGCCGGACCTCGCCGACGTGCTCCGCCAGCGCGCCGCGGGAAGCATCGAGGCGACCGAGCGCGCCCATCTCAAGATGCGCACGGCGCTGCTGCTGTCCGACCCGCTCGAGCAGGAGCAGCTCCTCTCCGAGGCGTTGGCCGACAACCCCGGAGACGCGGCGGCGATCGCGCTCCACGCGCGACTGGTCACGCAGCGCGATCCGGGCTCCGCCGCGGAACGGTTCATCGCGCTCGGCGAGGCGCTGGAAACGCATGCGCCCGACGAGGCGGCGGCGCACTATCTCGAGGCCGGGGTCTGGCACGAACGCGCCGGCGGGCGTGCAGAGGCCGCGGCACTCGCCCAGCGCGCGCTGAAGCTCGTGCCGAAGCACCTTCCCGCGCTCCGGCTTCTGACGCGCACGCTGCCCGGCCTGATGGCGGGAGACCAGCTCGCCGACCTTCTCGAGCACGCCTCGGTCCAGCTTCCCCGCGCCATCGGCGCCGAGCTTCTCGCGCGCGCCGCAGCGCTGGTGAGCGAAGCCGAGCCGGAGCGGAGCATCGCTCTCGCCCGGCGGGCGGCCGAGATGGCCCGCGGCCTCGTCAGCCCACGAGGGCTGGAGACCTGGTGCACGTTCGCCTTCAAGCTGAGGGACTTCGCCCAGCTCTCGCAAGCGCTGGAAGCGCGCGCCGATTCCACCTCCGGCTCGGACGCCGCGGACCTGCTGGTCGAGGCGAGCGAGCTGGCCCGGGCCGCGGGCAACGACGTGCGATCCACCACGCTCTTGCGCAAGGCGCGCGGGGTCGATCCCGGCTCGTCCACGGCGCGCAACGCGCTGCTCGCCCTCAGCACGATCCCGAGCCGCGAGCGCATCGAGCTGCTGCAGGAAGAAGCGCGCCACACGGCGCCCGAGCGGGCGGCGGCGCTGCAGGCCGAGCGCGCCATGCTCCTCGAGGAGGAAGGACGCGTCGACGAGGCGGTGTACGCTTGCACCCAGGCGCTGACGCTCGCCGGGCTCGACCTCGCGGTGCTCCGGCGGCTCGTCCGGCTGCAGCTCCGCCGCGGCGATCACGCGGCGGCACTCGCGGCGCTGGTACACGTCGCCGAGACGGTCCCCGAGGGACATCCGCGGGCGGAGGCTTACGGGCGGGCGGCCGAGGCGGCGGAGTGGCGCGTCGGCGATCCGCTGCGCGCCATCGATCTCTACAAGGCAGCAACGCAGCAGCATCCGCAGGCCGCGTTCGCCTGGTCGCAGCTGGCGCGCCTTCTCGCCTGGACGGAAAAGCCGGCGGAGGCGGCTCTGGCCTGCGAGCACCTCGCCGCCGTTGCCCAACCGCTCTCCGAGCGCAACGAGGCGCGGCGCTGGGCAGCCTCCCTCTATGCGCACCGGGCCGGGCAGCCCGAGAAGGCGGCGTCGCTCCTGCGGGCGCTGCTCGCCGACGCGCCTGGAGACCTCGAGGCGGCCGCCGAGCTGCTCGGGTTGATCGCGCATGAAGCGACCGCCGCGGCCCGCAAGGAGCGCGTCGAGCTGCGCGGCCGGCTCGCCTCCAGATGCCAGGACCCGCGCGTTGCCGCTCTCTTGCGCGCGGAGTCCGGAGAGGACCGCCTGGCGGCCGGGGAGCGGGACCAGGGCATCGCCGAGTACCGGCGGGCGCTGGCGCTCAACCCCCAGGATCGGGTCGCGCTCGACGTGGTCGAGGACGTGCTGCGAGGCAGCGGACAGAAGTCCGTGCTCGCGGACCACCTCGCCTTCCGCTGCTCGTTCGCCGACGGAGACACGCGGGCCGCGCTCGCGCTGGAGCAGGCGCAGATCTTCGTCGAGCAAGGCCGGATGAAGGAGGCGGCGGCCGCCTACCGCCAGGCCCTGGCGAGCGAGCCGGCTTCCCTGGTCGCATTGAAGGGCGCGCGTCACATCGCCGGGCTTCTCGGCGACGAAGCCGAGGTGGCCCGCCTGCTCGCCAAGGAAGGTTCGGTCGCGAGCAACGCCGGAGCGATGGTCGAATCGGCGCTGCTCGCCGCCAACATGGGCCAGGACGACGACGCCGTCGAGCGACTCGCGACCGTCCTGGAAGGAGATCCGGGAAACGCCGAAGTCGCGGCCAAGCTGCGCGCCGTCCTCGGCAACGATTCGGTCCGGGGGCTCGCGGGAATCCACGAGCGCATCGGCCATGCCCACGCCGACCCGAAGCTGGGCGCCCGCGCGTGGATCGAGGCAGGAAAGCTCGAGCTGCGCGAGCTCGCCGACGCTCCCGCGGCATTCTTCGCCGCCGGCAGGGCACTGGCACGCGATCCCGGCAATCCGGACGCGCTGGAGCTGCGCGCGGACGCGGGAGAGGCCGCGGGACGCGCCCGCGACGCCGCCGAGGCGCTGCGCAAGCGCATCGAGATCGCCGGCGAAGACCCACGCGCGCCGTCGTGGAGGCTGCGCCTCGGACGGCTCTACGCCGAGACCGGCGAGGCGCAAAAGGCCCTCTCCTTGCTCGGCTCGCTCGAGGGGATCGAGCCGGCGGTGCTGATGCACCTCGCCTCGGGAGCGCGGTCACTCCCCGCGCCCGACGCCGTGCGCCTCTATCGGCGGTTGCTCGATCTTTTTCCCGCCGCGACGGATCCCGGTCCGACCCAGGCGCAGCTCGCCGAGTGGAGCGAGGCCCTCGGGCGCCGGCTTCTCGCCGAAGGACAGCCGCAGGCGGCATTGCAGGCCTTCCGCCTCGCCTTGGTCCACGAGCCCGGCAACGTCGCCGCTCTCCGGCACGTAGCTGAGCTGGGCGGCTCGTCCGACGGCGTCGAGGCCCAGCTCGCGCTCTTCGAGGTCAATCCGTCCGTCGAGCCGATCCGCGCTCTGGGCAAGCTGTTCGAGGCGCAGTCGCGGCCCGACGGCTCATTCTGTGCGGCGGCCGTCCTCGCCGGGCTCGGAGCTGCGGAGCCCGAGGAGCGCACTCGCCACGAGGCGAGCTCCAGCCGTCCGCCGCCGGTGGAATTGCCCCAGATCGCCGACGACGCCGCGGTTCGGGCCTCGAGCGACGCCGGAGCGGCGCGGGATCTCCTCGCGGCGGCCGCACCCGAGCTCGCCAGAGCGCTGGCCACGGACATGAGCGGCAGGCGGGGAGCGGTGGTCAAGGGCGACAACCCCGTGCGCCGGGTCGTGGCCGCCATTGCCCGCGCTCTGGGGATGACGGAGCCGGCCCTGTATCTCTCGCGCACGGAGCCCGGCGTCGTCGCGCCCGTCGCGGCGGAACCGCCGGGCATTCTCGTCGGCTCCGAAGTCCCCAAGCACTGGTCCCCTCGCCAGCAGCGGTTCCTCTACGCACGGGCGCTCGCGCACATCCGCCGCGGCACGCACGCGATCGCCCATCTCCCGGGCCCGGGCCTCGCCAGCCTCGTGGGCCAGATCGTGCGCATCGCCGCGCCGGTCGAAACGGATTTCTCCCATCTTCCTCCTGCGGATCCGGTGCTTGGCGAGCGGCTCGCGCCATACTTTGGTCAGGAGGCGCGCGAGACGCTCTCTTGGCTGGCGGCGAACGTCGCCGCGGAACCGGCGCCGGACTGGGACGCGCTCGCGCTCGGGATCCGTGAGAGCGCGGAGCGCGTCGCTCTCGCGATCTGCGGCGATCCGGCGCCCGCCATTTCCATCGTCTGCAGCGAGGTCCAGGGCGGGCTGGAGCGGCCGGAGGTCGCGCGCCTGGCGAGATTCGCCGTCAGCGAGGCGTATCTCGCGATCCGCGCGAAGTAGCCGCTCCGCGCCGCAAGGCGCGCACTGCGGCCAGGTTTTGGACCCGTACTCTCACTCCTCGCGGACGATCACTCCGCCGGGCAGCCGCGACTTGAGGAACTCCGCCGCGGCGCGCACCTGCCCCTCATCGCGCGAATCGAACGTGACTTTGACGCGGTGGTCCGCGTCGTCGAAGCGCGGATAACTCCCGATCCCCACCGCTGGAAAGCGCGCGACCGTCGCATCGAGATGCTCCGCAAGCATCGCCTCCCCCACCGAGAAGTACAGCGCCCTGGAATGGATGGGCGAGACGCGGAAGCGGTCACGGATCCGCATGAACCCTTCTCGCAAGAGCGACGGGACCCCGGGGAGGATGACGACGTTCTCCAGCGAGATCACCGGGAACACGTACCCCTCGTGGAATTCGACGCGCGAACCCTGCGGCACCTCCGCGAGCCGGCGCAAGGCGGGCTTCAGCGGCTCGCCGAAGCGCGCGCGGAGCAGCTCCAGGGTCCGTTCGTCCAGCACCACCGCGCGGCCGAAGGCCTGCGAGACGGCGGCGATGGTGACGTCGTCGTGCGTCGGGCCGATCCCCCCGCTGGTGAAGACCCACTGCGCCTGCGCGAGGCACCGCTTCAGGGCGTCGACGATCAGCGGCACCTCGTCGGGCACCGTCTCGACGCGGCGCAGGTCCACCCCGAGGGCGCGCAGCTCGCGGGCGAGGAACGGACCGTTCTCGTCCTGCACCTTCGCAGAGAGGATCTCGTTGCCGATCACGAGAATGGCGGCGGTGCTCATTCGGCGATGCCGTACTCTCGGATCTTCTTGATCAGCGTGGTGCGCGACACGCCGAGCCTCTCCGCGAGCTTGCTGCGGTTCCCTCTCGTTTCCCGCAGCCCGGTCTCGATCAGCTCCTTCTCCAACGCCCCGACCGCCGTGGCGAGATCGCTACCCAAACCTTGTTGCACGAGCGCCGCCAGGTGCGCGGCGTTGGCGGGAGCCTTCGCCGCCCGCTGCGCGCGAAGCTCCGGCGGGATCACGTCGGCATCGCCGGCGAGCACGCAGAGCCGCTCGATCTCGTTCTCCAGCTCGCGCACGTTGCCCGGCCAGCGCCATTCGTAGAAAGCGGCCATCAGCTCGGGGTGCAGCCTCTTGCGCGGCTTTCCCGTCCGCTGGGCCACGGCGTCGAGGAAATGATCGACCAGCAGCGGAAGATCGGTGAGGCGCTCGCGCAGGGACGGCACCTCGAGGGCGACGACGTGGAGGCGGTAGAAGAGATCCTCGCGGAACTCCCGGCGCAGGACCGCCTCCCGCAAGTCCTTGTTGGAGGCCGCGATGATGCGGACGTCCACCTTCTCCGGCTTGGTGCCGCCCACGGGCACGAAGGTTCCCTCCTGCAACACGCGCAGGAGCTTCACCTGCATCGCCGGGCTCATGTCCGCGACTTCGTCGAGGAAGAACGTGCCGCCGTCGGCGACCTTGAACAGGCCCGGCTTGTCGCGGGTGGCGCCGGTGAACGATCCCTTCACGTGCCCGAACAGCTCCGACTCGAGGAGCTGGTCGTTGAGCGCCGAGCAGTTCTGGGCGACGAACTGCTTGTCCTTGCGCGGCCCGCTGAAGTGGAGCGCCCGGGCGATCAGCTCCTTCCCGGTGCCGTTCTCCCCGTGGATCAGCACCGTGACGTCGCTGGCGACCAGCTTGTCGAGCAACCCGTACAGCCTTCGCATCGGGTCGCTCTTGCCGATGATGTCGGCGAACCGGTACCGGCCCTCCAGCTCGTCCTGCAGATCGCGGATCCGCCTCTCCCGCTGCGCCACGGCGGCGTGGTAGGCGTCGATCTCCTCGACCGTGGTGTCCATCAGGTCGGCGAGGCGCGGCACTTCGCGGGCCTCGATTCTCTGAATGCTTTCGAACGCGTCCTCCGGTTGGATGACCGGCAGGGAGAGCGCCTTCACCGTGGTCACCGCGCGGTCGCGCGCGCCGCGCGCCTTCTCCTCCACCAAAAAGCCGCAGGCGAAGAGCGCTCCCTGGCGTTCGCCCGCGAAGGAGATGGGCGTGCCGACGATCTCGAGGCCCATGTGACACGGCCCGAGCAGCTCGGTGCCCCGCGAGAGCTTCTGCACGGCCTTTTCGATGCTTTCGTTGCAGCGGCGCAGGCCTTCGCGATCGCCGAGGCAGGCGGTACAGATCCGGTTCTGGGGCGGGACGATGATGCCCTTGCCCTGCTGCAGCACGAGACCTCGCGCGTCGGTGAAGGAGAGCTCGATGCCCCACCAGCGCCGGACCGTCTCGCGGATCCGCCGGACGATCTGGAGCTCTTCCAGGCGTGTGGAGTCGATGGGCATGGCGCTCATCCCAGCTGCTGTTGCAGCGCCGCGTTGCAGAGATCGGCGACCTCGGTCACCGATCGGGTTCCGTCGATGGACACCACCGAGGCCAGGGTGCCGACCAGGCGCGAGTACTCGCGCTCGATGAGCCCGAGTTGCTGGGCGGTCTCGTACCGCTCGAGCTTCGCGCCGCGGCTCCGCACCCGTTCGAGCGCCACATTCGCCGGCACGTAGAGAAAGAGGGTGAGGTCGGGCCGGCGCGCGAAGCGGTTCGCGTGGTTGATGAAGTCGTGCGAGACGCTGGCGCCCTGATACGCGAGCGAGGACAGCGTGTACCGATCGAGGATCACGTCCTCCCCGCGGGCGAGGCGCGGGTCGATCTGCGATCCGAGGTGGTCGAGCCTGTCGGCGGCGAAGAGCAGCGCCATCACCCTCTCGTCGACCACTCCCAGCTTTCCGTCCGCCTGCGTGGTGGCGGCGCGGCCGGCGAGGATCTGACGGATCAGGAGCCCCACCGACCCTTCGCTGGGCTGGTGTGCGAGATAGACGGTTCTTCCCTGCTTCTGGAGTCGCTCCGAGAGAAGGCGCGCCTGCGTGGTGGTCCCGGCGCCGTCGAGACCCTCGAAGACGATGAAGCGGCCGGGAACCGTCATGGATCGATCCCCAGGGCCAGACGAAGCTCGCGCAATCGCGCTTCCACCTGGACCTCGCGGCGGAGGCTGACGCGGCCTTCGCGATAGCGGCGCACCGCGTCCCAGAGCAGCACCAGGTCGAGGAGCACGAGAGGCCAGAAGAACAACGGCGGGATGCGGGAGTCCCAGAGGAGCTTTCCACAGACGCCGGCGAGCAGCGCCCAGCACAAGCCCTCGACCGCCGCCCGAAGGAACAGGTCGGCGGACCTTCGCTCGCGGGCGGCGACCGCCAGGATCGAAAGCTCCTGCTCCATGGCGGCCCGCTCGTGCATCGCGCGCGCTCTACTCCCCGCAGCCACGTCCGTCAATCACAGCTCTTGCAGCGGGAATGGCACGCCGCAGTCACTGCAGCGGACGTCCTTCGCGACGCGGGCGAAACACGAGGGACAGGTCACCGTCTCGCCGGTGGCTACCCGGCGCACCTCCACAACAGGGGGAGCGAGGTAACGCGATTTGCGGCGACCGCAGGAGTCGCAGACCAGGCCGAGCGAGGCTGTCCCGCACCACGGACACGTCGCCGTCTCCGGCGGCGCCGGCGTCCGCTCACCGAAGTCGTCCAGGCGCGTATGTTCCATGTCGGGGATCGGTTCGGTCTGGACGGCCAGATCGGCCGGTGCCAGCGCCGTCGGCTCCAGACCTTCGATCGGCGTCACGGGCTGGCCTGCGCGGGACGCGGCGGCGTGCAGCATACCGCCGCACGTCGCGCACTCCGGTAAGTCGTCGGGGTTCTCGGTTTCGCAGATCGGGCAGTGCATCGCGCGCAACGTACCACCGCGATGCGCCCGCCAAGAAGACAAACCGATCAGCCCTGATGCCGTCAGTGCAGGCGCGAATCGCCGGTCAGAGGGACGAACCGGACGTGCATCAGGACCTTGCGATCGAAAGCTCCAGTCCCGGGGATCTTGCGCCAGAGCTGAAGCTCCTGGTGGTCTGGATCCGGCCCCACCGGGATCACCAGGCGTCCGCCCGGCGCGAGCTGCTCCAGCAATGGCCGGGGGACCACTTCGGGCGCGGCGGCGACGAGGATCGCATCGAAGGGCGCTGCCTCGGGCCAGCCGTTCGAGCCGTCTGCCACCCGGAACTCGACGTTCTCGTAGCCCAATTCCTTCAGGGTCCGTTGCCCGCGCCAGGAAAGCTCGGGGACGATCTCGATGGTCCGGACGATGCTCGCCAAGGGGAGGAGCTCGCAGAGGATCGCCGTCTGGTAGCCGCTGCCGGTGCCGACCTCGAGCACGCGCTCGTTTCCTTCGAGCTGAAGCGCTTCGGTCATCGCCGCGACGATGTAAGGCTGCGAGATGGTCTGGCCGTACCCGATCTCGAGCGGGTGGTCCCCTTCCGAGAACAACTGGGCATCGTCGGGGACGAAGAACCGGCGCGGGACGCGGCCGAACGCGGCGAGCACGCGCGAGTCGCGGATTCCCTGCTCGATGAGCCGGCGCACGAGCGGTCCCTCGAGGGGCTGCGGGAGAAGGCCCTCCATGCTCCCCAACCTACCCCTCGTGAGGGAAGTGCGAAAGCCCGATGCGGTTTCCCTCGGGATCCCGGACGTAAAGAGACCAGCGCGTCCGGTGCACGATCGGGACTCCCAGCGAGGCGAGCTTCTGCTCCCAGGCCTTGCGCTCGCCGGGCACGATGCGCAGCGCCAACAGGTGCAGTCCACCGTGGGGGTCCCGGAACGGCGCGGCCGGACGTTCCGCCTCGCACGATTCCAGCGCCAGGAACTCCTCTCCCGCACCCACCGACAACCACACCGATCGTTCGCCGGGGCGGCCGTCTTCCCACGGCCAGCGCCTCAGGACGCGAAGCCCGAGCGCCTCGACGTAGAAGCGCTCCGCGGCGGGAAGGTCTTTCACCTGGATGGCGAGATGGTGATGTCCGTGGACCTGCGGCATCGGGCCAGTATAAAGGAGCCCCGCCATGCTTCCCCGCGAGCAGATTCGCAACATCGCCATCATCGCGCACGTCGACCACGGAAAGACGACCCTGGTGGACTTCCTCTTCCGCCAGACCGGGACTTTCCGGGCCAACGAGCAGGTGCAGGAGCGGGCGATGGACTCGAACGATCTCGAGCGGGAGAAAGGCATCACCATCCTCGCCAAGAACACCGCGGTGAATTATCGCGGCGTGAAGATCAACATCGTCGATACGCCCGGACACGCGGACTTCGGCGGCGAAGTCGAGCGGGGCCTCCGGCTGGTCGACGGCGTGCTCCTCCTCGTCGACGCGGCCGAAGGTCCCCTTCCGCAGACGCGTTTCGTGCTCGGCAAGGCACTGGCGCTCGGGTTGCCGGCCGTGGTGGTGGTCAACAAGGTCGACCGGCAGGACGCTCGCGTTCCGGAGGTCCTCGACGCCATCTACTCGCTGTTCATCGACCTGGGCGCGAACGAGCACCAGATCGAGTTCCCCGTGATCTACGCGGTCGCCCGCGCAGGGAGAGCGTCCCTCAGGTTGTCCAATTTCGACGACCTTCCCGCCGGCAAGGCCGCGGCGCCCGGGGCCGCTCCGCACCCGGGAGAGGAGCCGGGATCCCGTGCCCGTACGCTCGAGCCGCTGCTCGACGCCATCCTGGAGACCGTTCCGCCGCCGAAAAAAGCGGAGACCACGCACGAAAAGCTCCAGATGCTGGTGGCGAACCTCGACTACGACGATTACGTCGGCCGCCTCGCCATCGGGCGGCTGAGCAGCGGAAGCATCGAGGTGGGGCAGCAGATCTCCGTCTGCCGCGCCGACGGCAGCACGCCGCGCGGCAAGGTCACCAAGATCTACGCGTTCGAAGGGTTGAAGAAGGTGGAAATTGCGGAGGCGGGTCCCGGGGAGATCATCTCGCTCGCGGGCCTCGAGGAGGTCTCCATCGGCGACACCATCGCCGACCCCGAGCACCCCATCCCGCTCGAGCGCATCCACGTCGACGAGCCGACGATGTCGATGGTCTTCAAGGTGAACGACGGCCCGTTCGCGGGCCGGGAGGGCAAGTACGTCACCTCGCGGAACCTGCGGGAGCGCCTCCAGCGCGAGTCCTACCGGAACGTCTCCATCCGCGTCTTCGACACCGACTCCCCCGATGCCTTCAAGGTAATCGGGCGCGGCGAGCTGCAGCTCGCGGTGATCGTGGAGACCATTCGGCGCGAGGGATACGAGCTGACGGTCTCGAACCCGGAGCCGATCACCAAGGAAATCGGCGGCCAGGTGCACGAGCCGATGGAGCTGATGGTGTGCGACGTCCCGCAGTCCGCGGTCGGCGTCGTCACCGAGCGCCTGGGACCGCGCAAGGGCCGGATGACGGAGATGCAGAGCATCGGCTCGGACCGCGTGCGCCTCAATTTCCGCGTGCCCGCGCGCGGGCTCGTCGGGTTCCGGAACGAGTTCCTCACCATCACCCGGGGCGAGGGAATCATGTCCTCGCAGTTCGACGGGTACGAGCCCTGGCAGGGGAAGGTCCCCAAGCGCAGCAACGGCGCCATCGTCAGCGACCGCGAAGGCGAGACGGTGGCCTACGCGCTCTTCGACATCCAGGAGCGCGGCGCGCTCTTCTACGGACCCGGCGTCCCCGTGTACGAAGGGATGATCTGCGGCGAGCACGCCCACCCGAACGATCTGGACGTCAACGTGACCCGGGGGCGGAAGCTCACCAACGTCCGCGCTGCCGGCCGCGACGAGAACGTCATCCTCAGCCCGCCCCGCGAGATGTCGCTGGAGAAGGCGCTGGAGTGGATCAACGAGGACGAGCTGGTAGAGGTGACGCCGAAGAACGTGCGGCTGCGCAAGAAGGTGCTCTCGGCGGGCGACCGCTACCGGCTGGAGCGCGAGCGGAAGCGCGCGGACGGGCTCATCTGAGCTGGATCGGGGCGACCGGGCAGAAGTGGAAGCTGTGGGTGTTCTGCGCCCTGATGCTGGTCACCGCCGGCTGCCTCTTCGCGCTCTTCGCGGCGATCGGGCGTGCGCCGGAGGAGACCGTGGTGGTGTTCGCGCTCGGCGTGGTCTTCATCGCCGCCGGGGCGTACCTGTGGTTGGCCCTCAGCATCCGCTGTCCGCGATGCCGGCGGCGGATCGGGTGGCTCGTGCTCGCGCACATGCACACCTCGGAGTGGCTGGTCCAGCTCTGGCGCGGCGAGGCGTGTCCCGCCTGCGGCGACAAGGGGTAACTACTTGCCGGCCACGGTCGATCCCGGGCAGGCGGGGTTGGGCGCGACGCCCTCCTTCACCGCCGCGATGCGCGGGTAGATGACCGGCGCGCTCCCGTCGGGCAGATTTTGCTGCACGACGAAGAGGTACTGCGCCTGGCCGCCGTATTGTTCGGGGAAGGCGAGGAAGCCGCCTGGAAGCAGCGACTCCATCTTCAGCTGCGTGATCGCGTTCCGGACCGTGGCGCGATCGGTGGTGCCGGCGCGATGGATCGCCTCCAGCGAGACGCGCACCGCCTCGTATCCGAGCGCCTCGTACCAGTCGGCGGAGCGGTTGTACTTCTCGTTGAACTTCTTCACGAACTCGGCGGTCCGCGCGTTGTGCGCCATCTCGTCGCTCCACCACACCGCCGACGTCACGTAGTCTGCCGCCGCCTTGAGCTGCTCGCGGGCTTCGCGCTCGGGGCCGCGCGCACCGTAGGAGATCATCTTGTGGCAGAGGCCCATCTTCGCGTACTGGCCGTGCATGGTGATGTAGTCGGGGAGGTGGGCGTCGACGAGGACGACGTCGGCCTTGGCCCCCTTGAGCCGTTCGAGCGCAGGCTTGAAGTCCTTGGCGTTCAATTCGAACGACTCGTCCATCACGATGTTCCAGGCGCCGCGCCGGCGCGGCGTCTTGGCCGCGAAATCCTTGATCGCCTCGGCGTACTCCTTGCCGTGGGAGGTCTTCTCCCAGATGACGGCGACGCGCGCGGGCGAAGGCAGCCGGCCCCGCTGCTGCTCCTCTTCGGCCCAGCGCATGAGCGCGTTTGCGAGCTGCTCGATGGGAGCCTGCAGGCCGAACAGGTGCTTGAAGCCGCGCTGGTACAGCGCCTTGCTCGCTCCGGTGGCCGCCACGTACGGAACCCGGAGCTTCTCGGAGACCGCGCTGCCCTTCTCCACCAGCGACGACCCGAACGTGCCGAGCATGACGTCGACGCCCTGGCCGGCCAGATCCTCGACGGCGCGCTCGTCGGCGGCGCCGTCGCTCTTGTCGTCCACCAGGACCAGCTTCACCGGGACGTGGGCGCCGGCGATGTCCACTCCGCCTTGCTGGTTCGCGAGCTCCACCGCGAGCTCGTAGCCGTCGCGCAGGCGGCCGCCGCTCTTGCTCTCGGCGCCGGTCAGCGGCAGCGCCGCTCCGAGCTTGATCTCTTTGGGTGGCGCGGCCTGAACGGCCGACGCGACGAGGAACGATGCGATCAGGGCGATGCGGTTCATTGGGCCCCCCGGCCAGAAAGCGAGACGCTTCTCTCGTATGGCAACGCGCTGGGTCAGCGTCAAAGAAGCGGATCTGCGTGGAAGTGCGCCCCTGTATTCAGGGCTGCTCGATCGCCGCGGAATCCAGCGCCGCGGCCGGAGGAGCGGTCTGCAGAAGCATGGCGACGGTAGGCGCCACCTGCGTCGCCCGGAACTGCGGATCGCGGCGAAGGCGGTATTGCGGCGACTGGACCATCAGGGGGACGAGGGCGTCGTCGTTCCAGGGCGTCCCATGGTCGGCGCCTTCGCTGCGGCGCTTCAACGTCCAGAGCGGCCGGAGGACGAGGAGGACATGCCCGCTGCGGCCGGGAAAGTACGCGTGGCGGATGAAGGCCTCCGCCCGCTCGATCTCGCTCGCCGGGACCGCCTTCCAGATCCCCGGCTCCCGCCGCAGGACGTCGAGAGCGACCTCGACCGCCCGCGGCGGAAACGGCGTCCGCAGCGTGAGCGCGTTCGCGTCGATGCTGGCAACCCACCCGTCGGAACGCTCGCCGACCGCTTCCGCCAGCGCCCGGTTCAGGCGCGGGGTCAGCTCGTCGAGCGCGACCGTGCCACCCTGGGTAACGCGCAGGCGCTTCTCCTCCACCTCGGTCGGATTGAGGCCGTGATCCGCGGTGAGCACCACCGACACTCGCGTCCCGAGGCGGGCGCGCAGCTCGCCGAGAAAGGTGGACAGCTCGTCGTGGACGCGGAGCACGGCGTCGATCCGCTCCCGCGAGAGCGTTCCGAACTGGTGTCCGACCGTATCGACCGCGGCCACAGCGACCGTGAGCAGATCGGCGGTGCCGTTCTCACCGAGCTTCAGCGCCCCGACGGCGGCGCGGGCGGTGCGCAAGGCGATGGTGGTGCTCGCGGGCGTATTGCGGATCGCGCGATAGAGCCGCGCGTCGAGGGCGCCCTGACCGACGCGATGCGGGAACGAAGGACCGATGTCGTAGGCAGGCGCTGCCGGCGCAGGACCGGGATTGGGCAACAGCCGGGCGATCGCATCGGGGTGCGACATCGTCCAGATCCAGTCCTTGTACGCCTCCGCCGGACGCCGAGGCAGCCATGCAGGCGGACCCGGGGCGTAGCAGGTGGTGGAGGCCATCTCGCCGGCCTCCGCCTCCCACCAGAGCGCCACGTCCGCGGAGGGACCGCCGAGAAAGAGCGCGCTCCGGTCCTTCACGCTGATCGAGACGACGCGCGCCTTCCCGTCCGTATTGAGCTTGAGCGCATCGGCGACGGTCGGGGCGCGCAACGCGTTGGCGCTCTTTCCGACCTTCGATCCCCAGACCGGGCAGGCCGGATCGTCGACGGCCTCCTGCTCGCGCGCGCCCAGCGGAAACCGGTTGCCGACGATGCCGTGCACCTCTGCATACGTGCCGGTTGCGAGCGTCGCGTGGCCCGGCGCCGTTTCGGTGACCGCGGTCTCGTAGCGCATGGGCGCAGCGCGGCCCAGACCGGCGAACCCCTTCGGACCCAACTCGGGCGAAAGCCAGAGCACGTCCTGGTACCGGAGCTGATCGACCACGACGAGAACCACCAGCCGGCCTTGCGGCGCCGCCGCGGCCGCCGCCAAAAGGAGCGAGGCAATCATTTGAGGATGACCGGGTCGGGCTTGATCGATTGTCGTCGGGCCTGCATTGTGCGCGCATGTTCCAGGCTGGGCTGCTGAAAGACAAGACCTTCGTGGTGACGGGCGGCGGGACGGGGCTCGGAGCGGAGATGGCGAAGCGCTTCGCCGGGCTCGGCGCCCACTCCGTCGTCCTCGGGCGGCGCAAGGAAAAGCTCGACGAGGTGGTGGCGCAGATCGAGCGCGCTGGCGGAAGGGCGAGCGCCCATTCCTGCGACGTGAGGGACTTCGCGGCGGTCCAGGAGGTGGCCTCGCGCGTCGGCCAGGTCGACGGACTGGTGAACAACGCCGCGGGCAATTTCCTCGCAGCAGCCGAGGACCTGTCGGCGAACGGCTTCAAGGCGGTGGTCGACATCGTGCTCAACGGCACCTTCCACTGCACGAGCGCGTTCGGCCGGAGGATGATCGAATCCGGCAAGGGCGGCGCGATCCTGAACATCGTCACGACGTATGCGTGGACCGGATCGGCCTTCGTCCTGCCGTCCGCCTGCGCCAAGGCGGGAGTCCTCGCGCTGACGCGGTCGCTGGCGGTCGAGTGGGCCGCCTACCGGATCCGGGTCAACGCCATCGCTCCGGGACCGGTGCCGACGGAAGGTGCGTTCTCCCGGCTGATGCCCGACCCCAGCCTCGAGGAGATGGCCCGCAATCGCGTGCCGCTGAAGCGATTCGGCACGCCGCGCGAGATCGCCGATGCCGCCGTCTATCTGATGTCCGACGGCGCCGGCTACGTCACCGGCGACTGCCTGACCATCGACGGAGGCGAGTGGCTGCGGAACGGCGGCGAGTTCAGCTACGCCACCGACTACGATCGCGAGAACCTCAAGCAGATGCTCAAGGCGATGCGTGGAAAGGCGAAGTAGGGGGCGGCGTCAGAAGACGTAGCGGATGCGCGGCATCACCACCAGCGAAGGCATCCTGACGCCGTACCTGGCAAACGTCTCGCGGATCACCGCATCGATCCCGACGGCGAAGTGATCGAGGCGGGTATTGTAATCCAGCGAGAATCCGCCGCCCGCATGCAGGCCGGGCACGTGGTCTGGCACGGAGCCGTTCCGCTGGACCGGTCCTGGCGAGAGGTCGGTGAATCCTCCGAGCACCTTCGCCGCCAGCATCGTCCGGGGAGCGATCGCGAAACCGTACGAGACCCCGACCTCCAGGAAGGTGGCGCCGAAGGAGTCGGCGCCCAGGCAGGAATCTCCCGTCGGGCTCAGCTGGTAGCAGGAAGAGCGCGCAGCGCCGAGCCCGAGCGAGGCGAAGACCGACGCGCGCGAGCCGAGGTCGCGCCCGAACGTCAACGCGAGGTACGGCTCGCCGCTCGAGAACGGCCGGGTACCGCCCATCGCCGTGAACACCCCTAGCGCGGCCTCGACGTACGTTCCGCGGCGAGGCGCATCGTCGACGCCAGCGACGACCACCGTGTCGGGTGGCCGCGCCCCCGGGTCGGGTTGCGCCCAGGCGGCGGTGCCCAGCAGCACGCCAATCAGGAAGGCCTTCATTGCGCGCTGCTCTTGAAGACGTAGGGATAGGTGACCTGCACCGTTCCGCCGCCCTGCGGAGCGGGGAACAGCCAGCGGCGTACGTGATTGATCATGCAGCTTTCCACGGGCTCGCTTCCCATCGTCGTCTGTTGGATGAGAGCCTCTCCGACGCGGCCGCTGCCCTCGATCATGAACAGCACCGTCACCTTCCCGTACAGCTCGGGCTTCTTCGAGAGCTCCTTCTCGTAGCAGTACTTGATCTCGTTGTAGTGCTTCTGGATCACGCGGTTGATCACATCGCGCGACAGGCCGCCGACGACGACCGTGCGGCCGGGCACGAACACCGTCTCGTCCTTCCCGCGCCCGCCGAGATCGACGTCGCCGTACCCGCCTCGACCATGTCCGGAGCCCTTGGTGCCGAGGCCTCCGATGCCCAACGCCTGGCCGCCGCCACCTGCTCCGGTGCCGCGGGTGCCCAGACCGCCGACGCCATATGCATCGCCGACGCCCGCCCGGGCGCGCGTGCCGCCGAGCGAAGGATTGACGCCGGCGCCGAGCCCTCTCGGCCCGGGCAGGCCCGCGCCGCCACCACCCACGGCTCCCATCTTCGAGAGAGCGGCGATGAGGCCGAGCTTCTTGATCTTCGACAGATCCCTCCTCTTCTTGTCCGGATCGCCACCGGGCTTCGAAGGCGCCGCTTCCTTCTTCTTCGGTTCCCGCTTGCCGAGCTTTCCTTCGGCGCCGGCGCTCTTGTCGCCCTCCTTGGCTCCGGACAGCTCCTTCGCCTTGGGCGGTTCGGACGCCTTCTCCGCCGGCTTCACCTGGTACTTCGCGAAGCGCTCCGGGTTCTGCACCAGGGCGTCGCGGTCGAGATCGACCCGCGGCATCGAGCTCATCGCGCGGAGGAACGCGAGCAGCGCGAGGAGGGCGAACACCACGACGATCGCGAACGGCAGGTCGATCCGCTTCAGCGCGGGCGTTTCCTTCTGCCGCTCCGCGCGGACGTAGCGGGCGATCAACGTCAACGACGGCGTGAGCTGTGCGACGACCCGATCGTCGCCCGCGATGGCGTGCGCGTATCCGCGGAACGGCGCGTCGACGCGTCGGCCCTTCACCGCCAGAGGGAGAACCCTGCCGCCGCGGTGCACTTCCGCATGCAGCTCGTCGGGCAGCGTCACCACGTGCCCGTCCGGCGCGTGCTTCACCAGGTGGAAGTTCCTGGGGAGCGTCGATTCCGGCAGATCGAACAGGCGGCTGACGCTGAGATCCGCGCCATCGCCGACCTGTTCCAGCTCGACCAACGTCGAGCCGCCCCAGACGATACCGACGAGCAGGACGCGGCCGCCGGGCCGTGGCCGCTCGTCGTCCGGAAGCTCGTCGAAGATCAGCAGCTGCGCCGCCGCCGCGTCCGAGACCCGGGAGGCGAGCGTCGGACGCGTCCCCTGCGCTCCCTCCACCTCCTCGACCTCCACCATGCGCTCGATCTGGGCCATCTTCCCGCGTCCTACAGGTTGTCGGCGGACTTCTGCAGCTCGGGATTGAAGTTGTCGCGGAGACGGACCAGCGAGCGGAACCGCGTGCGGTTGCGATTGAGGACGTAGCTGCCCTCCGGCCTCGTGAGCTCGCCCTCGACCGTCACGTCGTTGAAGTCGATGACGGTGCGCTTGCGGACCACGATCCGGTCGGCTTCCTGCACGACCTTCGCGCGGGGCTTTTCCTCGGCGAGCGCCGGCAGCGCGAGCAGGACGATCAGGACGGTTCTCCTCACACTCACCTCCGCGGGGACGATTTGCATCGCAGCGCGATCGGCCAACCGTCAGCCCGCTCGCCCGTCGTTCAACGGACAACCGAAGGGGCGTCTTCCGGGGGAAGGTCTTCCGGCGACGATCCGGGATCCGCGCCTTGTGGCAATTTCGACAGATCGAGGCTGGCGCCGGCAGCTTTCGCCGCAGTCCTCGCGACCGCAGGAGGCGCATTCCGCAGCCGGAGATCGATTGAGGCGAGCTGATTTTGCGCTTCCTTCAGACGGCTTGCCTTCGGCAGCCCCAGGTATTCCTTGAATCCAGAGAGTGCAGCGGGGAGGTCTCCCTCCGATTTGAGCGCCGTGGCCCTCCCGTACAGCGCGTCGTCCTGGCGCGGCGCGATGGCGAGCACCTTCTCGTATTCGGCGCGCGCCTCCCCAGGCCGGCGCAGGCCTTCCAATGCCCAGGCTCGACCGAGATGCGACTCCCAGCGCGCGGGATCCAGCTGGAGCGCCCTGGCGAACGCCTCTTCCGCCGCCGCGTAGTCGCGATACCTCGTTGCGAGCGCCCCGAGGTTGATGAAGGCGGGGGCGAAGTCCGGATCGAGCTGAGCTGCCTCCTCGAAGAATGCGCGCGCGGCGGCCACGTCCTCGCGCTGCAGCGCCAGCAGCCCGAGGCTGTTCGGGATCCTGGCATCCTTCGGATCGAGCTTTCGCGCGTGGTCGAACGCCGCCTCGGCGAGGCGGACGTGTCCCTGGTCGCCTTCGATGGCGGCGAGATTGCGATACGCATCGGCATCGCGCGGATGTCGCTGCAGCACCTGGCGGAGCACCGCCGCGGCGTCCTCGAGCTGGCGCCGCCCGCGCAAAATGGTGGCAAGCGCGTTCAGCAGTCGGGGATCGGCCGGTTGTTTCAGCAAAGCCGCGCGCAGGACGGCCTCCGCGTGGTCCGGGGCACCAGCGAGCAGGCGAGAGAGGTTGACGGCCGCGCCGACATGTCCCGGATCGGCGGCCAGGGCGCGCGTGTACAGCTCCGCCGCCGCAGGCGCGTCGCCGAGCTGCTCCTCAACCCACGCGGAGTCGAAGAGCGCGCCTGGATGGTTGGGCTGCTTCGCGAGGAACGTCTCGAGGCGGGCCTCGGCTCCTTCCCAGTCCCGCCGGGTCATCAGCTCGCGGCCTTCCTTGTACAGGATCGTTGCCGGCAGCTCGAACAGGCGCTGCCGTTCCGCCGCCTTGATCTGCGCCGGGGTCGGCCGCTGTTGCGCGGGAGCGTGCGCGCAAGCGCAGGCAAGCAGCGCGATCGCCATGAACAGCCGCATCAGGGACCTCCCGTCAGCTCGGGCGCGACCGGGCGCGTCGGGGCGCTCTCGGCAAAACCTGGACGGTGCACGTCGCCGTACGCGTCCGGTTGGTACTCGCGCAGCAGATCCTGGGCCTTGACCACCCACTCCGAATACACGCCGGTGGTGCGCGAAATGGCGATCGCCTTGGCGAATGCCTCGACCGCCTTGTCCTCGAGCGGCAGGGCCTGCGATTCGAGCATGCTCCGGTAGAGCTCCTGTTGCTCCCGGTCGAGGCCGCGCGGCATCGGCGCATCGAGCAGGCCCTTGTTGAAGTTGCGGTACGCCTCGCCGATGCGCGCGAAGGCGGCCTCGCTCCAGCGCGGGCTGCCGACGGCGATCACCTCGCCGTATGCGGAGAGCAGCCGCGCGATGCGCGTGTTCTTCACCTTCAGCACGTAGACGAGGTCGGCCTGGCGGAGATAGCGGAAGTGGATGGCCATGAAGTCGCTGAACGACGGCTCGACGGCGAGGAAACAGGCATGCGCGGCCGCATCGATCAGCGGCGCCGCGGCCTTGTCCGCCTCGGCAAGCCGGGCATAGCGTTGCGGGACGTCCGCCAGGACTGTGGCGGCCTCCGGCGCTTTCAGCTCGCGCAGGGCCAGCCCCTGCTTGTAGCGCGCGAGGAGGAGCTGTCCGGCGGTGGCCGCCCCTGCCCATTCGCGGTGGAACGACGACCAGTGCTCGGCGGCGCGCCGGAAATCTTTCTGCCGCTCGAGGATGACGCCGACGTTGAACGCGATCTTCGCCGCGTCGGGCCGCGAACGGTACTGCTTCAGCCAGGTCTGCCAGTCGCGGAGCGCGCCGGCGTCGTCGCCGACGCCTTCGCGCCAGATCGCGGCATTGTAGAGCCAGTCCGCCGCCCTCGCATCCGAGGGCCAGCGCCGCTGCGCCTCCTCGTACCAGCGGACGGCGTCCGGAAACCGGCCGGCGCGCTCGCAGGCGTTGGCCAACGCGGGGATCGTCAGCTTGACGATGGCCGGATCCGCGCTGCTGTATTCGCGCACGAGCTGCTCGCCCGCGGCGATCTCGACGTCGAGCTCGTCTCCCTTGTCCGCGATCAAGAGCGCGTCGTAGAGCGCCTTCGGCGCGTACTCGCTCTTCGGATAGCGCGCCACGAAGGCGCGGAACTCGCTCGCGGCGAGGGCGAAGTCCTTCTTCTCCTCATAGAGCTGCATCGCGTACTTGAACCGCGCGCCCTCCGCCACGCGAGCCGTCTCGAGCTGGAACTTCGAGCCAGGCGGACAGAGCTGGCTGTCCTGGAGAAAGCGCTGGGCCAGATCGCTGAGGGCCTGCCACTCCTGCCTGGTATTCAGGATGTCCAGGGAGAGCTCCGCGGCCTTCTGCGACCAGCTGTCGGTGGGCCAGCGAAGGATGATCTCCCCGAAGCGCTTGGCCGCGTCGACGAAATGCCGGCGCTCGTAGAAGACGAACGCGGCCTTGTAGCGGATGACGATCTCGTCCTTGGCGCCAGAGGCCAGCCGCAGGTACCGATCGCAGGCGGCGATCAGCTTCTGCTCGTTCTCCGGAATCGGCTCCGGCTGGACGTCGCGCGTGACGGTCTCGAGCCGGAGCTTGCCGGCGCCGCGATCGACATGTCCTTTGTCCTTGCGCTCCTCGACCTTCGCCGCGTCGGCGAGCTCGCGCTTCTTCAGCTTGCCCTTGGCGATCGCCACCGCCTTCTCCAGGGCGAGGATGGCGTTGTACGCAGCGCGCTGCGCTTGCGACCCCTTGGGATCGGCTTCCACGACCTTCCCGTACTCCATGGCGGCGGCGTCCCACTCTTCGAGCGCGTAGAGGATCTCCGCGTAGTAGAAGCGCATCGACGCGGTGCTCTCGCTCTGCGGGAACGTGTCGAGGTATTGGCGGTAGATGTCGCGCGCCAGCCGGTAGGTGGCAGCGCTCTTCGTCTTGATCGCTTCCTGGTGGTAGTCCTGCACCAGCTCGCGCAGCGACGCTTCCGCCAGATCGCGCGCTTCGGCCAAAGCTCCCTTCTCCGCGGTGTTCGCCTTGGCCCATCCGCTCTGCGGCCCGTAGTCTCCGACCAGCCGATTCATCTCCGTGACCACCTGATCGCGCCGGTTCAGCTTGTCGTAGGCGAGCAGGATCTTCTGCTGCCAGGCGGGCGCTTTCGCGTGGCCCGGGGCGCGCGCCTGCAGGATCCGGTACACGCGGATGGCCTGCTCGAATTTGCCGTCGTCGAAGTAGGTGGCCGCCAGCCGCTGGATGGCCTCCACGGAATCGGCGCCGGCCTTCTCCGCCAGATACGCGACGGCGCCGTCGATCGCGTCGACGTGGGCGTACGCAAGGACGATGTCCTTGAGCGCTTCCTGGCGGAGCTGCACCCGGTCGCCACGGGCCTCGCCCTCCGAATAGGCGATCACTTCCTTGAACTTCGCGATGGCCGCTCCGTACGCCCCGGCGTTGTAGTCGCACCAGGCGAGCTTGTAGAGCGCGAACGCGTACAGCTTCGGCAGGTGGAACGAGGCGGCCTTCTCGAAGGCCTCCCGCGCCCGGGGCAGATCGTTGGTGGCGAAGAAGTGCTCGCCGGTCTGAACCCAGGCGTCGGGGACGAAACGGCTCTTCGGGTACTGCGCGATCAGCGCGGAGTAGTAGGCGATTCCGCGATCCCTGTTGCCGCTCTCGTAGAGGTTGTGGCCCGCCACGAAGAGCACTTCGTCGCGGCGCTCGTACGCAGGGTACCGATCGAGCACCTCCTGGTAGAGGCCGATGGCCTCCCTGCGGTACCCGTCGCTGCGGCTCGTGTCGAGCTTCGGCTCCTCGCCCTCCCGCTTGTCCGCCCATTTCGCGACCGCGTCGTCGTGATCGCGGACTTCCTGAAGGCCTGCGTAGCGCGCCTTCTCCCACCAGAGCTCGGCGAGCTGGAAGTAGAGGTCGGCACGGCGATCCCCCTCCGGCATCCGCGGGATGATGACCTTCAGATCCTCGATCAGCTCGTCGCGCTTGCGATCGGCTTTGGCGTCGGCCTGGCGATCGTCCTGCAGCCCCGCCGGCGACGAGGCCGCCGGAGAGAGGGCAAGGAGGAGCGCTGCGAGCGTGCACAGCGTCATTCGTCCCTCCCCGCCGGGCAGGCGTCCTTGACGGTGTAGCGGTAGAAGCCGATCTCGTCGGGCCAGTACTCGCCGTCGAACGGCCAGTACTCGTGTCCCTTGGGGGGAATCGCCGGCCGGTAGAGCCGCTGCGAGGCGAGCTGCGCGTCCGCGTCGAACCGCGTCTCCAGCATCTCCTTCTCGCCTTTGGTGGTCTCGAAGGCGATCAGCTCCCGGTCGCCCTGCAGCACGTCGATGAGGCGCACCATGTCGGCGAGGCGGCCCTGGACGAACTTCCCGGCGAGCTGCGCGGAAAGCTCCTTCTGCGGGGCGATGGCGTCGAGCAGCTCGTCCTTCAGCGCCGAGCCGGCCAACCCCGGCTCGGCGCGGACGCGCGCCGCCTCGCGATCGAGTTGCTCGAGATAGGCGCGCATGGCGGACACGCGCTCGTTCTTCTGCAACTGATGCTGCACCGCGGGTGGAAGGCGGGAATCGCCGGCGGACAGCATCCGCCAGTACTCGCCGAGCGGCAGGTCCGCCTGCAGGATGCTCTTCATCTGGTCGCGCATGGGCAGGTACTCGCGGTCGAACTGCGCGATCGTCGAGCGGACCTGCGGGTACAGGCAGCGCTGCTGGTAGAGGATCGCGGCCAGGTTCAGCGACTCGGGCACGAACTCGTCGCGCAGATGCGGCGAATGCAGGCTGTGCAGCTTGCCCAGCGCCGCGCCGGGATCGCCCTTCTGCAGATCCGCATAGGCTCCTTCGAACAGCGCCTCGTCCCAGTGCCGCGAGAAGCGCGGGAGCTTCTCGTACGCAGCGCTGGCCTCAGGGTAGCGATGCAGCCCGTAGAGCGTGCGCCCCAGGGCGATGAGGGAGAGCTCCCGGAGGTCACTGCCGGCGCGGGGAAGGGCCGCGAGAGCGCGGAATGTCTCTACCGCTTTCTCCGGGTCGGTCCGCTGCTGCAGCAAACCCGTCAGGTATCGGGCCTGGGGCGATGCCGCGCTCGAGTCGGGCACGAGGCGGACGAGGCGCGCCGCGTCTTCGTACCTCCCGGCGCGCCAGGCAAGGAGAGCGAGCGAGGTCCTGATCGCCGCCAGCCTCTCCGGTGCAACTCCATCGATACGGTCGCCGTAGATCTTCTCGAACAGGTTCGGCGCGACGACGTCGTCGCGAAGCTGCGACGCGGCGAGGGCTGCTCCGTCCACCGCCTTGAGCCAGTACGGGTGCGAAGGCCGGTCACGGACGATGGCGGCGTAGTGGAAGAAAGCGCCGAACTCGAGGCCGAGCCGCTCCAGCGACTGGGCGAGGAAGTACTCGGCCTGCGCGAGATCGGCCTCCGCCGTCGTGTCGAGCGCGCGGCGGAAACCGATCGCCGCGCGCGCGTTGCGCCCTGCATTGAAATCCTGCATCGCGCTGCCCAGACCGGCGTCCTGGGCGGCAGCGGCCGCGGAAACGAGGAAGAGAACGAGGGCGAGACGGCGCATGCGGGGCGTCCTCAGAAGAGCCAGCTCAGGCCGCCCTGGAAGGCGATGTTGTTGATCACGTCGGACGAAGGACGCGCGAGCAGGTCCTTCGCGGCGCCGGCGTTGAGCTGCGCCTGGGCACCCGGCGCTCCGAAGGCGCGCTCGTCGCATCCGGGAGACAGGCCGGTGGCGGTCTGGCCGTTCGCCTCGGCGGCCTCGATCCTGGCCGCCTCGTCGTGGTTGCAGCCGTTCACCTTCGAGACGTATCCGGAGTACGCAAAGTCCCTCACCTCGATGCGTACCGTCAGCTGTTCGCTGAGGAAGACGCGGAGCCCGATGCCCAGCGACGCAATGGGGCGGAACCCGGTGTCGCCGAACGTGCGCCCGGTGACGGGGTCGGACGAGGGCCGCAGCTGCACCCGTGTCTTCGCCGCGCCGAGCCCGCCGTTGAGGTACACCCCGAGCCGCAGGATCTTGCCGTCGAAGATGTTGAGCTTGCCGTAGACGGGCATCAGCTCGAGGCCGGCGAGAGCGGCGGCGCGAAGCAGGAACGCCTCGGCCGTTTCCGGCGCGACGCGCGCCTTGGTGAGCAGCTCTTCCGAGAGCGAGCTCTGCACCGAGATCGGGAAGTACCAGACGCCCAGCTGCGCGGCGAGGTTCTCGCGCAGGTGGTAGGCCAATTCCGCCGAGAGCCCGGCGTGCACCGTGAATTTGGGATTGATCTGGGTATTGCCGAAGAACGACGCCTCCCAGCGGCCCGCCTCGGTGAAGGGACGCTGTTCCAGGACGTGGATGCGAACCGCATCCGGGTCGGTCTGTTGCGCCGCCGCCGCTCCGCAGATCAGGGATGCGATGAGGAACGTTCGCATGATCAGAACAGGAACGAGACGCCGGCCCCGAACGTCGCGACGTTTGCGAGGTAATGGCGGAGGGAACCGGTCGAAGGCTGCGTCAGGTCGTTGGCCGTCTTGTACGAGGAGCGGAAGAGATGGCTGCGGACCTCCGTCCGCAGGCTCCAGCGCTGGTTGAAGTAGAAGCGGAAGCCCGCGCCGAGGATGCCGACGGGATCGACGGAATCGCTCTGCTGGTAGCTCTGGCAGACGCCGGTACCCGGATCGGCGCAGAGGTTGACGGACTCGCGATGGATTCGCGCGGCTCCGGCGCCCGCGAGCAGGTAAGCCTGGAAGTGCACCCGCAGCTCGGACGCGAGATTGAACTTGCCGTAGATCGGAGCGACGCGGGCGACCGCGAATGCGCCCCCGCGGAGCTGGTTGTCGTTCCTGAACTCGTCGCCGGTCTGCCCCTCGCTGCGCGGCCGCATGTCCGCCCGGACGTTGCGCGCCAGAGTGGAGAGCCCGGTCTGGTTGAGCAGCACCTCTCCCGCCAGGTCGAGCCATTCATTCGGGTGGTACGCGAGCGAGACCGTGCCGCCGAGCTGGTCGACCAGCGCCGTGTTCAGCGCGACGCCGAAGGAAGCGGCAGCTTCCCACCGTCCCGTCATCGGGTAGAGCTTGTGCTGCACTACCGTAGGAGCGCCGTCGGGGCCGTAGATCGATTCCTGCGCGCGCGCCGCGGGAGCGGCGATGACGCAGACGGCGGCGAGTAGCTCGAAAGGCAACAACCGGGCGCGCATTCCTGGGTCTCCGCTTGGCGGTGGAAGCTGCTGCGCGCCCGTCCGCCCGGCAAGGTCGGGCGCCTGCCTGCCTGTCGCTTTCCGTCTTGCGTGCGGCGGACGGCGACGCCGGCGCACCTTCGCGCACTGCGGCGTACACCCTTGAAATTGTGGCCGCTTCGGAGTCGCGTGGTATCGATTTGACGCATGGGGGGCTCTCAGAGCACCGGCGCTTCGGCGCCGGAAGCGCGCTTGCCCGACGCGAGCGTCGCGCCGCCGCCGCTTCTCGACGGCATCGTCCGGGTGAAGGTTCCGGCGGACAAGATCCAGCCTTTCCTCACCCGCAGCGCGCTGTTCAAGAGCGCACCGAAGGACGTGATCACTCGCGTTTCCGGGCTGCTGCAGGGCCTCGAGTGTGCCGATGGCAGCGAGATCGTCACCGCAGGCAAGGTGAACGACGGGATCGGGATTCTCTATTCCGGCAAGGCGCAAGTGCTGTTGCCCTCGGCCGGCGGCGAATTGGCGCCCGTCGAGGACTTGCTGCCCGGCGACCACTTCGGCGAAGTGGGAGCGCTCCTCGGGAAGCCCAGCCCCTACTTCGTGATCGCGAGCGGCTCCTCGCGCGTTCTCTGGCTGCCGTCCTCGGTCCTGCAGGGGATGATCGGCAACGTGCCGACGGTGGCGGAGGCGCTGGCGAAGCGGCTGACGGAACGGGTGGTGCTGTTCGCCGCGATGGAGAGACAGGGCGCGCCGGAGCTGATGACCGACATCGAGGCGCAGCTCCTCCAGACGGTGGATCCTGCCGTTGAGGCGAGGCCGCTGCAGTCGATCGAGCCCGAGCCGGATCCGAGCGGGGTCGTCGCATTTGCCGAGCTGCGCGACTTCGATCTTTCGCCGTCCGTGCTCGCGACGGTGCCGACGAAGCTGATCCGCAGCTTCCGTCTCTTGCCGGTGAAGCTCGCCGGCAACGTCCTCACGGTCGCGATGGTGAACCCGCGCGACAACGCGGCGCTGGCCGAGCTCAGGCGAACGCTGCAGACGATGCAGATCGTGCCGGTCGCGATCGGGCTGGAGGACTTCAATTCCGCGTTGGTCCGGCTCAAGCTTCTCGACGATTCCGGGCCGAAGAAGTCCGGCGGTCCGCGCATCAACCCCGATTCCTTCCAGTTCGAGACCGTCGCCGAGCAAGACCGCGCCGCCGACGCGCGCGCCGTGGGCGACGACGCGATCAGACTCGTCAACCGGATCATCGCCGCCGGCCTCGAGCGCGAGGCCAGCGACATCCACATCGAGCCGACCGCGCAGGGATTCCGCGTCCGCTTCCGCGCCAACGGCTTGCTGCAGGACTGGAGCGAGCCGATTCCGGCGACGACCTCGCTCAAGGGCGTGACCGCGCGCATCAAGGTCCTCGCCGGGCTGGACATCACCGAGCGCCGGCTGCCGCAGGACGGCCGGATCGGCGTGACCACCGGCAAGCGCGAGATCGACCTCCGCGTCTCCACGCTTCCGGCGAACCGGGGCGAGAAGATCGCGCTGCGCATCCTCGAGGCGGCAGGGAGCACGCGGGCGCTGGAGCAGATCTTCTTGGAGCCGACGGTGCTGGCGGCGGCTCGCAAGGCGCTGAACCGGCCCTATGGCGGCATCGTCATCGCGGGCCCGACCGGATCGGGAAAGACGTCGTCGCTGTACGCGCTGCTCAACGAGCGCAAGGTCACCCGGCCTGACACCAACATCATCATGGTGGAGGATCCCATCGAGTACCGGCTGGCAGGCGTCACGCAGGTGCAGGTCAACGCCAATGCCGGCCTCGGGTTCCCCCAGGTCCTTCGCTCGATGCTGCGCCAGGACCCCGACGTCATCGTGGTCGGCGAGATGCGCGACGAGGACACCGCACGGATCGGTCTCGAGGCGGCGATGACCGGCCACCTGCTGCTCACCTCGTTGCATGCCAACCACGCCATCGCGGCCGTGCAGCGCCTGGAGAACCTCGGGACCGGCCGCGCACTGATCGCGCAGTCGATCCATCTCGTGCTGGTCCAGCGCCTGGTGCGCAAGCTCTGCTCCGCCTGCCGCAAGCTCGATCCGCCGGTGCCTGCGCTGCTCGAGTCCCTGGTCGCACGCAGGATCGTGGACAAGGGGCAGCAGACCCTGCCACGCGCGGTCGGCTGTGACGCCTGCGGCGGCACGGGTTACGTCGGACGCGCAGCCGTGGTCGAGGCCCTGCAGATCAACGACGCCGTTCGCGAGGCCATCGCCGCCGGACGGTCTCTGGCGGACGTGCACGACATCGCCACCGAGACGCGCGCCCTGACGCCGTTCATCGACTACGCCCGACACCTGCTGCAGAAGCAGATCATCAGCGCCAGCGAAGTGCTGCTCTCGGTCGCGGACTGAGCCACTACCGCTCGCACGGCGAGCAGAACGGTCGCTCGACGCACAGCCGGCATGGTCCTTGTCGCTCTCACGGCGTACGCTCTATTCGTGATCTGGGAAGCTGTCCCAAAATGATGTGTGAGCCGTGACGAGCGGACTCGCCGGCGTCGACGGCTGCCGTAGTGGATGGGTCGTCGCGTGGGAAGGCGGCGTCCAGGTGCTTCCCACGTTTGCGTATGTTCTTTCCCGCCGCTTCGAGCTCGCGCTCATCGACGTCCCCATCGGCCTGCTCGAGGTCGGTTCCCGCCGATGCGACACCGAGGCGCGTTCCTTGATCGGCGAGCGAAGGAGCTCCGTCTTTCCAGCGCCCTCCCGCAGCCTGCTTCGCTCGCGGCGGTACGCCGGGCAATGCTCCGTCCAGCTCTGGAACATCCTCGAAAAGATTCGTGAAGTGGATGCCTCCATGAAGCCAGCGCTGCAGCGCCGCGTCCGGGAGGCGCATCCGGAGGTCAGCTTCGCGCTGCTGAACGGCGGTCCGCTCCGTTATCCCAAGAAGCAGGCGGCGGGGGAAACAGAACGGCGGCTGCTGCTGCGCCCGGTCTTCGGCGAGGTGCCCAGGGTGCCGGGGACGGCGCGCGACGACGTACTCGACGCCTACGTTCTGCTCTGGTCGGCGCGCCGCGTTCTGCATGGGCAGGAACGCGTCCTCGGATCCGGCGAGCGCGACGGGCGCAGACTGAAGTGCGAGATCGTCGGCTGAGCGCGACCGAAAGGTACGCGGCGCAAACCGGATTATTCCCCTGTTCGAGATCCAGCAGCGCGACAGCTTGAGCTGCGGGCGAATGCGGTACCCTTGTGCGTCAACGTGTCTGAGCGCGTCGACGCGCGAGGAGATTGCATGGCAGAAGAGAAACGCCCTGTAGCCATCGTCGCCGCGCCGCCCAGGACGAAGCCGACGGACTACCCGCAGCCCTTTGCATCGCGGATGAAGGGGCGGGTGAAGCGGCCGCTGGGGGACTTGTTCGGGCTGAAGAATTTCGGCGTGAATCTGACGCGCCTAGCGCCGGGCGCGGTGTCGGCGCTGAGGCATTCGCATAGCAGGCAGG
>Ga0209474_10000974_pt1 | contig 29027 bp, 38 predicted proteins | sample GraSoiAngelo_145_FD_185902 | JGI IMG/M metagenome (GOLD analysis project Ga0209474, IMG submission 185902) | Grasslands soil microbial communities from the Angelo Coastal Reserve, California, USA - 14_1009_05_20cm (SPAdes) (version 2) | ecosystem: Environmental > Terrestrial > Soil > Grasslands...
CGTGTGTGTCACAGTGTGAGCAAAGATAACACCTGCAAACTTGACACGGTTTGCCACGGTTGCAGCCCGAGGATTGTCATTGTGGCAAACCGGCGCCTGCAGCATCCGGCACGCCCATTGCGAGGCCGCCGGGCGAGACCCTGGCACCGGGCGACACCGGGCCCCTCGGGTCGGAAACCCGAACCAATGCACCAAAGGAGGTAATGAGTTATGTCGATCCTTCCCCGCATCACGAGAGACCCGGCGCTGGCGGACGTTGTCGGTCTGAGCAACCGGCTCAGCCGGCTGTTGAACGACGGCCTGCTCGGCGCTGAGTGGCAGTCGCCGGACGGCGCGACGACGGCCTGGGTGCCTCCGGTGGACATCTTCGAGGAAGACCATGCTATCCGCATCATGGCGGAGATCCCGGGCGTGCGCCCCGAAGACGTGAAGCTGACCGTCGAGAACAACGTCCTCACCGTCCAGGGCTCGAAGCAGCAGGTGGCCCAGGAGCGCACCGACCGGGTGCATCGCTACGAGCGGACCTACGGTGCGTTCGAGCGCAGCTTCACGCTGCCCACGACCGTGGACGCCAACGCCATCCAGGCGAGTTACGAGAACGGTGTTTTGACGGTGACCCTGCCGAAGGTGGAAAAGGCCAAGCCGCGCCAGATCGAGGTGCAGGTCACCGCGAAGTAAGCGGCCCTGATCGTGCATATAATGTAGGGGCGCAGCATGCTGCGCCCCTACGACGTCTTGAGCAGCTCCGCGAGTCGTTGCACGACCTGCGAATTGGGCACGGCCGTCGCGCCCGCCTCCCGCGCGGCGCGCAACGCCTCCGGCCGCACGTGCGAGCCGAATGCCAGCACCGGCACGCTGCGGCGCACCAGCTCCCCGATGCGGTCGCCGGCGGGCCTTCCGAGCTCGAGCACCGCGAGATCGCACAGGGCTTCGTCCTGCGTCACCTCGCCGCCCGCGGCCGCCACCACGCCGGCAAGCTTGGAGCGGAACACCAGGTCCGCCGTGAGCAGCAGCACGCGCTTGCCCACCGGGATCAGCCCTTGAGCTTGTCCGCGACGTAGGCGGCCAGCTGATCGGCGGCCACGCGCACCTGCTTCAGGGTGTCGCGATCGCGCACCGTGACGGTTCCGTCCTGCGTAGACTGGCCGTCGATCGTGATCCCGAAGGGTGTACCCGCTTCGTCCTGGCGGCGGTAGCGCCGTCCGATGGAGCCCCCGTCGTCGTAGAACGCGTTGTGCGACTTGCGCAGGTCGTCGAAGATGCGGCGGGCGAGCTCGGGCATCCCGTCCTTGTTCACCAGCGGGAAGACGGCCGCCTTGAGGGGCGCCAGCGCCGGGTGAAACCGCATGACCACACGCTTCTCGCCTTCGACCTCTTCTTCGTTATAGGCGTCGACCATCACGACGAGGGCCGTGCGATCCGCGCCCGCCGACGTCTCCACGACGTAGGGCACGAAGCGCTCGTTCGTGGCGGGATCCAAGTACTCGAGCTTCTTACCCGAGAACTCCTGGTGGCGCGACAGATCGAAGTTCGTGCGGTTGTGAATGCCCTCGAACTCCTGCCAGCCGAACGGAAATTCGTACTGGATGTCGTACGCGTCCTTGGCGTAATGGGCGAGCTCTTCCTTGGTATGCTGGTGAAAGCGCAGCTTCTCCGGCCGGATGCCCAGACCCCCCAGCCACTTCATCCGCTCCTGACGCCAGAACTCGAACCACTCGAGGTCCGTGCCCGGCTTGACGAAGAACTGCATCTCCATCTGCTCGAACTCGCGCGTGCGGAAGATGAAGTTCCCGGGCGTGATCTCGTTACGGAACGCCTTCCCGATCTGCGCGATGCCGAAGGGGATCTTTTGCCGCGCCGACTGCAGCACGTTCAGGTAGTTCACGTAGATCCCCTGCGCCGTCTCGGGACGCAGATAGACGACCGCGGCCGCGTCTTCCACCGGGCCCATGAAGGTCTTGAACATGAGATTGAACATGCGCGGCGCCGTCAGCGTGCCCTTGCTGCCGCATACGGGACACTGCGCCGTGGGCTCGCCCGGCGTGCCCTTGATCCGAGGATCGTCGGCACGAAACCGGTTCTTGCAATGCTTGCAGTCCACGAGGGGATCGGTGAAGCCGGCCACGTGTCCCGACGCCTCCCATACCTTGGGATGCATCAGGATCGCGGCGTCGAGCCCCTCGATGTCCTCACGCTCGTGCACCATGGAGCCCCACCAGCGCTCCTTGATGTTCTTCTTGAGCTCGACGCCCAACGGCCCGTAGTCCCACACGGAGCCGACGCCACCGTAGATCTCCGACGACTGAAACACGAAGCCGCGCCGCTTGGCGAGCGACACCAACTTCTCCATGACGTTGTCGGTAGGGGACATAGAGGGCCGGAAGATAGACGCGCCGCTAGGCGGCAGGCAACCCGAACGCCTGGCGCACCGCGCGCTCGGCGAGGACCGCGATACCCGTGGCGTCGAGCCGTTTTCCCTCGCCGTCGAGCGCGTGCAGCCCGATGAGTCCTTCGACCCTCCCCGCGATCACAGCCACTTTCTTCCTGGCGGCCTGTGCCCGCCGCACTACTTCACCCGAGGCCTTGCCGGCGAGCGACGTGCGATCGAAGGTCCCTTCACCGGTGATCACCAGCTGCGCGTTCGCGAGCGCGGCGTCGAATCCTACGCGCGACAGCACCCACTCCGCGCCGGGCAGGAGTTGCGCCTTGGCGAAGAACGTGAGTCCGGCGCCCAGCCCTCCGGCCGCACCGCCGCCCGGCAGCGTCGCGAGGTCGCCGCGGCCGTGACGCGCCATCAGCTCGCCCAGGCGCTCGAGACCGCGGGAGAGCAGCTTCACGCCCTCGGTACCGGCGCCCTTCTGCGGGCCGAACACGGGCGCCGCCCCCTCCGGCCCCACAAGCGCCGTCGTCACATCCGCCAACGCCACCACGCGCGCTTCGAGCCCCCAGCCCCCGTCCAATACCGCGAGCTGGACCAGCGAGCCCCCGCCCTCAGGAACAGGGGCCCCGGCGGCGTCGCGCAGCGACCAACCCAACCCCCGGGCCGCACCCGTGCCGCCGTCCACGGTGGCAGACCCGCCCAGTCCCACCACCACGGTCCGGGCGCCGCGCTCGACCGCTTCCCAAATCATCTCACCCACGCCGCGCGTCGTGGCCCGCAGCGGGTCGAGCTGGTCCGGCTGCAGCAGCGCGATGCCGCAGGCAGTGGCGCTCTCGAACATCGCGGTCTCCGGGTCGACCCAGCCGAGCTCGCCCGACACCGGGTCGCCCAAGGGGCCCGTGACCTTGAGGTGCTCGCGCAGCGATCCCGGTGGCAGCACCGCATCGAGTAGCCCATCGCCCCCATCGGAAATAGGGCATTGCAGCACGGTGGCGCCCGGCAAGGCGCGGCGCGCACCCATTGAGATCGCCTCCGCGACCTGCCGGGGCCCTAAACTGCCCTTGAAAGCCGCCGGGGCAACGAGAATTACGTCATGCATCTTGCATTACGCAATTAACAGTGCATTATGCGGTATACTTGCGTCTGACAGTCGTGAGTATCTCTCGCCGTGATCGCAATCGCAGTCAAGGCACTCTTCTTGCCACTGAGGTGTGGCAGACAGTATTCGTCTCGCTCGCATCGGGTTCTAGGGCGCACGATGTCGAGCAGGCGATCACCCCCCAGGGGCAACTCTGGGGGGTTTGCTTTTGAGGTGGTCGCAAATCCGCGCGCCGTGCTCCCGGCCGTTCTCGATGAAGATCTTGTTGGCGTCGAACCCGGACGAGAGCACGCCGGCGATGTACACGCCCGGTACGTTGGTCTCCATGGTGGCGGGGTCGTGCCGTGGTACACCCGTGGTCTCGTCCACCGCCACGCCGAGCGAGCGGAGCAAGCTCAGGTCTGCACGGTAGCCTGTGAGGGCCACCACGAAGTCCGCCGGGACCGTCTCGCGTTCGCCGTCCGGCTCGCGGCGCACCACCGCGTGAGCGCGCCCGATCTCGACCACGCGGCTGCACCAGCGGACGGCCACCCGGCCCTCCTTGACGCGGTTCGTGATGTCGGGCAGGACCCACGGTTTCACCCCGCGGTCGAAGTCGCCCAGGAAATGCACGATCGTCACGCGCGCGTTCACGCGCGTGAGCTCGAGCGCGGCCTCGACGGCGCTGTTCCCCCCGCCCACGACCACGACGCGTTGCTGCCAGTAGGGGTGAGGCTCGACGAAGAAGTGCGACACGTGTGGCAGGTCTTCGCCGGGGACGCCGAGCAGGTTGGGCGACTCGAAGTAACCGGTCGCGCACACGACGTGACGGGTGCGGATCGTCTCCGGCTCCGCGACGCCCGGATGCCGCGCCACGAGCTCGAAGCCCTCCGGCGTGCGCTTCACCTGCACGACTTCGTGATACTGCCGCACGTCCAGCTCGAAGTGCTCCGCCACGCGCCGGTAGTACGCCAGCGCTTCGCGTCGCGTGGGCTTGTCGCCGGCCGTGACGAACGGGACACCGATCTCGAGCTTTTCGGGGGTCGAGAAGAACGTCATGTACAAGGGGTAGCGTAGCAGGCTGGAAACGACCGGGCCCTTGTCGAACAGCGAGCACACGAGGTGCGCGCGCTTCGCAGCCACGCCGACGGCGAGCCCGCAGGGCCCGGCACCGATCACTGCAAGATCGAGCATCAATCGGACAGTGTCACGTCACTTCGATGATCTGATCGCGGTGCGTACCCACGCTGACATATTGAATCGGGGCATGGGCCAGGTCCTGCAGGCGATCGAGGTAGGCCCGGGCGGCCGGCGGCAGGTCCGCCAGCCGTCGCACCAGGCTCAAGGAGCGCTGCCAGCCTGGTAGCGACTCGTACACCGGCTCGACCCGTCCGAGCCGCTCCACTTCGGCGGGCATCGAATCGAGCGCTTCCCCGTCGAGGCGGTAGCCGACGCATACCGGGATTTCGGAGAACGAGTCGAGCACGTCCAGCTTGGTGACCGCGAGTCCGGTGAGCCCGTTGACCCGCACCGCGTAGCGCACCACCACGGCGTCGAACCAGCCGCAGCGGCGTGGGCGTCCCGTGGTGGCCCCGAACTCGTCGCCCAGCTCCCGGATCTTCTCGCCGAGCGGTGCAGGCGCCTCGGTGGGCAGGGGTCCGTTGCCCACGCGCGTCGTGTAGGCCTTGACGACGCCCAGCACGGCGTCGATGGCGGTGGGGCCGATCCCGGCTCCGACCGCGGCGCCGCCGGCCGTCGTGTTGGACGAGGTGACGTAGGGGTAGGTGCCGTGGTCGACATCGAGCAGGGCTCCCTGCGCCCCCTCCAGCAGCACCGATTCGCCGCGCTGCAGCGCTTCCCACACGACGCGTCCCGAGTCGACGGCGAGCGGCAGGAGCCGCGGCGCGAGCCGCTCGAGCAGCTGCACGTGCTCCGTGGCATCGGCCCGCTCGGGCGAGCCCAGCACCTCGAGGAACTGGTTCGCCGCCTGCACGCGCGCGCACACGAGCTCCCGCGCACGCTCGGGATTTCGCAGGTCGCCCACCCGGATCCCCCGCCGCCCGTATTTGTCCTCGTAGGTGGGTCCGATGCCGCGCCCGGTGGTGCCGATCTTCTCTCTCGCTTCACGGGCCCGGTCGAGCAGCTTGTGGAACGGAAGGGTCAAGTGCGCGCGCTCCGACACGTACAGCTTGTGCTGGGTCCGGATGCCGCGCTGGCTCAAGGCGTCGAGCTCGGTGAACAGCGTCTCGGGATCGAGTACGACGCCATTGCCGACGACGCAAATCGCCCCCTGGATGATCCCCGAGGGAATCTGGTGCAGCACGAACTCGCCGGCGGCGGTGTGTACGGTGTGGCCGGCGTTGGCGCCGCCCTGGTAGCGCACCACGAGGTCGGCGCGCTCGGCGAGCACGTCGACGACCTTCCCCTTCCCCTCGTCGCCCCACTGGGCGCCGACCACGACCACGCAGTGCGTCTTCGGTCCGAACATGGCTCCCCAGCAAAAACGCCCCGACTCGCGGGGCGTTGTAGTATCCTCTGTGGGAAGCTAGGCCGCCGGGCAAGTGGCGTCAACGCGCCCGTTCCTACCCTCCAGATCCGGCATCAGCGGGGGAAGGCCTCCGGAAGACCGCCGTCGACGGTAAGGATGTCCCCGGTGGTGAAGCGGAACCGCTCACTCGCCAGCAACACGGCGAGGTCGGCTACCGCCTCGGCTGGGATGAGCGATACCCCCATGACGGTGCGGCGGCGGTATGCCTCGAGCTGCTGCTCCACGGAGACCCCGCCGCTGGCGGCCCGCTCCTCGACGAACCTACGGAACAGCGGCGTCTCCACCTGGTCGGCGTTGATGGCGTTCACCCGAATGCGGTCGCCGCCCAGCTCGACCGCCGCGACGCGCAGTGCCTGCAGCAGGGCGGCCTTGCTCCCGCCGTACGCCACCGCCTCCCGCCCGGGTACGAGCGCCGCCTTCGACACCGACGCCACGATCGAGCCGCCCGTTTGCTGGCGTTGCATCACCGCCGCCGCGGCGCCCATGGCCAGGACGGCGCCGAGGTAATGCACCTCGAGCTGTCGCTGGAGATCCTCGCGCCGGATGTCCGTCAGTCCCGCAAAGCGGGGAGCCTGGCCCGCCGTGTAGAACAGACAATCGATCCCGCCCCACTCGAGGACGGTGCGACGGATCAGGTGCGCCAGACTCGCGTCGTCCCGGACGTCCACGGGAACGGCGACGGCGCGGCCCGGGTACGCCGCTCCCACCTCCGTTGCCACCGTCTCCGCGGCCGCCTGGTCGAGATCCGCGACCACGACGTGCGCGCCTTCCTCCGCGAACCGCCGGACGGCCGCCCGTCCGATGCCGCTTCCCGCGCCGATCACGACGGCGACGTGACGGGGGACGAGCAGCGAGGCGCGCTCCCGCGCGTCCTGCTCGTCGGTCTTACGTCGCTCCAGGGGCCAGTGCTCGAAGGCGAACACCTCCGGCTCGGGAATGAACTGGAACGCGTCGATCGCTTCCGCGTTCGCGATCGTCTCGAGTACGGCCCGGTAGCACTGATTGGCCGTCACGGCGCCCCGCTTGTCGCGGAACGCCGTGATCATGCCCAGACCCGGCGCCAGCACGACCTTGGCCCAGTCGTCGAGCGGCCGTTCCCCTGGGGCAGCGTAGCGCCGGTGATACTCCTCGTATTCTGCTCGCTGCCGCGCGATCTGAGTGCGGACCGCGTCGGCTATGCGGTCCGGCGGTGCGGAGGGATCCAGGTCGAGCCAGAGAGGGAGGCGGCCGGCGCGCAGGATGTGCTCCGGCGTGGCCACGCCGCGGCCCACCAGCGACGGCAGCCGCTCCGCCCCGAGGGCGGTCACGATGTCGTCGGCGTCGTCGAAATGAAGGATCACGCGACCACCCGCGGGCGGCCCGAGGGCGCCGCGCACGATGGGCAGCACGAGCTCCGCGCACCGCCGACGCACCTCCGCCGTCGCGATCGAGTGGGGTGTCGCCCCCAGCACGGCTCGACCGCGCCGGCTGCGCTCGAGGTAATCCTCGATGCGGTGCACGACGCGCTCCAGGCGCGCGCAGCACTCCGCCGGATCCGCTCCCCACACCACCAGGCCATGATGCGCCAGCGCGAGGCCGATGGCCCGCGCTGAAATCCCGTCCACCATGCCGTTCACCATCCGAGCCAACGGGAACCCTGGGCGCGCGTACGGAACGTAGACGACCTCTCCCTGAAACAGGTCGGCGACGAGGCGCTCGGCTATCCCGTCGCTCACGTTCGTAAGGCTCATCGTAGCGACGTCGTGGGTGTGCGCGATGACCCGATGGGGAAGCAGCGAATGCAGCGGCGTCTCGACACTCGGCGCTGGCCCGTCGGACTGCAGCGCGCAGCTCGCCATGAACCGCATCATGTCGACGTCGCTCATCATCGCGACGTCCCGCAGCGCGGCCAGCCGCGGAAGCGACAGGCGCGCGAACCCCTCGCGCCCGACCGTGCGCAGGTCGGTGCCGCTGCCCTTTACCAGCAAGGCTTCACCGAGCTTGATCGACGTGTTCCCGCCGCCCGGTTGCACGAGGCGTGGTTCCCGCCCGATGAGGCGGGAGAGGTAGACGAGCTGGTCGAGCTCGTCGGCGCCCGGTGCCGGGCCGCGAGCCCAATCGAGGGTCATGGCACTTGTAAGATGCGCGCTCCCCGGCGACGCGCGAGCTTCAGCCTGGAAAGAGCGCCGCCGCCACTCCTCCCGCCACTCGGCGGGCGCCGTCCAGGGTCAGTCGGGCAGCCGTATCCCGCAACGTGTGGACCACCCGGGCGGTGCTCCAGTTGCCTCGCATGATCGTGACGCACTCGCGCGCCGTCGCCGCGAGCGCGAGCCCGTCTACGAGAACGGGGAGCCAGCGGGCGCGTCTCGCCGCGAGCGTCCGGGCCACCCGGTCGACCGTGGCCCCGGCGCGATGCAGCAGCGCGATCGTCAGGCCCCGGTCGTCGATGCCGTCGAAGTTGACGATGGTCGTGTCGGCGAGCAGGTGCGCCCGTTCCCGCACCAGGGCGCGAGCGCCCAGCAGGCCATACTCCTCGGCGTCCGGAAGGATCAACCCCACCGGAACGTCGGGAGGCAGGGCGTCGACCGTGGCGAACGCCGTGATCACCCCCGCCGCATTGTCGACCGCTCCGGCCGAGCGATCCGTCACACGGTTCACCACCAGCAGGGCGGCTCCAACGACGCCGGCTCCGCCGAGCATGCCGTCCAGGAGGCTGGGATGTACGCCCCCCAGCACGGCGCGCAGCGCGAGGCCGAGCAGCTCGACTGCACCGACCCCGGCGAGAGCCGCCGCCCCGAGGCGAGCGGCCATGGAGAGGGGCTGGCCCTTCGAGTCGTAGTGCGCCACCAGCCACGTGGCCACGCGGGCCGGGGAACGGGGACGGACGGCGATCAGGTTGACGCCCGCAAGCGGGACCCGGCCGAGCCGGTGCAGCAGGGACCGACCGGTGAAGCGGTGCTCCATGACGACGAACCCGCGGGCGACGAGCTCGCGCTTCAGCACTGCGCGCACCTGCTCGGCGGGGAACGTGCCGGCGAGCCTGGGAACGGCCAGCTCCGCCAGGAGGCCCCGATAATCGGTCACGCGGCGACGAGCTTGGCGACGCGCTCCCGGTCCGCCGCGGCGACAGGCGCCAGCGGCGCGCGCACTGGTCCGCCGTACAGGCCCCCTCCCACGGCGTCCATCGCCGCCTTCACGCCCGCCGGCCCGAGCTTGGCCACGATCTCCTTGTCCAGCGGCACGAGACGCTCCTGCAGCTTCCCCGCCTGGGTGCGGTCGCCGGCCCGGAACGCCGCGAGAATGCCGGCGCACACCCGGGCGGCGAAGCACGCCACCGCGAGCACGCCCCCGTCGCACCCCAGCTCGAGGGCGGCATACAGCAGCGAGCCCGAACCGACGAGCACGGACCACTGCGGGACGGCGTCCCGGTACGCGGCGAGGTTCTTGGTATCGCCCGACGAGTCCTTCACGCCCATGATATTGGGGTGACTCGCGAGCTGCTGCAGCAGGGCGGCCGCGACGGGGAGGTGGGTGTACTTGGGGATGTTGTACACCAGCACCGGAATGGGACTCGCCTCCGCAACGGCGCGATAGTAATCGACCAGGCTCGCCGGCGAGACGGCCGCCGCGTAGTAGCTCGGGGGGCGCACCAGCACCGCGTCCGCGCCCTCCGCCCCGGCCGCCTGGCTGAGGGCGACGGCTTGTCGCGTGGATTCGGCGCCCGTACCGGCCACGAGCCACCGCTGGTCGGGCAGGATGTCCCTGACCCACGCCACCATGCGACGCTGCTCGTCCGGCTCGAGCAGCGCCGACTCCCCCGTAGAGCCCGCCACCACGACCCCGTCGAGCCCGTCCTGCACCAGGCGCGTGACGTTGTCGCGCAGGTGGACGGGGGCGACCTCCCCGGTCGTCTGGTCGAACGGCGTCGTGATGGGAGCGAGCACGCCCGCGAGCTGCCGTGCCGTCACCGCTCCATCACCGACGTGGGGTCGCCTCCGCCGGCGTTGCGACCCGGGTGCGACGACGCTCGTCGCGCAACTGGCGCTCGAACTCCTTGAGGTTCGTGGCCGCCGCCACCGCCGCCTCGTAGGTCACCACTTCGTCCATCACCAGCTCGATCAAGTGCTGGTCGAAGGTCTGCGTCCCGTACTGTTCACGCGCCTCGGCGATATAGTCGTGCAGCTCCCCCATGCGGGCCGGGTCCTTCATCAGGTCGCGGGCGACGGCCGTGCAGATCAAGATTTCCACGGCGGGCACCCGTCCGTGGCCGTCGGCGCGCGGCAGCAGCCGCTGCGACACCACGGCCTGGAGCGCCTCGCACAACCGCATCCGAGCGACCTCCTGCTCCTCGGTCGGGAACATCGACACGACGCGTGTGATGGTGCTGACGGCGTCGGGGGTATGCTGGCTGGAAATGACGAGATGCCCCGTTTCGGCCGCCTTGAGGGCCGTATCGATCGTCGCGGCGTCTTCCATCTCGCCGATCATGACGACGTCGGGGTCCTGCCGCAGCGCGGCGTGCAGCCCCGCCCGAACGTCGTCCGTGTCCACGCCGATCTCCCGTTGGGTCACCGAGCTGTTGATGTCGCGGTGCAGAAACTCGATCGGGTTCTCGAGCGTCACGACGTGCTTGTACTGCGTCTGATTGATGTGGTTGACGATCGCCGCCATGGTCGAGCTCCTCCCTGAGCCGGTCACGCCGGTCACGAGGATCAGGCCGCGCTCGGCCGCCGCCACGGTGGGGAGAATCGCGGGCAGCTTGAGCGTATCGAACGTCGGCACGTCGAACGAGATGACGCGCATGACGATCATGAACGAGGAGCGCTGGCGCAGGATGTTGACGCGGAACCGCCCGACGCCGGGCATGCCCCAGGAGCAGTCGTAGTCCCGCAGCTTGTCGAGCCTGGCCCGATCCTCGTCGTTGGCGATGAGGTGTTGGGCGATGGCCCTGGTTTGCTCGGGCGTGAGGCGCTGCTTGGTGAACGGCACGAGCTTGCCGTCGATCCGGGCACGGAACACGTCGCCGGCCTTGATGTGGAGGTCGGAGGCGTTGCGGTCGATCGCCGCCTTGATGATCTGCTCGATCCCGCGTTGGTGCGTCGTGGCGGCGCTCGCGCGGGCGCCCTTGGACTTCTCTTCCACTTTAGTAGCCGGCCTCCGGGTCGACTGTGTTGGTGAGCGGGGACCCTGCAAGATAGCGGGTGATGTTGTCCACGATGAGGCCCGTCTCCCGGTCCCAGAACCGGGCCGTCACGGCCGCCACGTGAGGGCTCACCAGCACGCGGGGGTGGCGCCAGAAGGGATGGCCCGGGGGAAGCGGCTCCACCGTGAACACGTCGAGCGCTGCACCACGCAGGCGCGACGCGTCGAGCAGGTCCAGCAAAGCCGTTTCATCCAACAACTCTCCGCGGGACACGTTCACGACGATGGCCTCGGGCGGCAGGCGTTCGAGGACCGCCCGACTCACCGCGCCGCGCGTCTGGTCCGTGTGCGGCGCCGCGATGACGAAGCAATCGCTCTCGGCGGCAAGCCGCGGCAGCGCGTCGAAGCCCGACACCCAGCGAACCCCGGGCGGCCCTCCGCGCTCCGGCCGCCGGCGCACCCCCGCGACGCTCATCCCCAGCGCGATGCCACGTCGCGCGATCGCCCCACCGATGCCGCCCAGGCCGAACACGCCAAGCCGCAGCTCGGCGAATTCGCGCACCGAGACCGGGAGCGCCGTGAGCTCCGTGCTCGCCCAGCGCTCCCGGGCCTGAAGCGCGCGCATCCGGTCCAGGCCGCGCGCGAAATAGCCGAGGGCCGTGATCGTCCAGTCGGCAATCGGCTCGGCGTGCACCGCGGCGCTGTTGGTGAGTACGATCCCTGTCCCGGCAAGACTCGGCAGGCTCATCCACACACCCGCCGTGGCGGTGTGCACCCAGCGGAGGGTACCCCGCCCCTGCGCGACCACCCCCGGCGGAACGCCGTACCCGACGTAGACCTCCGCGCCGCGGACGGCCGCCACCGCCTCCGGGTTCCCCGAGCCGCCGTCCCCGTCCGAGGCCGCGGGCGCCTGCACCGGGAGGACCTCCCAGCCGGAGCCGAGGGCCGCGCGAATCCGCTGCACGGTCGCGGGCGGGATCCGCCACGCGGCACGAGGTGAAGCGAGGTCGACCACCAGCCGCCGCGTCACTCGCCCGTGGAGACCGTGCGCACGCCCGGGTGATGCAGCAGGGCGATCATCACCTCGTCGTGCAGCCGCTTCGGTCCGCGCAGCGTGAACTCGATCACCAGATCGACGTTCTCGCGTCGGCTCGCCTGACGCTCGATCTCGAGACCGGTCCGGCGCACCACCGTCTCGAGCTCGTCCAGCGCGGCGGGCTCGGGGCGGGCGTGCACCAGGAGACTGCTCTGCGTCGACTGCCGCGCCACCAGCCGCTCGACACGCCCCAGTCCCTGGAGCACGAGCAGCACCAGCAGGGTGGTGCCTGCGGCTTCCCAATAGAAAGCGGCGCCCAGCGCCACGCCGATCGCGGCGACGACCCAGATGGTGGCGGCACTGGTGAGGCCCACGACCGCGCCGCGCGCGTGCAGGATCGTTCCCGCGCCGATGAACCCCACGCCGGTCACGATCTGCGCCGCGATGCGCGTGGGGTCGGCGGTCCCCGTGGCCATGGCGACGGACAGCTTGGTGTAGATCACCGAGCCGAGGCAGATCAGGATGTTGGTCCGCAACCCGGCCGGCTTGCCGCCGAGCTCGCGCTCGAGGCCGATGGCGCCGCCGAACACGGTCGCGAGACACAGCTGGAGAAACAGCTCCAGCCGGAACATCTGGACGACGCCCGAGAGAAAGTGCTGCATCAGCCGTCCGCCTCCGCGAGAAAGCCCATACGGCGCCGTACCTGGGCCATCGTGCGGCGCGCGAGGGCGCGCGCCTTGCCCGCACCACTGCGCAGCAGGTCCAGCACCCGGCGCGGGTCCGCGCGCAGCGCCTCGGCCCGCTCGCGGATGGGTGTGAGCGCCGCTATCATATTGTCCGCCAGCACCCGCTTGCAGTCGAGGCAGCCCCACCCCGCCGTACGGCAGTTGTGCGCCACCAGCTTGATCGTGTCGGGCGGGGAGAAGCCCTGGTGAATCGTGAAGATGTTGCAGAGGTCCGGATTACCCGGATCCTTGCGGGTGACCCGCGCCGGGTCGGTGGCCGCGGGCTTGAGCTTTTCCCAGATGGTCTCGGCTGGTTCGAACAGACCGATCGTGTTGCCCAGGCTCTTCGACATCTTGGCCTGACCGTCGAGCCCGAGCACGCGCTTGGCGGTGGACAGCAGCGCCTGGGGCTCCGGAAAGGCGAAGCCGTCCGCGAATCGGCTGTTCCAGCGACGGGCGATCTCGCGCATCAGCTCGAGGTGCTGCAGCTGGTCCTCGCCCACCGGCACGAGGGTTGCTTCGTACAGGAGCACGTCGGCGGCTTGGAGAACGGGATAATTCAGGAGTCCCGCGGGAACGCTCTCCTGACGCTGCGCCTTGTCCTTGAACTGGGTCTGGCGCTCGAGCTCGCCGAGCGGCGTGACGGTGTTCAGGAGCCAGTTCAGCTCGGCATGCTCCGGCACGTGCGACTGCACGAACACGATCGCCCGCTCCGGGTCGAGCCCGGAGGCGAACAGCCCGACCGCCATGTCGATCGTGCGCTGCGGCAGGGTCGCGGGGTCGTAGGGCTGCGTGATGGCGTGCAGGTCAACCACGCAGAAGAGGCAGTCGTGCTGATGCTGCAGGCGCACCCAGTTCTGCACCGCGCCCAGATAGTTGCCGATGTGCAGCTCGCCCGAGGGCTGGATACCGGAGAAGACGCGCGCCATGGGCTCACAACCTACGCGGGTGGAGGCGAGCGCCGCAAGGTGCGAGAACTCAAAGACTTAGTCGATGTGGCCCAGCGCGCCGCCGGACGCGCGGCCGCCTTTCTCCGCGACACCACGCCCCCCCCGGCGGCGGAGTGGATCGAGAAAGGCCGCCACGATTTCGTGACCCAAGCCGATCGGCGGGCGGAAGCGCTGATCACCGAGGCGCTCACGCGCGACGTGCCCGGAAGTACGGTCATGGGCGAAGAGCTGTCGCCGCACGTCGCGGCCGCGGGCGAGGTGGCGTGGATCGTAGACCCGCTCGACGGCACCACGAACTATCTGCACGGATATCCGCAGTACGCGGTCTCGATCGCGTGCGCGCTGCGTGGCACGCTGCGCGTCGGAGTCGTGCACGACGTAGCGCGTGACCTGGCCTATTGGGCGGGAGCGGGGCTCGGCGCCTGGCAGGGCGAACGCCCGATCCACGTATCACGCCTCACCGAGCCGCGCCACGCGCTGGTCGGCACCGGGTTCCCATTCAAGCAGCTCCCCATTCTGCGCCGTTACCAGGACCAGTTCGCCGCGGTGATGGGAGCGACGAGCGGCATCCGCCGGGCCGGCGCCGCGGCGCTCGATCTCGTGGATGTAGCCGCGGGCCGCCTCGACTGTTTCTGGGAGCTGACGCTCGCGCCGTGGGACGTGGCGGCCGGCGTGGTGCTGGTCCGGGAAGCCGGCGGTATCGTAACCACATTGGAGGGCTCGGACGACATGCTGCGGCACGGCTCGGTGGTGGCCGGCAATCCGGTGATGCACAAGTGGCTCGTGAATCTCTTGGCCAGCACATGAGCCCCAAGGCCATTGCGGATTGCGGATTGCGGATTGCGGATTCGAAGGGCGTCCTTCAATTCCGCAATCCGAAATCCGAAATCCGCAATCTCCCCTGAGGAGGCACGATGGCCGCACCGTTGGTCGAATCCGTGCCCAACTTCTCAGAGGGCCGCGACGCCGCCACCCTCGAGGCCCTCCGCACGGCGCTCACGACCGTCCCCGGCGTTCGCCTGCTCGACGTGCAGGCCGACACATCGCACAACCGCTCTGTGTTCACGTTCGTCGCCCCTCCGGACGCCGCGGTCGAGGCCGCGCTCTCCGCCATGCGCGTCGCCGCCGAACGAATCGACCTGACCAAGCACAGGGGCGAGCACCCCCGCATGGGCGCGACCGACGTGGTCCCCTTCATCCCCGTGCGCGACGTGACGATGGACCAGTGCGTGGCGCTCGCCCGGCGGTGCGGCGAGCGCGCGGCGGCCGAGCTCCTGATCCCGATCTATCTCTATGCCAGGGCGGCCGTGCGGCCGGAGCGGGAGCGCCTGCCGGATATTCGCAAGGGTGAGTTCGAGGGCCTACGCGAGCGCATCGGTACCGATCCGGCCGCCGATCCGGACTTCGGCCCACGTCGCATCCATCCCACGGCGGGGGCGACGGCCGTGGGGGCGCGACCCTTTCTCGTGGCGTTCAACATCTACCTCGACACGGCGGACGTGGGCGTCGCCAAGGAAATCGCGAAACGCATCCGCACGTCGAGCGGTGGCCTGCCGGCGGTGCAGGCCTCCGGCTTCGACGTCGGGGGACGGGCTCAGGTGTCGATGAACCTGCTCGACATCGACACGACGCCGCCGGCGGCGGTGTACGCCGCGGTCGAGACCGAGGCCCGCGCCCGCGGCGTCGCCGTCGTGCGGAGCGAGATCGTTGGTCTCGTGCCCGAACGGGCGATCCTGGGCGCGGGCGCCGCCGCGCTGCGGTTGCCGGACGCCGCCGACCATCTGATCGAGGCAAAGATCCGCGCCGCGGAGGGACCGAGCCTCGACGGCTGGCTCGAGGACCTGGCCGGGGGGGCCCCCGTCCCGGGCGGCGGCAGCGCGGCGGCGCTCGCCGGCGCGCTGGCCGGCGCGCTGGTGGCGATGGTGGCCCGCCTCACCGTGGGCCGGAAGGCCTACGCCGCCGTGGAGCGGCGTGCCGCGGAGGTCCTCACCGCAGCGGACACGCTGCGGGCCGAGCTGCGTCGCCTGGTCGACGACGACGCCGCCGCGTACGCGAAGGTCAGTGCGGCCTACCGGATTCCCAAGGACGACGCGACCCGCGCCCGGGCCATCGACGCGGCGCTCGTCGGCGCGGCGCAACCGCCGCTCGAGGTGGCCCGGCGGGCGGCGCGCCTGGTCACCCTGGCACGCGAGATCGCGGCGATCGGCAACAAGAACGCCCGCTCGGATGCCAAGGTCGCCGCCGCGCTCGCCCGGGCCGCCGTCGCTGGCGCGATCGAGAACGTGCGAGTCAACGTGGCCGGCCTGTCGAATCCGGCGCTGGGAAAAGAGTTGCTGGCGGAAACGGAGCGACTCGAGCGAGACCTGCCCGCCTAGGGCTACCTCGCGGCGAGCCTGCTGCGACACCGCACCACCGCACGAGCACCTCCGCTATCACCGTTTCGAAACGCATCCGGGCTTCGCCGGTACGAGCTTTGCCGCTCGCCGAGCCCGACACACGTGGAAGGTCTCCCGCAGGAGGATGCCGTTATGAAACGCGCCGTATGCGCCGGAGTTGCGGTCATGATGCTCGCGTTGGCCGGATGCTCGGATGGGCCGGTCCAGCCGGCCCTGCGCGAGCAAGTCAAACGCTCGCTGCCCCGCCTGGTGCCGCAGGCCAACGGACAGTCGTGCACGGAGCCGGACGCGAAACTCAGCTCGGGTGCGTTGTTCAAGATCTGCTTCGACCCCGCGAAATGGAACCGTGATCTCGTCGTGTTCATTCCGGGGTATCACGATCCCGCGAGCGCCCCGACGTTACCACAGGATCTCTCTCCGACGGCTGCGTCCCTGCTATTCGGCGGTCTCGGCTACGGCTACGCGACTACGAGCTTTCGCGCCACCGGTCTCATCGAGCCGGATACGTGGATCGGCGGGGACCTGCTCGAGCTGGTCGAGACGGCCAAGGCGCTGCTCTCGGCCACGACCGGTCGGACCACGCGCTACGTATATCAGACCGGCGGATCCCAGGGCGGCCTCGGCACCGTGATGGCGGTGGAGCGCTATCCTAACATCTTCAGCGGCGGGTTGGCGGGATGCGGTCCCATCGGCGACTACCAGAAGCAGATCGATTACGTCGCCGACTTCCGCGTGGTGTTCGATCACTTCTTTACCGGCACCATCCCGGCCTGGCCGGTGTGGAGGCAGGACCTGAGCGCGGGCGACCCCGGCGACATCGATCCGGGCTCTTGGGACGCGGCCGAAGCCAGTGCCGGAGCGGCGCTCGACGATCCGGGCAACGCCGATCGCATCCGGCAGGTGCTGCACGTGACACACGCCCCGACCGATCCGGCCGACCCGGCAACCGTCAAAGGGACCACGCTGGGAATCCTCTGGTACAGCTTCCGCGGCACCAATGACGCCATCGCCAAGAACGGCGGCATGCCGTTCGGTAACGTGGGGCGCCGGTACAGCGGGTCGAGCGACGACGCGAGCCTCAACGCCGGCGTCCAGCGATTCCAGCCGACGGCCGACCCGGCGCGGCTCGCCGCGTTGCAGACGTCGGCGCGGCTGCGGCGGCCCCTCGTCACGATCCACGACACGGGCGACCCGATCGTCCCGATCTGGCACGAGGCGCTGTATCGCAGGCGGCTGGATCTGCGCAGTCGCCTGCTGAATACCGCGGTTACCATCAACCGGTACGGGCACTGCAACTTCACCGACGCGGAGGTGCTGGGGGCGTTCGCGGTGCTCGTCCTCGAGGTGAGCGGCCAGAACCTGCTGGTATCGAGGAGCGTCCTGCCGCAGCCGGCGGCCCAGGCGGAGTTTCTCGACCTGGCCCGGCGTCACGGAGCGTCGCCGACGGTGACTCCCTAGTCGGCGGTCGTGAGCACCCGCGGCGGCCCGCCGTTCTCCAGAATGGCCACCGTGTGCTCGAAGTGGGCGGAGAGCGAGCCGTCTTCGGTGACCACCGTCCACTTGTCGTCGAGGGTGCGGATGTCGGCGCCGCCCAGGTTCACCATCGGCTCGATGGCGATGGTCATCCCCGGCACGAGGCGGGGCCCGCGCCGCGGCTTGCCGTAGTTCGGCACCTGGGGATCTTCGTGGAACGACGATCCGATCCCGTGTCCCACCAGCTCGCGCACGACGGAATACCCCGCCCCTTCGGCCACCTGCTGGACGGCGTGCCCGATATCGCCGACATGATTGCCCGCGCGCGCCTGCGCCACACCGGCCGCGAGGGCGGTCCGCGTGGTGGTAAGCAGCCGTTCCGCATCCGCGCTCACGGCGCCGACGGGAAACGTCGCCGCCGAGTCCGCGTGCAGCCCGTCGAGCCACACTCCCACGTCGACGCTCAAGACGTCGCCGGCCCTGAGCACCCGTTCGGACGACGGGATGCCATGGACCACCTCGTGGTTGATCGAGGTGCACAGCGTGGCGGGGAAGTCGTACAATCCCTTGAACGAAGGCCGGGCGCCCGGGTGCGAGCGGATGAATTGCTCCGCGAGGCGGTCGAGCTCCTCCGTGGACACGCCGGGGCGGACGTGGCGCTGCACGAGCGCGAGCGTCGCGGCCACGATGCGGCCGGCGGCCGCCATCGTCTCGATCTCGCGGGGCGACTTGATCGTGATCATCGCCCGATGACCCGCTTGATCTCCATCGCGATCTCGTCCACGACGCCCACGCCGGGCACACGCTTGACGATACCGCGCTCGGCGTAATGAGCGATGAGGGGGGCGGTGTCGCGCTGGTACACCTGCAGCCGCGTCCGGATGGCGTCGGGGGTATCGTCCGAGCGCCCTTCCTGAGCCGCCCGGCCCGTCATCCGGCGGACCAGCTCTTCTTCGGGGACGTCGAGCAGCAGGATGTGATTGAGCCGCTGGCCCCGCTCGGCCAGCGTGCGGTCGACCAGCTCCGCCTGGACGGCGGTGCGGGGGAAGCCGTCGAACACGGCGCCCTGCTGCGCCTCCGGCTTGGCGAGCTCCTCCTTGATCATGCCCAGGATCACGCTGTCGGGCACGAGCGAGCCGGCGTCCATGTACTTCTTTGCTTCGCGGCCGAGCGGCGTCTCGCCCTTGACGGCGGCGCGCAGGATGTCGCCCGTCGTGATCTTCGGCAGACCCAGCCGCTGGGCGAGGATCTTGCCCTGGGTCCCCTTCCCCGAGCCCGGCGCGCCTAACAGGAGGATGAACACCGCATGCCTACATGTAGCGCTGGCGGCCGCGGAACTTGACGCGCCCTTCTTTCATGAAGCCGTCGTAATGGCGCAGCAGCAGATGCTGCTGCACCTGCTGCACCGTGTCGAGGGCCACGCCCACGACGATGAGCAGCGCCGTGCCGCCGAAGCCGAACGGCATGCCGAGGATGTTCGAGACCACGATCGGCAGCATCGCCACGAGCGTGAGAAACAGCGCGCCCGGGAACGTGATCCGCGAGAGCACGTCGTCGATGTAGTCGGCCGTAGCGACCCCGGGTTTTACGCCGGGAATGAAGCCGCCCTGCTTTTTGAGATTCTCAGCCAGATCCACGGGGTTGAAGATGATGGACGTGTAGAAGTAGGCGAAGAAGATGATCAGCACGGCGCTCGAGATCAGGTACACCGGTGACGTGACGTTGAAATACTCGGCGAGGTGCTTCAAGGTCTGGTTGCCGCTGAAGGCCGCGAGCGTCCCCGGGACGATGATGAGCGACTGGGCGAAGATGATCGGCATCACGTTCGCCGTGTTGAGCCGGAGGGGGATGAACGTCTTCTGCCCCTCGCGGATCCGGCCCCGCCCCATCACCTTGCGCGGGATCTGGATCGGGATGCGCCGCGCCGCCACCGTCACCGCCACCGTGCCCGCCACCACCAGCACCATCACGACCAGCACCGCGAGCAGCGTGGGCACGCTGAGGCTGCGCGCCTGCAGCGCGTCGATCGTGCGGATCGTCTCGGGCCAGATCCGCTCCACGATCGAGAAGAAGATCAGCAGGCTCGCCCCGTTGCCGATGCCGCGCTCCGTGATCTGCTCCCCCAACCACATCACGAACACACCACCGGTGGTGAGGGTGAGCACCGTGGTGAGCCGGAAGAAGAAGCCGGGGTGGCCGACCGCGCCCGGGATCTGCTCGGTGAAGAGGGCGTAGCCGTAGGCCTGGAACAGGCACAGCAGCACCGTGAGGTAGCGAGTCCACTGCGTGAGCTTTTTGCGACCCTCTTCGTCACGCTGCATCTTCTCGACGACGGGGAACACGGGCGCGGCGAGCTGGAAGACGATGCTCGCCGAGATGTACGGCATGATCCCCAGCGCGAACACCGTCGCCCGGCCGAAGCTGCCACCCGCGAACAGATCGTACAGCGCGAACAGCGTGCCCTGCGCCTGGTTCTTCAGATAATCGGCGAGGGCCTGGACGTTGACGCCGGGCGTCGCGATATGGGCGCCGACGCGGTACACCACCAGGCACAGGAGCGTGAAGAGAATCTTCTCCTTCAGCTCCGGCACCTTGAACAGGTTGGGCAGCCGGGGAGCGGTCATGTGGTCAGCTCGCGATCGTGCCGCCCGCCTGCTCGATCTTCGAGCGGGCGGAGGCGGACACCGTCACGCCCTTCACGCTGAACTTGCGCTGGACGTCCCCCATGCCGAGCAGCTTGATGGGGCGGTCCGGCCGGCGCACCAGCCCCGCGCCGAACAACGTGTCGGGCGTGACCTCGACACCCTCGGCGAGCCGGCCCAGGTGTCGCACGTTCACCACCTGCGCCGGCTGCTTGAACGGGTTGGTGAAGCCGCGCTTGGGGATGCGGCGGATGAGCGGCATTTGCCCGCCCTCGAACCCAGGGCGGGTCTGGCCGCCCGTCCGCGCGGTTTGCCCCTTGCCTCCCCGGCCGGCCGTCTTGCCGATCCCCGAGCCGGGCCCACGCCCCTTGCGGATGCGAGCACGGTGCGAGCCGGGGGGCGGGCGCAGGCCCGAGAGGGTGAGCGCCCGGATTTCTCCGTCGGGCGCCTTCGCCCGCGGGGTCGCACGGGCGCGCCGCGCCGCCTTCGGCTTGGCCTTCCCTTTCGCCTTCGCCTGCCCCCGCCCCTTCGCCTTGGGCATCGTCTACTCCCCTGCCTTCGCGGGCGTCACCTCGACCAGGTGACGCACCTGATGGAGCATGCCGCGCAGCGCCGGATGATCCGGCTTCACCACGCTGTCCTGGTGATGCTTTAACCCCAGGGCCTCGAGCGTGCGCCGCTCGAAGGCCGGCCGCCCGATTCCCGAGCGAACCTGGACGATCCGCAGCGGCCCCTTGCCCGGGGGCGGCAGCACGCGGTCGCGACCGGGCTTGCGTTTGCGGTATTTTCTGGTGGGCGGCAACCTAGCCATGGACCGCCTCCTGGCGAGCCTTGTAATGGATCGCTTCGAGCTCGACGCCGCGCTCGCGCGCCACGTGCCGCGCCGTCGTGAGGTGCTGGAGGCCGTCGAGGGTGGCCCGTACCATGTTATGCGGGTTGGTCGAGCCGAGGCTCTTCGTGAGGATGTCGCGTACGCCGGCGCACTCGAGCACCGCGCGCACCGCGCCACCCGCGATGACTCCGGTGCCCGACGCCGCGGGCTTCAGCAGCACTCGGCCGGCGCCGTGATGACCGACGATCTCGTGCGGGATCGTCGTGCCCGTGAGCGGCACGTCCATCATCCGACGGCGCGCCGCTTCCACCGCCTTGCGCACCGCTTCGCTGACCTCGTTCGCCTTGCCGGTCGCGACGCCGACGTGCCCGTGCCCGTCGCCCACGGCGACGAGCGCGTTGAAACCGAACCGCCGGCCGCCTTTCACGACTTTGGCCACGCGATTGATCGCGATGACGTTTTCGATGAGCCCGTCGCCCTCACGCTGACGCTCACCCCCGTCACGTCGCTCGCCACCGCGCCCCCGGCCGCGACCGCCACGACCGCCGCCACCGCCGCCACCGCCGGCCCCCGCGGCCGGCCGCTCTTCGGGTTGCCCTTCACCCCCTGCATGCGCCGTCTCCGGCGCATCCGTCGTCGCCGGTCCGGACGGGCCTCCCGGCCCGCCCGGCCCTGACGGACCGGGCTCGTGCTCGTTCGCCATTAGAACTCCAATCCGCCTTTGCGAGCGCCGTCGGCCACGGCCTTCACGCGCCCGTGATACTGGTACCCCGCGCGGTCGAACACCACCTTGGTGATCCCCTTCGCCTTCGCCCTGGCGGCGATGAGCCGCCCCAACGCAAAGCTCTTCGCGGTCTTGCCTTTGCCTAGGACCTCGATTCCCTCCGACGAGTCGGTGGCGCCCACCAGCGTCACGCCGCGCGTGTCGTCCACGACCTGGGCGTAGATGTGCTTGGAGGAGCGGAACACGACCAGGCGTGGCCGCTCGGCGCTGCCCCCCACCTTGCGGCGCACCCGCAGGTGGCGCCGATAGCGGCGGCTCGCCTGGGTTCGAACCTTATGGATCGCTCGCATGATCTATTTCGCCGCCTGGGCGGTCTTGCCGGCCTTGCGCCGGACCTGCTCGCCCACGTAGCGGACGCCCTTGCCCTTGTACGGCTCGGGCGGCCTGATGGCGCGGATCTCCGCGGCCACCTGCCCCACGAGCTCTTTGTCGACGCCCTCGATCTTCACGATCACGTTGTTGTCCACGGTGATCTTGATCCCCTGGGGCGCGTGGTAGGGGACCGGATGGGAGAAACCGACCACGAGCTGCACGCCGAACGGCTTCGGCTCCGCCTTGTACCCCACCCCCTGAATCTCGAGCGCCTTCGCGAACCCTTTGGTCACGCCGTCCACCATGTTGGCCACCAGCGTGCGGGTGAGTCCGTGGAGCGCCTTGTGGCGGCTCTCGTCGGAGGGTCGCCGCACCATGACGGCGTTGTCTTCGAGCGCGAGCGTGAGATCCGGATGGGCCACCCGGCTGATCTCGCCTTTCGGGCCCTTCACCGTGATGCGGCGCCCTTCGATCTGCACGGTGACGCCCTTGGGCAGCGGGACCGGCTTCCTGCCGATGCGCGACATGATCTCCGCTCCTACCACACCACCGCGAGCAGCTCGCCGCCCACGCGGGCGGTGCGGGCTTCGCGGTCGGTCATGAGCCCCTGCGGCGTCGACAGGATCGCCATGCCGAGGCCGTTCTTGACGCGTGGGATCTCGCGCGCCTTGACGTAGCGTCGCAGGCCCGGCGCGGACACGCGCTGCAGCTCGCGGATCACCGGCGAGTCGTTGTGATACTTGAGGTACAGCCGCAGCAGCCCGTGACGACCATCGTCCAGCACCTTGAAGTCCTGGACGTAGTGGTTGTCGCGGAGCAGCCGCGCGATTTCGACTTTCAGCTTCGACACCGGCATGTCCACCCGGCGGTGGCCTGCCTGGCAGGCGTTACGCACCCGGGTCAGCATGTCGGCGACGGGATCGATCACGCTCATCTCGCGTTCCGTCCTTTACCAGCTGGCTTTGCGCACGCCGGGAATTTCCCCGCGCAGCGCGAGCTCACGGAAACAAATGCGGCACAGCTTGAACTTGCGAAGCGTACCCCGGCTGCGGCCGCACCGCTGACAACGATAGTAGCCGCGCACCTTGAACTTCGGCTTGCGCTTGACCTTCTCCATCCACGTCCGTTTCGCCATCGGCAGAGTCTCCTAGTCCCGTTCCAACGTGTCGTGGTCGTGCATCGGTCTCGTCCTGGCTTGAGCCGTTGGAACGGGACTAGTTGACCGCCACAGGGGATTCGCCCCGGAAGGGCATCCCCAGCTCCCGCAACAGCGCCTGAGCGGTGTCGTCCCGCCCCGCGGTCGTCACGAGCGTGATGTCCATGCCATGGATCTTCTCGACCTTGTCGTAATCGATCTCCGGGAAGATCATTTGCTCCTTGATCCCCACCGTGTAGTTGCCGCGGCCGTCGAAGCTGTCCGCCGGCAGCCCGCGGAAGTCGCGCATGCGCGGCACCGCGATCGAGATGAACCGGTCGAGGAATTCGTACATCCGCGCGCCGCGCAGCGTCACGCTGCAGCCCACCGCCATTCCCTCACGCAGGTTGAAGTTCGCGATCGCCTTCTTGGCCCGCGTCACCACCGGCTGCTGGCCGGTGATGGCCGCCAGCTCCGCCACGGCCGCTTCCAGCCCCTTGGGGTTCTTGGGCGCGTCCCCCATCCCGACGTTGAGCACGATCTTCACGAGCTTCGGAATCTCGTGCGGGTTCTTCAGGTCGAACTGCTGCGCCAGCTTGGGTCGCACCTTCTGCGCGTAGTACTCGTGCAGCCGCGGCGGCGGCGCGGGCTCGGGGGGCGGGCCCTCGGGCTCGGCCGGCGCCGGCTTCTGTCCCTCGGCGGGCTTCTTCCCCTTCTGTTTGTCTTTCTGCTTGTCTTTCTGTTTGTCCTTCTGTTTTGGCTGAGGCTGCGGCGTCCCCTCGCCCCGGGGCGTGGCCCCGCGGTCGGGGGTGGCGGCCCCGCCCTCAGCCTGCTGCTTCGGTTCCTGCTCTTTATCGTCGGCCATGCTATTTCGCTTTCACGCGCGGAATCGGCTGGCCGGACTTGACCGCGATCCGCTCCGCCGTTCCATCCTTGTCCAGGCGCCGCCGCACCCGCGTCGGCTCTCCCGACTTGGGGTCGAGCAGCATCACCTTCGACGCGGCCAGCGGAGCCGGCAGCTCGATGATGCCGCTCTCCTCGTTCGGCGTGGCCGCGCGCTTGTGCTTTTTCACGATGTTCACGCCCTCCACCACGACCCGGAACTCCTTGGGGTACACGTGCAGCACTTTGCCTTCCTTGCCGCGATGCTCGCCCGAGATCACGCGCACCGTGTCGCCTTTGGCGATGTGCAGCTTGTGGCGCTCCGGCTCCCGGCGCTCGCCGTCGCGGCGACTCTTCTTGAACACGAGCGGCTTCATGGTCAGATCACCTCTGGTGCGAGCGACACGATCTTCATGAACCGCTTCTCGCGCAGCTCGCGCCCCACGGGTCCGAAGATGCGGGTCGCGCGGGGCTCACCCTGATCCGTGATGAGCACGGCGGCGTTCTCGTCGAATCGGATGTAGGAGCCGTCCTTGCGCTTGGTCTCCTTGGCCGTCCGCACGATCACCGCCTTCACCACCTCGCCCTTCTTGATCTGGCCGGTGGGAATCGCGTCCTTGATCGTGACCACGACGATGTCGCCCAGGCCGGCGTAGCGACGCTTGGACCCGCCGAGCACGCGAATGACGAGCGCGCGCCGCGCGCCCGAGTTGTCCGCGATCTTGAGTATCGACTCCTGCTGCACCACGGTCCCCCTCCTCCGCCGCTACTTCGCGCGCTCGACGACTTCGACCACGCGCCAGCGCTTGGTCTTCGACAGCGGGCGGGTCTCGATGATGCGCACCGTGTCGCCCGCCTTCGCGTCCGTCTCGTTGTGGGCCGCCACCTGCTTGGTCCGGACCACCTGCTTGCCATAGAACCCGTGGGCGAAACGGCGCGTGAGCGAGACCGTGACGGTTTTCTGCATCTTGTCGCTCACCACCACGCCCGTGCGACCCTTGCGTCGGCCCCTCATGCCCGCTTCCTCTCCGCCAGAATGGTCTTGATGCGCGCGATCTCACGACGGATGCCGCGCAGCTGCAGCGGATTCTCGATCGCCTCGGTGGCGCGCCGGAACCCCAGGCGGAACCGCTCCTCCGTGAGCACCGCCAGCTGCTGCTCCAGCTCCTCGTTCTTCATCTCCCGCAGGGCTTCGGGCTTCTTGCGCGCCATTAGCGCTCCTCCCGCCTCACGAACTTGGACTTGATGGGCAGCTTGGCCGCCGCCAGGTCGAGCGCCTTGCGCGCCAGGTCTTCCGCGATCCCCTCGAGCTCGAACATCACCCGCCCGGGCTTCACCACGGCGACCCACCCTTCCGGGTTCCCTTTGCCCTTCCCCATGCGCGTCTCCGCCGGCTTCTTGGTGATCGGCTTGTCGGGGAACAGGCGGATCCACACCTTGCCGCCACGCTTCATCTCGCGCGTCAACGCCACGCGCGACGCCTCGATCTGCCGGTTGGTGATCCAGCCGGGCTCGAGCGCCATGAGGCCGTAATGGCCGAAGGCGACGGTGTTGCCGCGCGTGGCCATCCCCTTGGTGCGGCCCTTGAACCGTTTGCGGAACTTGACGCGCTTCGGTGCCAGCATCCCGTCAGACCCCCGTCGAGTACGTGCGGCCCGAGAGCTCTTCGGTCATCTCGCGCGTGAAGATCCACACTTTCACGCCGATCGTACCGTAGGTCGTCTTGGCCGTCGAGGTCGCGTAGTCGATGTCGGCGCGCAGCGTGTGCAACGGCACGCGTCCCTCGTGGTAGCCCTCGGTGCGCGCGATCTCCGCGCCCCCCAGCCGGCCGGCCGTCTTGATCTTGATCCCCTGGGCGCCCATCCGCATCGCGCTCTGGACCGCGCGCTTCATGGCGCGCCGGAACGAGATGCGCTGCGTCAGCTGGTGCGCCACCGAGTCCGCGACGAGCTGGGCGTCGAGCTCCGGCCGCTTGATCTCCTCGACGTTGATGCCGACCTCTTTGCCCGTGAGCTGGGCCAACTCGTCGCGCAGCTTGTCCACCTCGGCGCCGCGCTTGCCGATGACCACGCCCGGGCGGCCCGTATGCACGGTCACCGTGACCTTGCCCGGCTTGCGCTCGATGTGCACGTCGGCGATGGCCGCGTGGCTGAGCCTGGTCTTCAGGTACTTGCGGATCAGCTCGTCTTCTTTCAGGAGCTCGGGGAAGTCGCGCCGGGCGTAGTACCGCGAGCGCCACGGCTTGATGATCCCGAGCCGGAACCCGTAGGGATGTACTTTCTGGCCCACTTATCTGCTCGCTTTCTTCTTCTTGGACTTCGCCGCCTTCTTTGCCTTCGGACGCTTGCCCTTCGAAGCCCCGGCCCCCCCGGCCCTGACGGGCCGGGCCATGGCATCCGCTTTGGCCTCGGCCTTGGCGGGGGAGCCTTTGGGCGCGCGCGTCTCGGCCGCGGCTTCCACGTGGATTTCCACGTGGCTGGTGCGCTTCAAGATCGGTGTGGCCCGGCCCATCGCGGCCGGTGTGAACCGCTTCAGCGTCGGTCCTTCGTTCACGACGGCGTACTTGACGCGCAGGGCGTCCACGTCGAGCGCCGCGTTCTCGCGCTGCGCCCGCTGCTCGGCGTTCGCCACCGCCGACTTGAGCACCTTGTGGATCTGCTTCGCGGCGAGCTTCTTCGAGAACCGGAGAATGGCGTACGCCTCCGGCACCGCCCGACCGCGGATCTGATCGATCACGAGGCGCATCTTGCGCGCCGACTGGCGCACGGTCCGCTGAATCGCCCGGGCTTCCATGGGCTACGCCTTCGGCGGCGCTTCGGCGGCGGCCGCTTCTTCCCGTTCCTGCGCCGAGCCCTTAGCCGAATGGCCGCGGAACAGGCGCGTCGCCGCGAACTCGCCCAGCTTGTGGCCCACCATGTTCTCGGTGATGTACACCGGGATGAACTTGTTGCCGTTGTGCACCGCGAGCGTGTGGCCCACGAAGTCGGGCGTGATGGTGGAGCGCCGCGACCACGTCTTGAAGACTTTCTTCTCGTTCTTGTCGTTCAGGGCCTGGATCTTCACCATGAGCGACGGCTCCACGTACGGCCCCTTCTTGACGCTGCGTCCCATTATTGCGTCGCCTTCCCGCGCTTGCGGCCGCGCACGATCAGTTTCGTCGACGGTTTCTTCTTGTGTCGCGTCTTCTTCCCTTCGACCTTGCCCCACGGATTCGTGGGCGGCCGGCCGCCCGACGTCTTGCCTTCGCCACCGCCCAGCGGGTGGTCGACGGGGTTCATCGCCACGCCGCGCACGCGGGGCATGCGTCCCAGCCAGCGGCTCTTGCCCGCCTTACCTATCGACAACAGCTCATGCTCGGCGTTCGACACTTCGCCGATCGTGGCGAGGCACTCGCCGCGCACCATGCGCATCTCCGTGGAGCGGAGCCGCAGCGTGACGTAGTTGCCTTCCTTCGCCACCACCTGCACGCCGGTGCCGGCCGAGCGGGCCAGCTGGCCGCCGCGCCCGATCTTGAGCTCCACACTGTGCACCGTCGTGCCCAGCGGGATCTCGAACAACGGCATGGCGTTCCCGACGCGGATGTCCGAGCCCGGCCCCGAGACCACCGTGTCGCCCACGGCAAGCCCCTTGGGGGCGAGGATGTAGCGCTTCTCGCCGTCCGCGTAGAACAGCAGGGCGATGCGCGCCGTCCGGTTCGGGTCGTATTCGATCGCCGCCACCTTGGCCGGCACGCGGAACTTCTCGCGCCGGAAGTCGATGCGGCGATACTGCCGCTTGTGGCCGCCGCCCCGATACCGGGCCGTGATGTGGCCTTTGTTGTTGCGGCCGCCGGTGCCACGCTTCGGCTCGAGCAGCGACTTCTCCGGCGTCGTCTTCGTGATCTCCCCGAAGTCCGACACCGAGCGGAACCGCGTCGCCGGCGTGACCGGCTTGAACTGTCGAATGCCCATGTCAGCCCTCGAACACCTGGATCGCGTCGCCCTCCTTGAGGGTCACGATCGCCTTCTTCCACGCCGGCCGGCGGCCCACGTAGCGGCCATAGCTCTTCCGCTTGGCGCGCACCACCAGCGTCCGCACGTCCGTTACGGTCACCTCGAACAGCGCCTCGATGGCCGCGCGGATCTGCGGCTTGGTGGCCTGTGCCTGCACGCGGAACGCGTACTCCTTGCGGGCCTGAAACGCCGCCGAGGTTTTCTCGGTGATCACCGGCCCGACGATCAAATGGTGCTGCTCAGGCATCCTCGGCCTCCGCCTTCTCGGTCGCGGCGCCCCCCCCCAGCGCCGGCAGCTCGGCGACCAGGGCATCCGCCCACAGGATCTCGTACGCGGTGGCGTCGGCGAACCGCATCACGTGCACCTTCGGCAGGTTGCGACCCGACAGGTAGACGTTGTGCGCGTGCGCCGCGCCCGCCGTCACCACCAGGACTTTCTTTTCCGCCACGCCCAGCTTGGCGAGCAGCTCCGCCAACGTCTTGGTCTTCGGCTTCTCGTACTCGAGCGCGTCCACCACGAACAGCGCGCCCTCGCGCGCCCGGGCGTTCAGGGCCGATTTCTTCGCGAGCTGGCGCATCTTCTTGGGGATGCCCAGGCGGTAGCTGCGCGGGTGCGGGCCGAACACGATGCCGCCGTGCCGCCAGTGCGGCGCGCGGGTCGACCCCTGCCGCGCCCGCCCGGTGCCCTTCTGACGCCAGGGTTTCTGGTTCCCGCCCGAGACCTCGCTGCGCGTGCGGGTG
>Ga0209474_10000975_pt1 | contig 29021 bp, 30 predicted proteins | sample GraSoiAngelo_145_FD_185902 | JGI IMG/M metagenome (GOLD analysis project Ga0209474, IMG submission 185902) | Grasslands soil microbial communities from the Angelo Coastal Reserve, California, USA - 14_1009_05_20cm (SPAdes) (version 2) | ecosystem: Environmental > Terrestrial > Soil > Grasslands...
GGCGTGCGTCTCCGCATCGGCATCCACGCCGGCGCAGCGCGCTCGCGCGCGGGCGATCTCATCGGCCACGAGGTGAACGTCGCCGCCCGCATCGCCGAGCGTGCGCTCGGCGGCGAGATCCTGGTGAGCGACGCGGTGCGCGGTGCGGCCGACGGTCTCGCGGCGCGCTTTCGCCCGGTGCGGGCGCTCGTGATCGCCGGTCGGGAGCCGCGGCCGCTCTTCCGGGCGCAGGCGACGACCATGTCCGCCGCTTGCCAGACGGCGTCGAAGGCACGATGTACGGAGACGGCATGACCATCACGCTCGACCCGGCGCGCTGCTACGCGGCGGTGCGGAGCCGCGACCGCCGCTTCGACGGCCGCTTCTTCGCGGGGGTGGTGACGACCGGCGTCTACTGCCGCCCCGTCTGCCCCGTCCGGCCCGCGAAGCCCGAGAACGTGCGCTGGTTCGCGTGCGCCGCCGCGGCCGAGGCGGCCGGCTTCCGCCCCTGCCGGCGCTGCCGTCCGGAGGCGTCGCCGGGGACGCCGGCGTGGAGCGGCACCTCGGCCGTGGTCGCGCGCGCGCTCCGTCTGATCGCCGCGGGCGCCCTCGACGAGGGCGGCGTCGACGGCCTCGCCGATCGGCTCGGCCTCGGCGCGCGGCAGCTCCGCCGGCTCTTCGCCACGCACCTCGGCGCCTCGCCGGCCGAGGTGGCGCGCGCCCGCCGGGCGCACTTCGCGCGCACGCTGCTCGACGAGACCGACCTCCCCATGGCGGAGGTGGCGTTCTCGGCCGGGTTCGGGAGCATTCGGGACTTCAACCATGCGCTGCGGGCCACGTTCGGGCGCACGCCGACGGCGCTCCGCCGCGCACGCGGCCGGCGCGGGCCGGTGGCGAACCACGGCGGCGTCACCGTCCGGCTCGCCTTCCGGCCGCCGCTCGACTGGTCGGGGCTGCTCGGGTTCCTCGCGCCGCGCGCCACGCCCGGGGTGGAGGCGGTCGCGGACGGCGTCTACCGGCGGACGATCGCGATCGGCGACGGCGCCGGCACGATCGAGGTGCGCGCGGCCGCGGGGGAGCCGCATCTCCTGATGCGCGTCCGGCTCGCGCGGCCCGAGCGCCTGCTCCAGGTGGTGGCGCGCGCGCGGCGCCTCTTCGACCTCGACGCCGACCCGGTGCCGATCGCGGACCACCTCGCCGCGAGCCCGGAGCTGGCCCCGCTCGTCGCCCGCCGGCCCGGGCTCCGCGTGCCCGGGGCGTGGGACGCCTTCGAGCTCGCGGTGCGTGCCGTGCTCGGCCAGCAGGTGACGGTGCGCGGCGCGACGACGCTGGCCGGGCGGCTGGTGCGCGCGGCCGGCACGCCGCTCGACCGCGCGGAGGACGGACTCACGCATCTCTTCCCGCGGCCCGAGGCGCTCGCGCACGCCGACCTCGCCTCGGTCGGCGTGCCGCGCGCCCGCGCCGCGACCATCCGTGCGCTCGCCGGCGCCGTGGCGAGCGGCGAGGTCGTGCTCGACGCCTCGCGCGGGCTCGAGGACGCGGTCGCACGCCTCGCCGCCGTCCCCGGCATCGGCGCGTGGACGGCGCACTACGTCGCGATGCGCGCGCTGGGCGAGCCCGACGCCTTCCCGGCGGCCGACCTGGGGCTTCGGCGCGCGCTCGGCAACGGCGCGGGGCGGCTCGCGCCGGCGCGCGTGGCGGAGCGGGCGGAGGCGTGGCGCCCGTGGCGCGCCTACGCGGTGATGCATCTCTGGGCCGGCCTCGCCGGCGAGGAGGACACATGACGCTCGAGATCGCGGAGTTCCGCTCGCCCATCGGCACGCTCGTGCTCGCGGTGCGCGACGGCAGGCTCGCGGCGCTCGAGTTCGCGGAGCGCTGGCAAGATCGGCGCGCGTGCCTGAGCCAGCGCTTCGGAGACGCCGAACTCCGCCGCGCCGCGGATCCGGCCGGGGTGGCGAGCCGCCTCGCCGCCTATTTCGGGGGTGACCTCGCGGTGCTCGACCGGGTCGCCGTCGACGCCGGCGGCACGGCGTTTCAGCGCCGGGTGTGGGCCGCGCTGCGCTCGATCCCGCCTGGCGAGACGGTCTCGTACCAGACGCTCGCGCAGCGCATCGGCGCCCCCGCCGCCGTGCGCGCGGTGGGCGCCGCCAACGGCGCCAATCCCGTCGCCATCGTGGTGCCGTGCCACCGCGTGATCGGCGCCGACGGGCGACTCACCGGCTACGCGGGCGGCATCGAGCGCAAGCGCTGGCTGCTCGCGCACGAGCGCGCCGGCGTTCTCGAGCAAAGGAGCCTCCTATGACGACGACGCAGAAGGACCGGGCGCGCGCCTTCCACGCGCTCCACCACGGCGGGCGCATCCTCGTCCTGCCCAACGCCTGGGACGCGGCCAGCGCGCGCATCTTCGAGCTGGCGGGCGCGCCCGCCGTCGCCACCACGAGCAGCGGGCTCGCCGCGTCGCTCGGCTACCCCGACGGCGAGCGCATCCCGTGCGAGCTGGTGCTGGGCGCCGTCCGGCGCATCACCGCCACCGTCGCCATCCCGCTGAGCGTCGACTTCGAGCGGGGCTATGCCGAGAGCCCGGCCCAGGTCGCCGCCAACGTGCAGGCGGTGATCGACGCCGGCGCGGTCGGCATCAACATCGAGGACGCCCTGCAGGACCCGCGCGTCCTGGTCGAGAAGATCGCCGCCATCCGCGCGCTCCCCGCCGCGCGCGACCTCGGTTTCTTCGTGAACGCGCGCACCGACGTCTTCCTCGGCGGCAAGGGAAACCCGGCGGAGCAGCTCGCCGACGCCATCCCCCGCCTCGCGGCGTACGAGGCCGCCGGCGCCGACGGGCTCTTCGCCCCCGGCCTCGCCGACCCCGATCTGATCGCAGAGGTCGTCCGCGCCGTCCATCTTCCGCTCAACGTCATGGCCTTCGCCGGCGTGCCGCCGGCGAAGGAGCTCGAGCGCCTCGGCGTGGCGCGCGTCAGCGTCGGGGCCGGCCCGATGCGCGCGACGCTCGCGCTCACGCGGCGGATCGCCGAGGAGCTGCTGCGCGAGGGCAGCTACACGGGCTTCCTCCGCGACACGCTCTCGCACCCGGAGGTGAATGGGATGTTCGGACGGGGGTAGGCGCGTCCCGAGCAGAGCATATTGACTTACGTACTCGCGGTATGTAGCTCCGACGTGCGGGCACGCGGGCGATCCGGTGCCCGCGAAGGAGGCCAAGGCATGAAGCTCTACTCGGGTCCGCTCAGTCTCTTCACCGGCAAGGTGCGCGTCGCGCTCGACGAGAAGGGGCTCGCGCACGAGATCGTCTCGGTGCCGTTCAGCCGGACGCGGGGATACCAGCCGAAGCACCCCGAGGTGCTCGCCACGAACCCGAAGGGCCAGGTGCCGGTCCTGGTGGACGGCGCGCTCGGGCTCTACGACTCGACCATCATCCTCGAGTACCTCGAGGACCGCTATCCGAGCCCGCCCCTCTACCCGAAGGACGTCGTGGCGCGGGCCCGCTGCCGGCAGGCCGAGGCGGCGGCCGACGAGATCCTGTTTCCGCTCGTCTTCGAGCTGATCTCGGAGGTCTTCTCCAAGCCTGCCGGCGAGCGAGACGCGCAGCGGATCGCACGCGCCCGCGCCGGCATCGCGCAGCACTACGACGGTCTCGAGCGACGGCTCGACGAGCGGCCCTACCTCTGCGGGGATTTCAGCGTCGCCGACATCGGCTACTTCCTCACGATCACGTTCGCGGCGAGCCTCGGCGCGCCGCTGGCCGACGCCCACCCGCGTCTGCGCGCCTGGTACGAGCGCGTGCTGGCCCGGCCGAGCGTGGCGAAGGAGGTCGCGGGCCTCGGCGCGGCGATGCAAGCGCTCGCGGCGTGAAGGGAGGCTACGGCTCGAGGGACCGCCACGCGACGATCTCCGGCTCCACCCCCGCCGGCGCCGAGAGCGTGGTCTCGACGGTGCGACGGAGCGCCCCGACGCCACCCACGGCCCGCACCGTGTAGTGCTGGCCGCGCGGCACGAGCGCGAGGCGGACGGCGTAAGGCGCGTCGGGGAGCAGCGCCGCGACGTCCTCGGCCACAATTGCGCCGCGCCTTCGCGCGGCGAGCAGCCGGTCGACCCCCGCCGCATCCTGCACCACCGCGAGCAGCACCTCGCGCGAGGCGGTGTTGGGATTGACCGCATGCTCGCCGGCGACGGTCACGAAAGGCCTGAGGCGCGTCAGCACCGCGGCGTCGATCCCGCGTACGAGCGCGAGCTCGCCCACGCTCGCGAAGGGCGCGTTCCGCGGCACGAGCGGCGGCGTCTGCGCGAGGTACCACTCCCGCTCCGCGCCGCGCGGGCGCGGCGCATCGTCGGCGTCGGCCCAGTCGGCGAGCGTGTCGGCCAGGCCGGGATCGAGGCCGAGGAGTACCAGCAGCCGCGGCACCGCGTCCGCCAGCTCGGGCGCGTCGAGGTCGAGGCGGCGTGCTTCGTCCTCGACGTGCACCTCGACCCAGCCGGGGCCGAGCGGCTGGCGGCCCACGTCCACCGCCCACGGCGCGCCGAGCGTGTCGGGCCCCCCGGCGGCGTCCGTCTCGGCGAGCACGACGGCGGCGACGGCCACGCCGGAGCGCGCGAGCGCCTGGGCCTGGAGGGCGGCGAGCGACTTCTCGCCGAGCCGCGCGTCGAGCGCGCTCGTCTCCGCCAGGCCGAGCGCCAGCACGCTCATCAGCGCGAGCGCCGTGACCGCGGCCACCAGCACCACGCCGCGCTCAGGGTCTGTGAACGAATCCCCTCCCGTCGCCGGGGATTCGTTCACAAACCCTCCACTGGCGGCACACGGATCATCTCCACCAGCTCGCAGGCGGTCCCGCCCGCCTCCGGGTAGACGCGCACGCGTACCTCGCGCAGCGCCGGATGCAGCGTGCGCCGCACCTCGCGCTCGAAGTGGAGGCCGCCGGGCCGCACGCCTTCGCTCCGCCCCGGCTCCGGCGGCTTCACCTCCGCCTCGGCGAGGAGCGCCTGCGCGAGCAACATCGCGCGGGTCGTCTCCCGATCAGCGGTCACGGTGGCCACGCTGCGCACGAGCAGGCGCTGGAGCGCGCTCACGCCGACGGCGAGGATGACGAGCGCCACCAGGACCTCGAGGAGCGTGAAGCCGCGGCGCCGCATCACGGCGCTGCCTCGAAACGGGGCGCGTCGATCGTCCCGGTGACGGCGAGGCGGCGCACGTCCGTGCCCTCGGCGGACGCCGGCAGGTCGGCGATCAACCGCCGCAGGCCCGGCGACGTGTCCGGGCCCGGCGCGAGCGTCAGCTGAACGTCGAGCGCGCTCCGCCCGAGCGGGGTCGCGAGGCGCACCGACCCGGCGCCCTTCGCCTCGACGCCGGCGCCGTGCGCCGTGACGGCGTCGAGTGCGAGCCGCCGGCCGGCGAGCGTCCACCACACGGTCGCATCGATCGGCATCGCCTCGGCGCCGACGAGGAAGCGTGCCGCGCTCGGCCACGTCATGCGGCGCACCCCGAGCGTTCCCTCGCCCGCGGCGCCCTTCAGCGTGGCCGCGCCGCCGGTCGTGCCCTCGAGCCGCTCGCCGCCCACCTTGAGCGTCGGCATGCGCGCCAGGTCGAGGTCGTGCCACTCGAGGTCGGTCGCCTCGCGGCCGAGGAGCGCGGCGAACGTGCCGCCGTACGCGGCGCCCGTCGCGCGCCAGGGGCGTCCCGTCCGATCGTGGAGGAAACCCGGCAGTGACGGGTGCGCGAGCAGCCAGTCGGCGGCCGCGAGCCGGTAGCCCGCGGCGTCGCGCAGCGTGACCGGTGCGAGCCGCACGCCCCAGGGGCGGAGCGTCGCGTGGTCGAAGTCCAGCCGCGGGCCGCCGGGCGGGAGCGCGCGTGCCAGCGCCCAGCGCACCAGCGCGTCGGTCGGGAAGGTGAGCGCGACGACGCCCGCGAAGATCGCGCCCGCGACCAGGATGCGGCCGAGTCTCACGGCGCGGCGTGCAGCTCGGCCACCTCGACGGTCGCGTCGAAGTGCGCGGGATCGTCCGGCCGCTTGCGCAGCTCGAGGCGCGCGACGTGGAGCGGCGGGTCGGCCGTCTCGAGCCGGTGGAGGAGGCGCACCGTGTCGGCGAGGGAGGCGCCGCGCACGGCGAGCGCGACGCGCTCCTCGGCGAGCCCATCCTCCACCGGGCCGGCCGTGGGCGTCATGCTCGCGATGCGCTCGCGTCCGACGGCGTCGGTGGCCGCCGCCTCCAGGCGCGCGAGCAGCGCGGGCGGATCGGCCGCCTCGCCGGCGGCCGGCGCGCCGCCACGGCGGAGCGCGGCGGCGGCACGCCGCACGGCGGCCAGCTCGCGCTCGTGGCCGGCGACACGCGCGCCGAGCGTCGCGAGGTCGTCGCGCACGGCGAGCACGCCGCTCGCGACCAGGCCGAGGCCGGCCGCGGCGGCCGCCGCGGCGACCAGCGTCCGCTCGCGTGCGGAGAGGGTGGCGAGCCAGGCGGCGAGGCGCCTCACGAGCTCGCTCCCAGGGCCGGCTTCCGCGCCGCGCGCAGCCGGAACTCGACCCCGCGGCCGTCGACCGTGGTCCGGGTCTCGCCGGCGGTGACGTCGGCCAGGAGCGGCGAGGCGGAGAGCGCGCGGCGGAGCGCATCGACCGCGTCGAAGCTCTCCGCGCGGCCGTGGAGGAGGACGCTGTCGCGCTCGACGGCGAGCTCGTCCAGGTCGAGGCGCAGCGCGGGCGGCACGCGCGCCGAGAGCTCGCGCAGCACCTCCAGGGGGCCCGTCTCGCCCCCGAGCCGCGCCGCGCGCCGCGTGGCGGCCGCGGCCGCCGCCTCGAGCTGCGCCCGCGGCGCGACCAGGCGCGCGCCGGGGAGCGCAGCGGCCGCCTCGGCCGCGAGCGCGCGGACGAGCGCCGCGTCGCGGCGCGCCAGGCGGTGGTGCGCGAGGCCGACGTCGAGCGCACCGAGGGTGAGCGCGAGGCCGGCGAGCGCGGCCGCCCGCCGGAGAGAGCCGTGGCCCGCCGGCTCCGTCCCGCCGAGCGCCAGGCCTTCGCGCGTGGCGCGTCCCGCGCCGGCGACCAGGCCGGCGGCGACCGCGCACGCGGCGATCTCGTCCGTGCCGCACCCGAGGACGTGAGGCGCAACCTCCGCGAGGGGCACGACGCGCGCCCCGGTGGCGGCGGCGAGCGCACGCGCGAGCACCTGGCCGGCATCCGCGCCGGCGACCACGACGGTCGCCGGCGCGCCGCCGAGCGCCGCGAGCGACCAGCGCACCTCGCTCGCCAGCGCGGCCGGCTCCCGTGCGGAGGCGCCGAGCGGACGCAGCCCGGCGAGCCGCCCGCCGCGCCGGAGGGCGAGCGCGCTCTCGCCGCCGTCGGCGACGACGAGCGCCTGGTCGTCGCGGGTCGCGGGCAGGAGGTTCCAGGCCGGGAGCGGCGCCAGGTCGACGCGCGCCGGCGCGAGCCCGGCGCCGGCGAGCAGCGCCCCGTGCGCCTCCAGCTCGTCGCGTCTCACGGCGGCGGCGAGCACGGCGCTCCCGCCGGGCGTGGGCCCGAGCGGCTCGCACGCGACGGCGAGGCCCGCCGGGTCGAGCGGGAGCTGCCCCAGCAGCTCGAGCGGCGCGGTGCGCGCGAGACGCCCGCGGTCGCGGAAGGGGAGGGTGAGGAAGCGGTGGGTCGCGGAGGCGGCGGGGAGCGCCGTGAGCACGACGTCGGCACGGGTTTGCGCGAGCTCCCCGAGCACCTCCGGGAGCGCCGCCGGGCTCGCGAGCGGCCGGCGCTCGAGCGCGGTCAGGCGCAGCGCGCCGAAGCTGCGCTCGCCGCGTGCCACGCGCACCTCGCGCGCGGCGATCTCGAGCCCGAGGAGCCGCGTCACGACGCGCTCCCCAGCGGCAGCGTGACCGCCGTGGCGAGCTCCAGGGCGCCCCCCGCGCCGTCGTCCACGCCGAGCGTCAGCTCGACCGCGCGCGGCAGCGCGGGCGCCGTCCACGCGGCCTTCCACTCGCGCCCGTCGAAGCAGCGCACGCGGAACGTGCGCACGCCGGCCAGGGCGGGCGTCCCCGCCGGCTCGCGCGCGTCGGGCGGCGCGAAGCGCCCGCCCTCGCGCCGCACCAGCACGCCCGGCCCGGGCGCGGCGGTCTCGACGCGGTAGGCAAGCAGGTGCACGTCGTCGCCCGCTGCGCTCGCGAGCCGCAGCTCCGACCACGGCGGCTTCCCGTCGGCCGGCGCGACCACGATGAAGCGCTCCGGCGCGCCAGGGACCCCCGGCACGAGCGCCCCCTCGACCTCCCCCGCCATGCGAAGGAGCAGCGTCCGCGCCTTCGTCACGCGCTCCGCGCTCCGCGCCGCCCGCTCCCGCACCCCCGCCGCCCGCACCACCGCCCCAGAGAGCGCCACCAAGAGGAGCGCACTGATCGCTAGCGCGACCAAGGCTTCAAGGAGCGTGAAGCCACTGCGCCCAGCAGGACCGTTGGAGATCCGCGTGTCCCGGCGCGGGCGCGGGGTGCCCCCAGCGGCGCCTCTCGCGCCGCACGCCCGCACGGTCGTGGATGGAGGAACGTCGGCGCGAGCGAAGCCGCAGGGGGTACCCCGCGCCCGCGCCGCGCACCGCGAAAACTCAGAAATCCCTGCTGTCGAGGTCCGCAAACGTTCCTTCCCCGCCTTCGACGCCGTCCGCGCCGAGCGACTTCAGCGTGTAGCGGCTGCCGTCGGCCAGGTAGACGTAGACGTGCCCCCAGGGGTCGAGCGGCACGCGCTCCAGGTAGCCGTTCGGGTTCCAGGCGCGCGGCACGGGCGGCCGGTCGGGCCTGTGGACCAGCGCCTCGAGCCCCTGCTCGGTGGTCGGGTAGCCGCCGCTGTCGAGACGGTAGAGGTTGAGCGCCTGCTCGATGCCCTTCATGTCGGCGATCGCCTTGGTGCGGCGCGCGTCGTCGGTGCGGCCGACGATCCGCGGCGCGACCAGCGTGGCGAGGAGCCCCAGGATGAACATCACGACCATCACCTCGAGCAGCGTGAAGCCGTGTCTCATCGGACGAGCCCGTTCAGGTCGAGGAGCGGCAGCAGCACCGCGGCCACCAGCGCGAGGACGACGCCGCCCATGACGAGCACGAGGAGCGGCTCGACCAGCGCCGTCGCGGCGGAGACGGCGGTCTCCACCTCGCGCTCGTAGGCCGCCGCCGCCCGCTCGAGCATCGGGCCGAGCGAGCCCGCGCGCTCGCCGACGGCGGCGAGGTGGAGGACGAGCGGCGGGAACACGCCCGTCGCGGCGAGCGCCGGCGCGAGCGGCTCGCCCCGGCGCACCGCCTCGCGCGCGCCCGCGACCGCGTCGGCGAGGCGGCGGTTCCCCGTCGCGGCGCCCGCGATGCCGAGCGCGGCGTCGAGCGGGAGCCCGCCGGCAAGCAGGGTGCCGAGGGTGCGTGCGAAGCGCGCGACAGCCGCCTTCAGCACGATCGGTCCCGCGAGCGGCGCGCCGAGGAGCGCCGCGTCGCAGCGGGCGCGCCCGGCGGGGGTGGCGGCCCACCGCGCGAGCGCCCACGCCGCGCCCGCGCCGGCCGCGAGGACGAGCCACCACGTCCGCCCGACGCCGGCGGTCGCGCCGATCAGGAGGCGCGTCGCGAGCGGGAGGCGCGTGCCCGTCTCCGCGAAGAGCTGCGTCAGCTGCGGCACCACCCAGGCGAGCAGGAAGGCCAGCACCGCGACGGTCGCGGCGGCCATGACGGCGGGGTAGGTGAGGCCGGCGCGCAGGCGCGCGCGAAGCGCGGCCGAGGCCTCGGCGTGGTCGGCCAGGCGGGCGAGCACGGTCGCGAGGGCGCCGCTCGCCTCGCCGGCGCGCACCAGGTCGCGGAAGAGGGGCGGGAAGACGCGCGGGCTGGCGGCGAGCGCGTCGGCGAGCGGCTCGCCCTCGCGCAGCCGCGCCTCGGCCACGGTGAGCCCGCGCACGAGCGTCGGATGCTCGCTCTGCTCGGCCACGGCGGCGAGCGCCTCCGCGACCGGGACCCCCGCCCCGACCAGCGTCGCGAGCTGGCGGGTCGCGGCGGCGAGCTCCTCGGCGCCGAGGCGGCTTCCCGCCCACCCCGCGCCCGCCGCCTGCTCGCGCAGGTCGGTCGGGTAGACGCCGCGGGCGCGGAGCTCCTGCCAGGCGGCGCGCGCGCTCTCGGCGCCGATGACGCCGCCGCGGGCGCGCCCGCCGCCCGTCAGCGCGCGGTACGCGAAGACCGGCATATCAGCCCTCGTCCTGCGTCACGCGCAGGACCTCGGCGACCGTGGTCAGGCCCGCACGTGCCTTCGCGCAGCCGTCGTCGCGCAGCGTCGCCATGCCGGCCGCGGTCGCGTGGCGGCGGACCTGAGCGGCGTCGGCACGCGCCATGACGAGCGTGCGCACGGGGTCGTCGACGACCAGCAGCTCGTGGATGGCGGTGCGGCCGCGGTAGCCCGTGCCGCGGCAGGCAACGCAGCCGGGGCCGGCGTGGCGCAGCACTTCGGGCGCGGCGTCGCCCAGCGCGCGCCCCGCGCGCCCCTCGTCGTCCGCCGGCCGTCCCGCGACGGCGCAGCCGTCGCACACGCGGCGGAGGAGCCGCTGCGCCAGCACCGACGACGCGATGAGGAACGGCTCGACGCCCATGTCGACGAGGCGCGTCATGGCGCCGGGCGCATCATTGGTATGCAGCGTGGAGAAGACCAGGTGCCCGGTGAGGGCCGCCTGCATGGCGATCTCGGCCGTCTCGCGGTCGCGGATCTCGCCGACCAGGATCACGTCGGGGTCCTGGCGCAGCACGGCGCGCAGCCCGGCCGCGAAGGTGAGGCCGATTCGGCTGCTGGCCTGGATCTGCCCGATCCCGCGCAGCTGGTACTCGATCGGGTCCTCGATGGTCATGATGTTGCGCTCGCCGGTGGCGAGCCGGCGGAGCGCGGCGTAGAGGGTCGTCGTCTTGCCGCTCCCGGTCGGGCCCGTCACCAGGATGATGCCGTGGCTCTGGCCGAGCAGGCGCTCGAGCGCACGGGCGGTCGGCGGTTCGAGCCCCAGGTCGGTGAGCTCCAGGAGCGCGCTCGCGCGGTCGAGCAGGCGGAGCGCCACGCGCTCGCCGAAGGCGGTCGGCACGATCGACACGCGCACGTCGATGTCGCGCCCGGCGACGCGCACCCGGATGCGCCCGTCCTGCGGCAGCCGCCGCTCCGCGATGTCGAGCCCGGCCATGATCTTGACGCGCGAGGCGATGGCCGCGGCCAGGCGTCCCGGCGGGGCCAGCACCTCGTGCAGGAGGCCGTCCAGGCGGAAGCGCACCGCGAGGCCGCGCTCCCAGGGCTCGATGTGGATGTCGCTCGCGCCGTCCTTGACGGCCTGGGCGAGGAGCGCGTTCACCAGCCGGATGACCGGCGTGTCGTCGCCCGCCTCGAGGAGGTCCGGCGGCTCGTCGAGCTCGCTCGCGACCAGATCCAGGCGCTCGCCCTCGATCGCGTCCATGGTGTCGGCGGCCGAGCGCGCGGTGGCGTCGTAGGCACGCGTGATCGCGTCGCGCAGCGCCGGCGCGGGAACGACGAGCGGCCGCAGCGGGGCGCGGTAGAGGAGGCGGAGGTCGTCGAGCGCCGCGAGCGCGGCCGGGTCGGCGAGCGCGACGGCGAGCCCGGCCCCGTCGCGCGCGAGCGGGAGCACGAGGTGCCGCCTGGCGAACGGCATGGGGAGGACCGCGGTCAGCTCGCGCGCGGGGAGCGCGGGCGGCGCGGGCGCGAAGGGGAGCCCGGCCGCCTCCGCCAGTGCGCGGGCGAAGGTCGCGGCGTCGGTCGCGCCGAGCTCGGCGAGCGCCTCGCCGAGCGTGCGGCCCTCGCGCCGGCGCGCGGCGGCGCGCGCGACCACGTCGCCGGGGATGCCGAGCGCGGCGGCCGCCTCGCGGTCGAGCTCCATCGCCGTCTACTTGGGCGCCTGCCAGGACGGCCCCGTGAGCGGGGGCCGGTCGCGCAGCGCGCGCGGCAGCGCGCCGCGCATGCGCTCCCGCTCGCGCTCGGAGTTGTGCGCCATCTGCTCGTCGGTGGCGATGATGTGCGGCGTCAGGAAGACGAGCAGGTTGGTCTTCGTGCGCCGGTCGTTGTCGCTGCGGAAGAGGTGGCCGAGGACCGGGATGCGCCCGAAGAACGGAACCGACTGCGCGCGGGCGCGGATCGTGTCGGCGAGGAGTCCTCCGATCACGACCGTCTGCCCGTCGCGCGCCGCCACGGCGGTGCTCGCGGAGCGGATGGTCGTGGTTGGGCCGACGAGCGTCGGGTCGCCGACGCTGGCGGTGGCGGTGGGGTCGATGTCGGAGACCTCCTCGAAGAGGGCGAGGCGCACGAAGTCGTCGGCGGTGATCTGCGGCGTCATGCGGAGCGTGATGCCGACGTCGTGGCGCTCGACGGTGGTGAACAGGTTGGCGAGGTTGGAGGCGCTGGTGGCCCGGCTGGCGACGAAGGGGACGTTCCGGCCGACCACGATCTCGGCCTCCTCGTTGTCGGTGGTGATGATGTTGGGGGCGGAGAGGACGTTCACGTCGGAGTCGGTCTGGAGGGCGGTCAGGAGGACGGTGTGCGCCGGCACCTCCTGGCCGCTCGGCAGCCTGACCTTCTGGTTCGCGGCCGCGGCGAGGACGAGGCCCGGGAGCGAGGTCGGGTCGGCGAGCGCGCCCGCGAGCGTGCCGAGGTTCACCTGCGCGAGGCCCTTGTGGCCGTCGAGCGTCGTGCCGCCCTGGAACTCGATGCCGAGCGCGCGCGTCTTCTCGAGCGTGGCCTCCAGGATGATCGCCTCGACGAACACCTGCCGCCGGCGCACGTCGAGCTGCTCGATCACGGCGCGGAGCGTCTCCCAGTCCTCGGGCGTGGCGCTCACGATGAGCGCGTTGGTGGCGGGGTCGGCCGTGAGCCGCACGGGCGCGGCGAGCGGGATCGCGGCGGGCGTGCCGGCGGCCGCGGGCTCGGCCACGGCGCTGACCGGCGTGGGCGGAGGCGCCTGCCCCATGCCGCCGTCGTAGCCGAAGGGGGGGATCTCCGCGCGGCGCGCGGAGCTCCGCGCGAGCGAGCTGCCGTGCGGCTCGGGCGGCGGGGGCGGGCCCACCGCCTGCCCGATCAGCTGTGCCAGCACGCGCACCAGGCCGTCCGCCGCCGCGTACTTGAGATGGTAGACGTTGACGCGCGTGCTCCCCGGCGGGACGGCCTGGTCGAGGCGTGCCGCGACGGCGCGCGCCCGCCGCACCTCGTCGGGCGGGCCGGAGAGCACGAGGGCGTTCGTGCGCGCGTCGGCGGTGACGCGGAGCACCTGGCCCCCGACCGAGTCGCGCAGGCGCCGCGCGGTGTCCTCGGCGGGCGCGAAGCGCAGCGCCACGACCTCGGTCGCGCGCTCGCTCGAGGGCACGTCGAGGTCGGCGAGGAGCGCGGCCAGACGGTCGACGTTGGCGCCCGCGTCGACCACGACCAGGCTGTTGGTGGGCGGATAGGCCGTCAGCAGGCCGTCCTTCGAGACCAGCGGCTGGAGCACGGGCACGAGCCCGCTCGCCTCCGCGTGGCCGAGCGGCAGGATGCGGGTCACGACCTCGTCGCCGCGGCGGGCGCCGCTCGCCACCGCCTCGCGCGCGGGCACGATCTTCGTGAACGCGCCGCTCGGCACCGTGGTGAAGCCCTTCACCTGCAGGACGGACTGGAAAACGAGGTAGGCCTCGTCGGGCGTGATCCGGGTCGGCGAGATGATGGTCACCTTGCCGCGCACGCGGTCGTCGACGATGAAGTTGCGGCCGGTCACCTCGCTCACGAACCTGGCGAGGACGGGCAGCTCGACGTCCTGGAAGTTGAGCGCGACGGTGGCCTCCTCGGCGGCGGGGGCGGAGGCGGCGAGCGCGAGGGCGAGCGCGACGGTGGCCCAGATCCTCATCGGAGGTCGTAGACCAGGGTGCGCGGCGCGTCGCCGCGCACGATGTCGAGCGCGACCCGCGGCTCGGTGCGGAGCCGCTGGAGGAAGCCGAGGAGCGCCGTCGGGTCCGCGACCTGCGCGCCGTTCACGCGCTCGACGACGTCGCCGTTGCGCAGCCCGAGCTTCGCGAACAGGCTATCGTCGCGGATCTGGAAGAGGCGGAAGCCCGCGGGGCGGCCCTCGCGCACCTCGGCCACGGCGCGGAGCTGCGTCATGAGGCCGCTCACGTTGTCGACCGCGCCGGCGACCTCGCGCCGGTCCACGATGAAGGCGTTCTCGGCGGTGCGGCGGATGCGGTCGTCGGCGCGGGCGCCGGGCGCGTCGGGCGTCTCGGCGGAGGGTGGGGCCGCGGGCGGCGCGAGCTCGAGCACCTCCTCGCCGCCATCGCCCTCCAGCGTGACGCGGTCCCAGTCGATCGACGCGATGCGCGCCCCGCCCACCTGGTCGCCGACGCGGTAGAGCTCCTGGCGGTGCGTCGCGCTGTCCTCGATGACGGCGCGCGCCTCGCGGCCCTGGAGGCCGACGCCCCAGAGGCGAAGCCCCGCATGGCTTCTCGGCCCCTCGCCACCGCCCCGCGCCGGGTTGAAGAGGTCGCGCTCGGCGATCAGCGCGTAGTCGGCGAGGGAACCGGGCAGGTGCGGGGTGACCGCGGCGGCGGCTTCGGCAGGCGCTGGCGGCACGTCGTCGACGGCCGTGTCGAGACCGGTGGTGACCCCGACCCCGGCCAGGTACGCGACGAGCGCGAGGAGAGCGAGCTCGAGGACGAGCCGGTGACGCCGGACGAACCCCATGACGGGTCGGCGGGGTCATACGCCAGATGATCGCGAGGGTGCAATGGGCCGCGGCGATCGACTGCGGTCCGTGCGCGGCGTCCCCCCCGAGGCTTCAGCGCGCGACCGCCGCCGCGCTTCCCGCGTCGCTCGCCTTGTGCGCGCGCGACGCGCTGCTCCACCGGTGCGCCCGCCGCTCGATCTCCCGCCGCGGCAGGAGCGTCACGCGGTTGCGCTCGAACACGTCCGCGTACCGCTCGTAGTCGCCGAGGAGCGTCTTCACGGTCGTCCGGTACCCGCGCCGGATCACCTCGTGGCGCAGCGAGTACGTCATCAGCGGATAGTCGAACAGCCGGAGGTCGCGCTCGTAGGGCTCGAGGAGCACGAAGTCGGTCGCGGGGCTCGTGTAGGTGTGGCGCGCGAGCCCGTCGTGGAGGCGGCGGTGGATCGCGATGCGGAGCGCCTGGCCGGCGACCGCGAACGGCCCGCCGTCGGCGAGCGGCGGCTGGGTCTTCGGGTCGCGCAGGAGGGGCCGCATCGGGTTCACCACCACCACCAGGCCGGCGCCCCGCTCGACCGCGAGCCGGGCGTGCGCCGTCTTGGTGACCGACGCGTCGACGTAGTGGAGGCCGTCGATCGTGACCGGCTCGAAGAGAATCGGGACGGCGGCCGAGGCGGCCACCGCGCGCGAGATCGGCGTGCGCTCGTCGAGGCGCGCCCCGAAGACGCGGATCGCGCCCGTGTCGAGCGCGGTCGCCGGGACGAGGAGCCGCCGGCGCAGGCGGCGGAAGTCGTTGCTGCGGCCAGCTTGCGTGAGGACGTCCCGCACGTAGCGCTCGAGGCCGTCCAGCGAGAAGATGCCGCCTGGCAGAACGCGCAGCAGCGAGGCGACCGTGTCGAGCACGAGCGCCTCCTGCCAGTGCACCCAGAGGTCGCCCGCCATGCGAGGCAGCGCCGTCGCGAGCCGCGGCACCGTGCCCAGGTAGGAGCGCCACGGAAGCGTCATGAAGCGCGAGGCGGAGAGGCGAGGGAGCGTCCGCTGGTCCGCGTCGAGCGCCTCCCTGAGGCGATCGGCCGAGACGCGGTTGGCGAGCAGCGCGGCGATGAAGGCGCCCGCGCTGCTCCCGACGTAGAGGTCGAAGTCGCAGGTCGAGAAGCCCTCGCACACCGAGTCGAGAGCGAGCAGCGCCCCCACCTCGTAGAGGCCCCCCACGATGCCGCCGCCGGCGAGCACGAGGGCCCGCTGGCTCGGCCGCTGCCGCCCGGCACCCACGACGGTCCTCCGGGTATCTCGGCAGGGAGCGCCCCGCCCATGAGTGCCGGTGTGTGCTACAATGCGCTTGCCATGCGGCGCTCCTTCCTCGCGCTCGTCTGCCTCGCGGGGCTCTGCTCGGCCGCGGCGGCGGGCCCGGTCGAGGTGAAGGTGGACGGCGTCATGCTCGATCCCGACACCGGCTCGCCGGTCGTCCGCCTGGTCGAGAAGGCGAAGGCACACCGCGAGCTGCCCATCTGGATCGGGCCCTTCGAGGCGCAGGCGATCGCGCTCGAGATGCAGGGCGTGCCTCCGCCGCGCCCGCTGACCCACGACCTCATGAAGCAGCTGGTCGAGCGCCTGGGCGGCAGGCTCACGCGCGTGGTGATCGGCGAGCTGCACGACAACACCTACTTCGCCACGCTCCACCTCCAACGCGAGGGCGGGAAGGAGCTCACCGTCGATGCGCGCCCGAGCGATGCGATCGCGCTCGCGCTCCGCTTCCACGGGTCGATCCTGGTCGCCGAGGAGCTGTTCGCGCGCGCCGCGGCGGGGCGCGCCTCGCCCGCGGCGCACCTCTGGGGGCTCACGCTGCAGGACCTGACGCCCGAGATGGCCGCCTTCTTCCAGGCGCCCGAGGGGCGCGGCGTGTTGGTCTCGGACGTGGCCGCGGCGGCGCCCGCCCGCGGCATGGCACGCGGCGACGTCATCGTCGCGCTCGACGACGAACCGGTCGGGTCGGTCGACGAGCTCACCAGCCGCGCCGGCGCGCGCGCCGCGGCCGCGCCCGTCCGCCTCTCCGTCCGCCGCGCAGGTCAGCCGCTCCAGGTCCGCTTCCAGGCGCCCGAGTAGCCGCGGGGGATAGGTCCGCGAGCTTCGGCCAGGTACTGCGCTACTTCCGCATCGAACGCACCGCCCCGGGCCTGGAGCCGTCCGGGCGCCGCCTGCGGGTCGGCTCGTAAACGGCGGACGTCATCCGACGGCGCGGAGCTCCCCCAGCAGCGCCTCCCGTCGCGGGTGATCCGCGACGCAGCGCTCGATCACCTGCGTCCGGAACGCCACGTTGGCCCGCTGCCGCGGGCCGGCCTGGAAGCCGACGATCGTGTCGCGGGCGCGGTCGATCAGATCGCGACCCGGCAGGGGCTCGCCGCCCTCGCCCCCGAGACGCCGGCAGCGGAGCTCCGCGAGAGCGGTCGCGAGGTAGCCGACGTGCGGCGCCTCGTCCTGCTGGATGAAGCCGATCAGCGTGCGGACCTCGTCGTGCCGGCGAAAGAGCGCCGCGTCGCCCAAGGTCTCGCGGGCCCAGCGGAACGCCTCGGCCGCGAACACCTCGACCACGAGGACGCCGACCATACGCAGCACGAGGGCCTCCATGTCGCCCGGGATCTCGGGCAGGAGCCGCGGCGCCGCGGCGGGCGTCATGTTCGGGGCGAGGTCCGGCGGAATCGACGGCCGATCGAGCGCGATGTCGCGCGCCAGCTCCCACATCCGACGGTGCCCGGCCTCGTCGCGGGCATGGGCCTCGAAGAGCGCGCCCAGGTGCGCGAGCGCCGTGCCGTCGATCGGGTCGAGGACCCTCTCGCCGAGCGGCGGCAGCCTGACCAGGCGCAGCACCTCGCCGCCGAATCCTTCGATGATCGCGATGATGGTGAGGATGCGCACCAGCGGCACCGTCACGCCGTGGCGGACGAGGAGCTTCGTCTGCGCCACGCTCGGGAAGTGGGGCGGGACACGCGCCGTGATGGGATCGAGGACGGCGGCGAGCTCACCCGCGGGCAGGCGCGACTGCCAGGCCTCGATGGCCGGCGCACGCCAGAGCGTGCGCGGCGACACGTAGCGTCCGTCGATGAACCCGCCGTGGCACGGCACGCCGTCGAGCACGAGCGGACGCTCGTACCTGTGCTCGGCCAGGATCTCGTCGCGGCCGTAGTCGAGGCGCATGCTCGCAGTGTGCTCGCGGCGGCGAGCTGAGAGTAGGGGGGACCGCCGGATGCGGTCCGGCAGCCAGCACCGAACGCCCGGCTCGTTGACAACCCCCCGGCAGGGGCCTAGAAAGCCCCGTTTGGCGGAAGATCGGCGGACGCCGGACCCGGCTGCGGCGCACCAGCGCGAGCTCGACCAGCGGGTCGAGGACTTGGCGCGGCAGCTCGCGGACGTGGTCAACACGGCCGGGCTCGAATCCAGGCAGGACTTGCGCGAATACGCGATCGGCCTACTGAAGGAGGAGACGGAGCGCGACGACGCCCCCGCGGCGACGCCGGCCACCGAGACGCATGTCCCGCAGTTCAGCCCCCTCGCGTTCGCGATCCTCATCGGTCTCGTCTCCCTGCCGCTCGTGCTGCTCTTCCCGCCGCTCGGCCTCGGCCTCTTCGGGATGGCGGTGGTGATGGGGATATGGGGGCTGATCGACACCTTCTTTCACCGCGCACCCGCCAAGCCGCGCTAATGCAGCACCTGAGCGTTTCTGATTTTTCCCGCGCCGGCCGGCGGGGCATGCTCCGACGGGGGGAACCGGGGACCGATGGCTAAGGCCGAGGCCCAGCAGGAAGATCCGGCCGCGCTCGCCGCCCGGCGGGTGCTCGAGCAGCAGCGCGAGCGCGAGAAGCGCGCCCGCGAGCGGGCGGCGCTGGGCGGGCTCTGGTCGCGGCGCGACGTCTTCGGCCGCTTCGGCTGGAGCGTCTTCGGCGCCTTCTCCCTCGTCTCGCTCCTGGCCGCCGTGCGCTCCGCCTTCCCGCGCGTCCTCTTCCAGCCGCCGTCGACCTTCAAGGCCGGCTTCCCGAGCGACTACACGATCGGCGAGGTGAGCGAGAAGTTCAAGAAGGACCAGCGCGTCTGGATCATCCGCACCGAGGCGGGGCTCTACGCGCTGTTCGCCAAGTGCACGCACCTCGGCTGCACCCCGCGCTGGCTCACCGCCGAGAACAAGTTCAAGTGCCCCTGCCACGGGAGCGGCTTCTACAAGACCGGCATCAACTTCGAGGGCCCGGCGCCGCGCCCGCTCGAGCGCCTGCGCGTCACCAAGGCGGAGGACGGCCAGCTCCTGATCGACAAGGGCGTCAAGTATCTCTACGAGAAGGGCGACTGGACCAAGCCGGGCGCCTTCCTGAAGGTGTGAACCATGTCCGGATGGGATGAGATCAAGCGGCAGATCACCGAGTCGCAGATCTGGCAGTCCATCTTCCGCCACGGCTACGACGACACGCCGCGGAACCGCATCCTCATGGTGTCGGGGAACGTGTGGCTCCACCTCCATCCCTCCAAGGTGCGCCGGCACGCCACGCGGCTGCGCTTCACGTGGTGCATGGGCGGCATCACCTTCCTCATGTACCTGGTGACCGTCGTGACCGGCGTCTACCTCATGTTCTACTACCGGCCGACGGCGGAGTACGCCTACGCCGACATGAAGTACCTCGAGTACGACATGCCGTTCGGCATGCTCATGCGGAACATGCACCGCTGGGCCGCGCACGGCATGGTGATCGCGGTCTGGCTGCACATGTTCCGCGTCTTCCTGACCGGCTCCTACAAGCCCCCGCGCGAGTTCAACTGGGTGGTGGGCGTGATCCTGCTCGTGCTGACGCTGCTCCTCTCCTTCACGGGCTACCTGCTGCCCTGGGACCAGCTCTCGATCTGGGCCGTGACGGTGGGCTCGAACATGGGGCGCGCCACCCCCGTCCTCGGCCACGAGGGCCCCGGCCACGAGCTCATCCCCGGCCTGAACAACGTCTACGACGCGCGCGCCTTCCTCTTCGGCGGGGGCGAGATCGGCCCCCACACGCTCCTCCGCTTCTACATCCTCCACTGCATCTTCATCCCGCTGGTCGCGAGCCTGTTCATGGCGGTGCACTTCTGGCGCATCCGCCGCGACGGCTTCTCGGGGCCGGCGCTCTGAACCCGAGATGCAGGCCGTCACCGCCTTCGCGCTCCTGCTCGCCGCCGCGGTCCTCGCGTTCATCGCCGTCCGCGGCCGGGGCACGGCCGAGCTCTGTGGGAGCCTCGCGACCCTGGCCCTGATGGCCGACACTTTCGTTGTCCAGCGGGCGCGGGTGCTCACCATCCCCTTCTTCTTCGTCTTCGTCATCATCCTCATCTTCTGGTCGGCGCGCCGTGGCGCCGAGCGCGCGGACGCGGAGGAAGAGAGGTAGCGACGCATGGCCACGCCTGAGACGAAGCCGACACTCAAGGCCGTCGCGCCCGCCGGCAAGCGGATCGAGGTCCCGATCAAGAAGGCGACCGGGCCGGGCGACGACAAGATCCACACCTGGCCGCACCTCGTGCGCAACGAGTTCCTGATCTCGATCGGCATCATCCTGTTGCTGATCGTGTGGTCGCTCCTGGTCGACGCGCCGCTCGAGGAGCCCGCGAACCCCACCCGCACGCCGAACCCCTCCAAGGCGCCGTGGTACTTCCTCGGCCTGCAGGAGATGCTCGTCTTCTTCGACCCGTGGCACGCGGGCGTGGTGCTGCCCACGTTCATCATCCTCGGGCTGATGGTGATCCCGTACCTCGACATCAACCCCGCGGGGAACGGCTACTACTGCTGGAAGGACCGGAAGTGGGAGATCCTGACCTTCATCCTGGGCTTCCACATCCTGTGGGTGTCGCTCATCATCATCGGGACCTTCGTGCGCGGGCCAGGGTGGAACTGGTTCTGGTTCTGGGAGAAGTGGGACGCGCACAAGGTGGAGGCGCTCACCAACGTCGACCTGCCCTATCTCCTCGGCGTGCGCGACGAGACCATGGCGACCATCGTCGGTGCCGCGGTCGTGCTCGGCTACTTCGTGGCCGGCTACGCGGGCTTCTACCTCTTCTGCCGCTGGGTGAAGGGCGCCGACTTCCCGGACTTCATGCGCCGCTGGGGCTGGCCGCGCTTCGCGCTCACCGGCTTCCTCTTCTTGAACATGATGGCGGTCGTCTTCAAGATGCTCGGGCGGCACCTCCTGAACCTCAAGTACATCATGGTGCTGAAGACGCCGTACTTCAGCATCAATATTTGAACGCTGGCGCGGTGCTTCCGGGCGGTGTTCCTCTTCGCGAAGCTCCTCCAGGCGATCGGCTTCGCCCACGTGGGGCTCGGGCTCTACCTGGGCATCGCGCAGGACGACATGTGGAAGGAGCTCTACCTGGCGCTCAGCGGGCTCGCGTTCTTCGCCCTGGGGCGCTTCCTCGAGCCGAAAGCATGATCCGCTGATGCCGCGGCAGACTCCCGTCCTCGACGAGGAGAAGCGCTCCTACGGGGCGCTCTGGCTCGTCGCCTCGCTGCTCCTCTTCGTCGGCGCGCTGTGGGCGATCGCCGACGACAACATCTTCCGCCGGCCGTGGAAGAAGTGGCAGGCGGAGTTCAACCGGCTCGAGATCCGCCGTCTGAAGGACGCGATCGCGGACGAGCAGAAGCGTCTCGACGCGGATCCGGAGTACCAGGCCGCGGCCAAGGCGCTCGAGGACGCCAGGAGGAGCGTCACCACGGGCGAGGGTGCACGGAAGATCGCCGAGCTGCAGCGCGAACTGACGCAGGCGCAGCATGAGGACCAGAAGAAGGACTTCGATCTCCGGTTCGTGAAGAGCGAGCTCGAGGAGCTGCGCTTCAAGTACGACGACGCGCTCCACACCGGCCGCCCGACCGAGGCGCTCCTGCACGAGATCCAGGAGAAGGAGCAGGTGCGTGTCGAGCGCCAGAATATCTACAGCGGGTCGCAGGCGCACATCGAGGACCTGCAGAACCAGATCAAGACACTCCAGGGCACCGTGAAGACGGGGGAGGACGCGCTCGCCAAGCTGACGACGGCGCGCGACGACCTCCAGCAGAAGCTCGAGGGCGTATCGCTCGGCTATCTCCCCGGGCCGAAGGCGAGCCCGCCGTTCTTCGGCTTCGACTGGCAGCCGAAGATCCCCAAGATCCAGCAGCTCGTGCTCGAGGAGTTCGACCGCAACAACTTCAACAAGCCGATCGCGCGCGTCGATCGGTGCGTGTCCTGCCACGCCGGCATCGACAAGGCTGGCTTCGAGGACCAGCCGAACCCGTGGAAGACGCACCCCCGGCGCGAGCTCTTCCTCGGCAAACATCCGCCCGAGAAGTTCGGCTGCACACCCTGCCACGGCGGGCAGGGGCCGGCGGTCAACAGCGTCGAGACCGCGCACGGAAACTTCCTCGACAAGAACGGACACGTCGAGAACGTCGAGTTCATCGAGCAGCCGCTCTTCCGCGGCGAGAAGATGACCGCCAACTGCGTCAAGTGCCACGCCGGCGTGCAGCACCTCGACGGCGCGGACGAGATCGCGCGCGGCGAGCACCTCTTCGAGGAGCTCGGCTGTCACGGCTGCCACCTGACCGAGGGCTACGAGGAGCTCGCCAAGTCGAACGGCGTGTCCGCGATCGGCCCCTCGCTGCGCCGCATCGGCGCCAAGCTCGACCAGGGCTGGATGGTGCGCTGGATCAAGAACCCGCACGAGTTCCGCCCGCGCACGCGCATGCCGAACTTCATGTTCGACGAGGACCAGGCGACCGAGATCGCCGCCTTCGTCCTCTCCGTCACCAAGCAGCCGAGCGAGGAGTGGCGCGCGGCGCACGCCGCGCCGGCGGTGGACCTCGGGCAGGCCTCCCGCGGCAAGGAGCTGGTCGGCTCGCTCGGCTGCCGCGCCTGCCACGCGCTCGCCCCCGACGAGGTCGCGGGGCAGCTCGGCGCCAACAAGGACATCGCGCCCAACCTCTCCGCCGTCGCCGCGAAGACCGACGCGACCTGGATCTACCACTGGATCAAGAACCCGCGCGGCTACTCCGCGATCGCGCGCATGCCGAACCTCCGCCTCTCCGACGACGAGGCGCGCGCCATCACCGCCTACCTGGTGACGCTCGGCGAGAAGAAGCCCGTGCCGGCCGACCTGACGGCCCGCCTCGCCGACCCGGCCAACGTCGCCGCGGGCGAGAAGCTCGTGCGCAAGTACGGCTGCCCCGGCTGCCACGACATTCCCGGGATGGAGAGCGAGTCGCGCATCGGCGTCGAGCTCTCCTCCTTCGGCTCCAAGACCAGGGAGGAGCTCTTCTTCGGCGACCGCACCGAGATCCCGGAGACCTGGGACGACTGGACCCTGAACAAGCTCCGCGACCCGCGCATCTACGCCACCAAGTGGATCGAGCAGGTGATGCCGCAGTTCGACCTGGCCGAGGAGGACATCAAGGCGCTGCGGGCGTTCCTCGCGAGCCGCACCGACGCCAAGGTGCCGGTGCGCTACACCTACCACGCGCCCGGCGAGGAGAAGGTCATCGCCGGCCGCCGCCTGGTCGCGCGCTACAACTGCACCGGCTGCCACGTGATCGAGAACACGGGCGGCGACATCCGCCGCCTCTACGTCGAGAACCCGACCCTCGCCCCCCCGCTCCTTGGCGGCGAGGGCGAGAAGGTGCAGGCCGACTGGCTCTTCAACTTCGTGAAGGCGCCGCAGCCGATCCGCCCGTGGCTCAGCCTCCGCATGCCGACCTTCGGCCTCTCGGACGAGGAGGCCAACACCGTGGTCGGCTACTTCGAGTCGCTCGACCGCGTGCAGGTGCCCTTCGTCCACATCGAGAAGGCGGCCTTCGATCCCGAGAGCATCGCGGCCGGGAAGCTCCTCACCACGAAGGACTACTTCGACTGCTTCTCGTGCCACCAGCGTGGCGCGCAGAAGCCGCAGGGCCCGCCGGAAGGCTGGGCGCCCGACCTGGCGCTCGCCCACCAGCGGCTCAACCCCGTGTGGATCATCAAGTGGCTGCGCGATCCGCAGAAGGTCATGCCGGGGACCAAGATGCCGTCCTTCTTCCCGGACGGCCCCCCCGACGTGCTGGGCGGCGACGACGAGGCGCAGATCCGTGCGCTGCGCGACTACGTCGTCTCGCTCGGGCTGCCCGACGTGCCGCCGTCACCCCAGCAGGCCGCCGGCGTTACGAGCGCCGGCCCTGGCGCGAGCCAGTAAACCCGAGACCAAGGAGGTCAGGATGCGAAGGAAGCTGGTCCTCTCCGCCCTCGCCGTGGTGGCGACGGCGTCCCTCGCCGGGCGCGCCGCCGCCTACGAGGCGATCGCGGTGACCGACGGCGGCACGCTCTCCGGCACCGTCACGATCGAGGGCACGGCGCCGCCGCCCGCCAAGATCGAGGTCACCAAGGACCCCGAGGTGTGCGGCAAGGAGAGCAAGGAGAAGGTGAACCCGAGCCTGCTGGTCGGGCAGGGCGGCGGCATCGCCAACGTGGTGGTGACCGTCAAGGCCGCGAAGGGGAAGAAGCTCGAGGTCCCCGCGGAGCACCCGGTCTTCGACCAGAGGACGTGCGAGTTCCACCCGCACGTGCTCGTGTTCCCGGCCGGCAGCACGATCGACGTCATCAACAGCGACGGCATCCTGCACAACATCCACACCACCAGCACGGTCAACCCCTCGCAGAACCAGGCGCAGCCCAAGTTCAAGCCGAAGATCCAGATCAAGGTCGAGAAGCCCGAGACCATCGCCATCAAGTGCGACGTGCACGGCTGGATGAGCGGGTACTGGGTCGCGACTGAGACGCCGTACGTGGCCGTGACGGCCGCCGACGGCAGCTTCAAGATCGCCGACCTGCCGCCAGGCGACTACGACGTCGAGCTCTGGCAGGAGAAGCTGGGGAAGGTGACGCAGAAGGCGAGCATCAAGCCGAAGGAGGAGACCAAGGTCGCCTGGAAGATGGCGGCGAAGTAGCACGCCCCTTCGCGCTTGCGTATGGACCCCGGCCCGCCCTGGCGGTGGGCCGGGGTCTTTGTTTTGGTTCGTCCGATGGACGGCCGCTCGCCGGTTGCCCGGCCTCAACCGCTGCGTGCCCAGTCGTGGATTGCGTCGTGCAGCTCGGCCTTCACGGCCTCGGGCGCGAAGGAGCCGTCCACCGAGTTCGCGGCCAGGCGTGCGTAGCCGCGCCGGTCGAGGCCGAGCAGCCGGCCGGCGATCGCGTACTCCGAGACGAGGTCGCTCCCGAAGAAGCCCGGATCGTCGGTGTTGACCGACACGATGGCGCCCGCGTCCCAGAGCCGGCGGAGCGGGTGCGCGTCGAGCGAGGGCACGACGCCGAGGCGCAGGTTCGAGGTGGGGCAGACGGCGAGGGGAATCCGCCGCTCCACGATCTCCGCCAGGAGGGCCAGGTCCTCGACCGCCCGCACGCCGTGCTGGATGCGCTCCGCGCCGAGCGCGTCGAGCGCGCTTCGGATCGAGGCGGGGCCGGCCGCCTCGCCCGCGTGGGGCGCCGCGCGGAGGCCGCGCCGGCGCGCCTCGGCGAAGAGCGCGGCGAACGGCTCGGGCGGAAAGCCCTCCTCGGGTCCGCCGAGGCCGATCGCCACCACCTCGGGCACGCCGCGTGCCGCCTCGAGCATCATCCAACCGATCTCGAGCGGCAGGTCGCGCGCGTTGCCGGCCACGAAGCGGACGACGACGTCGCGCTGCTTCGACGCCGCCTCGACCGCCTCGGCGAGGCAGTCGTAGGGCCGGCCGCCGGTCGCCAGCTCGAGCTCGGCGTAGCGCACGCCGGCGCGCGCCGCGTCCTCGCAGTACTCGCGCACGAGGCGCGCGTAGTCGCCGGGGGTGGTCATGGTGGCCCAGGCGCACGAGTACATCGCGACGAAGCTCGGCAGGTCGGCGAACGAGCGCGGGACGCCGATGCCGGTGCGGGCGCACAGTTCCGCGAGCGTCGCCGGCCGCACCGTGCCCTCGAGGTGGACGTGGATCTCGGCCTTGGGGAGCGTCGCGAGGTCACCCGGGACGGTCATGCGCCGCGCGACTCGTCGCAGGGGAGGCGGCGCCTTGTCAAGGCGCGGGCTTCGCGTCTAGTGGAGCGATGCGCCGTCCGGTCCTCGCGCTGATCCTGCTCTCGGTGGCCGTGGCGGGCGCCGAGGAGCCGCGCCCCGGACGCATCGTGGGAAGGGTGCGCCTCGCCGGGCCGCCGCCGGCAGCGCGGCCGCCGATCGCTGCGCTCATCGACTCCGCCGTGTGCGGGACGGAGATCCCCGACGAGTCGCTGCTCGTGGACCACGACGGGGGCGTCGCGAACGCGATCGTCGTGGTGCGCGGCGTCGCGGCCGGCGCTACGGCCGAGCGCCCCGAGGCGATGGTCGACAACGCGCACTGCCGCTTCGTCCCGCGCGTGCAGGTGGTGACTCGGGGCCAGAGCGTGCGCGTGCGGAGCTCCGACCCGGTCCTGCACAACGCCCATCCCGTGCTGGTCGCGGAGCCGGAGGTCTCGATCGCGAACTTCGCGCTCGCGGTCCCGGGGCGGCCGATGGACCTGACGCGCCGTCTCGCGGCCGCGCTCCCCGCGCGCGGCGAGGCGCTCGTCCGCCTCGGCTGCGACGTGCACCCCTGGATGCGCGGCTGGCTCGTGGTCCTCGACCATCCGTACGCTGCCGTGACCGGCGCCGACGGGCGCTTCGCGATCGCCGCCGTGCCGGCGGGGTCGTACACGCTCGCGCTCTGGCACGAGACGCTCGGCCGCGCCGAGCGCGCGGCGACCGTCCCGCCGGGCGCCCACGTCAGCATCGACTTCACGCTGCCCTCGGGACGGTAGACCTTCCTCGCCTGAAGCGAACGGGTGTCCCGCGGCCCGAGGACGCGCAACCTCGTCCAGTGCGCCGTGTTGTCACGCCGCGCCGCGGGAGGTCACGCCATGCGAAAGTTGATCTGGTTCGTCGCCATGGGGCTCGCGCTCGGCCCGGCGGTCGCCGCGGAGCGGGGCACCCTCGCCCGGGTCATCGCCACGAAGCTCTACGCGCACAAGGCGATCCAGCCCGAGACGCACACGACCGACTTCCGGGGCGACAGCCTGGGCTGCATCACGCTGACGGCCTGGGAGCTCCGGCAGTTCGGTTACCGGGGCCACGCGTTCTTCTGCGAGGAGGCGGCGACCGGCGAGGTGCTGGGCGCCGTCCTCACACGCGGGGGCGTCGTGCGTTGCTTCATCAGCGGCGACTACGTCGGCGACGGCTGCTACGACTTCACGATCTGCGGCGTGGCCGACGGGGCGTGCGTGGTGCAGTAGCCCCGGTGCACGACTGACGCAGGCCCGCACGGGGACCTACAACCCGCCGACCTCCAGCCAGCCCGCCGGGTCGGCGGCGGACGCGCTCTCCAGACAGCAGGCCGCGAACTCGACGCGCACCGGCGCGCGGCCGCGGGCGCGGATCACGGGCAGGCGGTGGAGCGCGCGGGCCGCGATGCGGAGCCGGCGGCCGTCGGCCAGCTCGAGCTCGAGCCCGACGCGCGCGAGCGGCGCGTCGGCCGAGCCGAGCGCCGCATGCGCCGCCGCCACCGCGACGTGCCGCCCGTCGCGACAGAGGAAGCCGCTCGCCTCGCCGCCGTGGAGCCCGAGCGTGAGGGCGAGGCTCGCGCCGTCGCCCAGGTCGAGCGCGGCGCGCAGCCGCGGCCACGGTCCCGCGGGCGCGCCGTCCTCGGCGAAGCCGTGCGCCGTGACGGGGTGACGCACGCCGCCCAGCGCGACGCTCCCGGTGACCGTGCCGAACTCGGCCGTGCCGTCGTGCGCGTGCGCGGGCGCGAAGCGGAGCTCGATCTCGCCCTCGAGCAGCTCGGCGCGCGCGAGGCCGGTCTCCAGGTCGAGGAACGGCGTCGTGTCCGCGAAGCGGAGGAGGGGCCCGTCGTAGCGGAGCGCGAGGCCCCCGCTCGCCGACGGCTCCACGCGGAGCCCTCCCGGCGCGTGCCCGAGCCGCTCGCCGGTGAAGAGGACGAGCCCCCCGCCCTCGGGGAAGAGGAGGAGGCGCCCGGTGCGGCTCGCGTCGAGCCCGACCAGGCCCGAGAGCGCCGCGCCGGCGAACTCGAGCCGGCGCGGGACGGGCGGCGCGGCCTCGGCGGCGCCGGTGCCGCTCGGCGGTGCGCCCGGAGAGTGCGGCGCGGCGAGGAGCGCCGGCAGCGCCTCGGCGCACGCCGCGACGAGGCGGGCGCGCCACGTCCCCGGCCAGCGCAGCGCGATGCCCAGCTCGAGCTGCACGGCATCGACCAGTGGCGCCAGGGCCGCGAGCGCGCGCACCTGCGGGCGGCCGTCCTCGGCGTAGCGCCGCGTGAAGAGCTGGATCAGGTTCTCGCGGTGGCGCGCCGGGTAGCGCGCGCCGACCGTGGCGGCGATGCCATGCGCGCGGCACGCCTCGACGAGGCGCGGAAGCGCGCTCGCCGCGAAGGCCGGGCTCACGGCCGCGGCGCGTCCGACGACGAACGGGTTCTCGCCCGGCGTGCAGCCGAGCCCCAGGTCGACGACCGGCTGCACCACGTTCCAGCCGTGCAGGGCGAGGAGCGTGGCGCGCCCATGGCGGCGGACGGCCGTGTCGAGCAGGTCGGCGAGGCGCTCGAGGAACCACGGCGCGCGCTGGTGCGCCTCGCTCACCCGGTTCAGGTCGACCTCGTTGCGATCGTGTGCCTCGTTGATGAGCGCGCCGGCCCCGAGGAGCGCCGCCAGCTCGGCGGTGAACGACGCCGTGTGCAGGTCGTTCATGCGGAGGTGCCCGCCCGCCCACGGCCGGCGCTCGGCGTCCCGGCGCCCGCCGTGCGGTGCCACCAGGACGAGCGGGCCGTCGCCGGGGAGGACCGTCAAGCGCGCGCTCGTCGGCACGTCCGCTTCTAGCTTTTCGCGCGCGAGGGGTCTACACGCCCGAGATGCGCGCCCTCCTCGCCCTCGCGTGCCTGCTCGCCTCCGCGCTGCCCGCGGCGGCGGGCGCGCCGCCGCGCGCGCACGTCTACCTCGTGATCGTGGACGGTCTCGCCGCGCGCGTCGCGGACGCGGCGCACATGCCGCGGCTCTTCGACGCGGTCGCGCACGAGCCCGCGCACAGCTCCGTCTTCCCGGCCGCGCACGCGGTCATGCCGGCGCGCACGAACCCGAACCACGTGACGCTGCTGACGGGCGTCTACGCCGACGCGCACGGCGTCACGGGGAACGCTTACTGGAGCCGCACGCCCGGCGCGCCGCCGGAGCTGCTCGAGGCCGCGGCGCTGATCGAGGTGGAGACGCTCTTCACGGTGGCCGAGACGACGGCGCCCTCGCTCGTGACGCTGGGCGTGGTAGGGAAGCCGAAGCTCGCCAGTTTGTTCGCCACCGTGCCCGGGCGGCAGCACGCCCCCGACGTGCTCTGGTTGCCGGAGCGGCTGCCGC
>Ga0209474_10000977_pt1 | contig 29012 bp, 24 predicted proteins | sample GraSoiAngelo_145_FD_185902 | JGI IMG/M metagenome (GOLD analysis project Ga0209474, IMG submission 185902) | Grasslands soil microbial communities from the Angelo Coastal Reserve, California, USA - 14_1009_05_20cm (SPAdes) (version 2) | ecosystem: Environmental > Terrestrial > Soil > Grasslands...
ACCGTGTTGGCGAATCTCTCGGCCAGGCAGGATGCCGACGCCGCGACCGCCGTCGGGCTCGAGCTCGCCAAGCATCCGACCGGACTGACCCAGCCTCAGCTCGCGGCCCGTCTCGCGCTTCCGATGGATCAGCTCGCTGGAACGCTGAGCTCCCTGGCGGACCACCAAGCCGTTCACCTGGCTGGCAACCACTGGCTCAATCGCTCGAGCTGGGAAGCAATCGTCGAGCGCATCATCGCGGCCCTGCGCGCCTATCACCGAGCTCAGCCATTGCGTCGCGGGATGCCTCGCGAAGAGTTGCGAAGCAGGAGCGCGATCCCCGCAGCGATCTTTGCTGACGCGCTCGCCGGCCTGGTCGATGGCGGCACGCTTGCGGAGCACGGCGGCGAGGTGGCGCTTACCAGTCATCGGCAGGGGCTTACCCCCGAACAGGAGGCGGCGGCCGGTGCCTTCCTCGCGGAGCTCGAGCTCCAGCCCTTCAACCCGCCCGCCCTTTCGGACTTGATGCGGCGCCACCAGGTGACCCCGACGCTCCTTCAATACCTGATCGCGGAGCGTCGCGCGGTTCGGGTCAACGACGATACGGTCTTTGCCCGGTCGGCCTACGACGAAGCCGTCGGCCGCCTGCGCAGCCACCTCAGCGAGCACCAGACGCTGACCGTGGCGGCCGCCCGGGACGTGCTGGGATCGAGCCGGCGGTACGTTCTTCCCTTGCTGGAATGGCTCGATGCGCAGAAGATCACACGGCGGGTCGGAGATGACCGTATCCTGAGGGACTGATGCATGCCGGCGCCTTCCGGCTCCGCGCGCTCACGGCGGGCCTCGCCGTCATCATGGGGTGCAGTGCCTGCGGCGCATCTCCGCCGGACGCCGGAACGCTCCTCAAGCAGTCGAGCCAGCGCATGCTCAATCTCAAGGGATTTCACTTCCAGATGATGATCAGCGGATTCAGCGGCAGCAGCGTTCCGGTGCAAAACGCGGCCGGCGACGCCCGGCCGCCAGACTTGCGCGCGAAGGTCAACCTCAAGGAAGGGGGGCTGTTACTCGAAGTGGAGGTCGTCTTCGCGGCGGGCGGCGTTTACCTCAAGTCCTTTACCGGAGGCTGGCAGCAGCTGTCCGACCAGGAACTGGCGCAATTCTTCGACGCGCGCAGCCTCTTCGACTCCACGGCCGGCCTGTTCGCGGCAATGCGCGATACGGCCACGCCGGCACGCGGGAGCGTCGAGCGTATCAGTGGGCACGACACCTATCCGATCGCCGGCAGTGTCCCGGCGGCCCGCATGCACCGGCTGCTCGATCCAATCCGCGACCAGGGAACCTACCAGGTGACCTACTGGATCGAAAGTGACAATGCGGATCTCTGGCGTGCGCGCCTCAGCGGCAAGCTCTTCGATGCGTCCAGGGCGGCGACCATCGACTTCAACTTCTCAAACCATGATCAGGCCGTTTCCGTCAGCCCGCCTCCGCTCGGTTAACCGTCCGGCGCTGCTCACCCTTACCGGCGCCGGGCTGTTTCTGGCTGCCCTCGATGCCTACGTCGTGGTTACGGTGTTGGTCAACGCGTCGGATCCACGCGCGTCCATCCTGACCTCGCTCAACATCCCGGTCAATCATTTCGAGCGCGCGACGCCCATCATCACCGGCTTCTTGCTCGGCTACCTGGCGGCGATGCCGCTGGCGGGGGGTCTCAGCGACCGCTTTGGGCGGCTGCGCATCTTCAGCCTCTGCATGACGCTGTTCGCGCTCGGGTCGTTGTTGACCGCGACGGCGCCCAGCCTTGGGCAGCTTGTCACCGGCCGTTTGCTGCAGGGCGCGGGCGGTGGGGCGCTCGTGCCGGCGGTGCTGGCACTGGCGGCCGATCTCTACCCGGCGGGCAACCGCAGCCCGGTGCTCGGCGCGGTGAGCGCGCTGCAGGAGATCGGCAGCGTGCTCGGCCCTCTCTGGGGCGGCCTGATCGCCGGGATGCTGGGCTGGACCTGGATCTTCTGGATCAACCTGCCCCTGGCCGGCCTGATTCTGTGGGCCCTCTGGCCCCAGATGCGGATCGCCGGCGAGCCGACCCAACCGGCCCACCTCGACTGGCTCGGCGTTGGCCTCGCGACGGCGGGACTCGCCTTTCTCACGCTGGCGCTCTACGCCGCGAATCCGGAACAGAGTCCGGTCGGCGAGGGCTTCCTCTGGCAGGCGCCCCTCGCCGTCGTCTTCTTTGCGCTCTTCGTCTGGCGTGAACGCCGAGCCCCGCACCCGCTGATCAATGTGCGACGCTTCCGCGATTCCTCCTTCAGCGGGTCGGCGCTGACCAATGCCATTGCGGGCGCCGGATTGATGGTGGCCCTGGTGTATATCCCGGTGCTGGCGAATGCCGTGTTCTCGATGAACGCGACGGGTGCCGCCTTGCTCCTCCTGCGCCTGATGGTTGGCATTCCGATCGGGGCCCTGCTGGGTGGCTGGCTGGCTCAGCAGCTGCGCAGCTATCGTGTGGTGGCGGCCGCCGGGCTCATCCTCGCTGCTGTTGGCTTCCTGCTCTTGTCGGGGTGGAACGAGGGATCGCTCGGACCCCACCTCCTCGGCTCCCCGATTCGAGTGGCGGATGCCCAGCTCTTCCTTACCGGGCTCGGCCTTGGCATCGAGATCGCCCCGGTAAGCGCCGCTCTCCTCGACGCGGTCGGCGAGGCGGAGCGAGGCGCCGGTGCTTCCTTTCTGATTGTGATGCGATTGATTGGCATGCTGGTCGGCTTCTCGCTGGTCGCCGGCTTCGGGCTGTGGGCGTTCCATCGAGCGACCGCCCAGCTGATCCCTCCGGTCGGCCTGAATCCGACCGCGTACGCGCTGTACATCGTCCAGTTCAAGCAGGCGATCTTCGACGAGTATCACCTGATTTTCCGCGCCACCGCGATCGCCCTCGTCATCGGCGCCTTGCTGGCGGCGGCAACCTTGCGCCCGCTGCCCCGACCTCGCTGGCGCTGATGCCGGTCGTCGGCATCGATCTCGGCGGGACCCAGCTCCGGGTCGCGGTGGCGGATAATCGCGGCCGCGTTCGAACCGTCGTCCGCGAGGCCACCGAGGCGCGTCGCGGCCGCCAGCATGTGATCGACCGAATCGTCGGCGCGGTCGCATCCGCGCTGGACCAGGATGGCACGCCCGCTCGGCGGGTGTCCGCGCTCGGGATCGGCCTCCCGGGCCCGGTTGATCCCGCGGCCGGGCTCGTCCTCAGTCCGGCCAACCTTCCCGGTTTTCATAACGTGCCTCTCAACCGGATCCTGACCCGGGCGACGGGTATCCGTAGCTTTCTGCATCACGACGCGCACCTGGCGGCGCTGGGCGAGCATCGCCGCGGCGCCGCTCGGGGTGCCAGCGAGCTCATCTATGTGACCGTCTCGACCGGCATCGGTGCCGGACTGATCCTGCGCAACGAGCTGTACGCCGGGGCGCACGGCATTGCCGGTGAGGTCGGCCATATCGTCGTCCAGCGCGGCGGCCCCCGCTGCCGGTGCGGGAATGATGGCTGCGTGGAGGCCATTGCCAGCGGCACCGGCATCGCCCAGGCAGCCGCGAGACTGGCGCCGGAAAACCGCGACAGCGCCCTGCACGGGATCGCGTCGCCGACCGCTGCCGATGTCGTGCGCGCCGCCCGCGGGGACGACGAGCTGGCCAAGACCATCCTTGAAACGGCCGGCGCCTATCTCGGCGTCGCCCTGGGAACCCTCGTCAACCTCTTCAATCCTCAGGTCATCGTGCTGGGCGGCAGCGTCCTCAAGGCCGGATCCCTGCTGACCCGCCCCATGCGCCGGTCGATGATCGAATCTTCATGGGCCGCCTCGCGGAAGGGGCTGCGGATCGTCCGGCCCGCACTCGGCGATGACGTCGGGCTGATCGGCGCCGTCGAGTTCGCTCGCTTGCGCGCCGAGCGATGACGGTTCGCATCGATCCACCCGCGTTGCCGGACTGGCAGCGAGCCTTCAAGACGGTCGAGTCGGAAGCCAGGCGCGCCGGTGTCCGCGCGCTTGTGGTCGGCGGGTATGTTCGTGACCGGTTGCTCGGCCTCGATCGCGACCGAGCGATACGCGAGGTGGACATCCTGGTCGAAGGCAAGGGGGCGACCGCTCTCGCAGCCGCGGTCGGTCGCGCGCTCAGCACCGCTTCCCCGCCGGTTCTCTTCGAACGGTTCGGGACCGCGCACCTCGACGTTGACCGCACGCACGCGCTGGAGTTCGTCTCGAGCCGGGCCGAGACATACGATCCCACCAGTCGCAAGCCGGAGGTGCGTCCCGGCACTCTCAGGGAGGACGTCCTGCGGCGTGATTTCACCATCAACACGTTGCTGATGGACTGGGACGGTTCGATTCTCGATCTGACCGGCCGGGGGTTGCAGGATCTGGAGGCGCGGCGAATTACGACGCCTCTCGATCCGAAAGCCACCTTCGATGAGGATCCGCTCCGGATGCTGCGGGCGGTTCGTTTCGCCACGACGCTCGACTTCATGTTGGATCCGAATGTGGAGGCGGCCATTCGGCAGCATGCCTCGCGTTTGCAGCCTCCAGTGGTGTCGATGGAACGGATCCGGGATGAATTCTCAAAGCTGCTGCTCGCCAACCGGGTCGAGCCAGGACTGCTGCTGCTCGACGCCACCGGCCTCCTCGTCCGGATCCTTCCGCAGCTCGAAGCCGGCAAGGGAATGCAGCAGGGCGGCTATCACAGCCACGATGTCTTCGGGCATTCGCTGCTGGCGGCCGCGCTGACGCCGCACGACCTGATCACGCGGCTGGCCGGCCTGCTCCACGACGTCGGCAAGCCGGCGGTGCACGAGCTTCGCGACGGGAAGCCGACTTTCATCGGCCACCAGGATGTCGGCGCCACGATGGCCGGCTCCGCCCTGCACCGATTGCGCTATTCGGGCGAGGTGATCCAGTCCGTCGCCAAGCTGATCCGTTTGCACATGCGCCCGATCCAGTACACCCCGGAGGGGTGGGAGGACAAGGCGGTGCGCCGGTTGGTGCGTGATGCGGGCGACCAGCTCGAACGGTTGCTAATACTGGCCCGCGCAGATATGCGCGCCAGTCACTACCCGGATGTCAAGAAGATCGACGACCTGGAGGCTCGCATCGAACGGCTCGATGCCGCCGCCATCGCCGCCATCCAATCGCCGCTGACCGGCGACGAGCTGATGGCGCGGACGGGTCGGCCCGCGGGGCCATGGATCAAACGGGTCAAGTCCGCGCTGGAAGAAGCGATCATCGACGGCACGTTGACGGCGGACGGCGACGCGGCCTGGCGGTATCTCGACACGCATCCCGAGTTGCTGCGGGACTAATGCCGACCCTCGTCGCGCTGCTGGTCTTCGCCGGCGGACTGGCGGCGAGCCTGGTCGCCAGCGAGTTCCTGGTGCGCGGCTTTGGCCGGCTGGGCCGCAAGCTCGGCCTGGCTGCCGGTCTGGTGGGCCTGCTCACCGCGCTCGGCGCGGATGGCCCGGAGATTTCATCGGCGATCACCGCGCTGCTGTCGGGCGCGAAAGACGTGGGCCTCGGCGTCATCCTGGGCTCGAACCTGTTCAACCTGGCGACGTTGCTCGGATTGAGCACCGTCCTGGCCGGTCGTCTCCGATTTCGCCGGTTGCTGCTGTGGCTGGATGGGGGAATCGCGTTATGGGTCACCGTCGTCGTCGGGCTGATGTTTCTCGCGGGCCTGCCGCCGTTGCCCGCGGTGCTCCTGATCGTGATGGCCTTCGCGGCCTATATCTTCTTGCTGACGGCCCAGCCGCATCGCGTCGATCGGTTTCCGATGCCCGATCATCTCCGTCACCGCGTGGCAGCGGCCGCCCGGCTGATCCACGCGGACCTCGACCGCGGCGAGAGACCGACGATTGATCGGCACGCATCCTGGGCGCCCGTCTGGTGGGTCATGCCGTCCATCGCCGTCATCGTCGTGGGCAGCTATGCGATGGTCAACGGTGCGCTCGTCCTCGGCGAGCAGTGGCACATTCCCCGCTCGTTGCTCGGCGCCGTCGGGCTGGCAGCCATCACGAGCCTTCCCAATGCCTATGCGGCGACCCGTCTGGCGTTGCTCAACAACGGCACGGCGGTCGTCAGCCTGGCGTTCAACAGCAATACGCTCAACCTGCTGGCCGGGGTCAGCATTCCCGCACTCTTCATCGCCGGTCTTCGATCGTCGCCTGGTGTCGCCCTCGATATCGCCTGGCTCCTGGCTATGACGCTCCTCGCCGTTGGGCTTGGTTGGTGGCAGCAGGGGATGAATCGCTTTGGCGGCCTGACGTTGATCGTCGGTTATCTGCTCTTCCTGGGCTTCGCCTTCCGCTGAATTCGGGACGATCCGCCGGTTATGCAGGCGCTTTCCACAGCCTGTTCGGTGAACTCGTGGAAAGGCTCCGACATACAGCTGTCAAAAGCGTGCGCTAACGTTTTGCTCTGCTAAAATCTGCGGCGCCAAGGGGCCGCGTCGATTGTCCGACGAACGCGACCCGGTGCTTGCGGGAAATAAGGGGAAGCATGCTGCTCAGTCTTCGGCTGCTCAGGCGAATCGCCAAAGAGCTTCCTCGATATGGAAAGCTCACCTACTGCCTCTACCGCGATCCACGGGTGCCGCAGCGCAACAAGATCGCGCTGGCCGCGGCGATTGCCTTGATCCTGAATCCGGTGGTCGATGTGCCTTTGCGGCTCCCGGTATTTGGCGAGATGGACGCCGTCGCCCTGACTGTGCTGGCGATCCGCATGTTCGTGGAGCGGGCGCCGAAAGATGTCGTCGCCGAGCACCAGGAGCGGATCGCGCTGGGAACCAGCATCTTCGACCAGGACCTTCGGGAAAGCCGGGCCGGCCTGCAGTCGCGGCTGCAATCGCTGCGTGAACGCGGCAGGCTGGCGCTCACCCGGCGACAGGCCTACCGATGAAGGTCGTGCTGATCCAGGACGTAAAGGGCACCGGCAAAGCCGGCGAGACAAAAGATGTCGCCGACGGTTTCGCGCGCAACTTCCTCCTGCCGCGAAAACTGGCGCAGCCCGCGACCAAGGGCGCCGAGGCCCAGGTCGAGCGGCAGAAGGCGACCAGCGAGCAGCGTGAACAACGGGAGTTGGCCGATGCCCGAGCGCTGGCCGGCCGGCTCGAGGCCCTGCAGGTCGTCCTGAAGCTGCGAAGCGGCAAGGACGGCAAGCTGTTCGGTGCCGTCACCAACGCCGACGTCGCCTCCGCGCTCAAGCAGCAGCACGCCATCACCCTCGACCGGCGCAAGATCGAGTTCGACGAGCCGGTCAAGGCGATGGGACCTGGGACGGCGCACGTGAAGCTGCACCGCGAGGTCACGGCCCGGATCCCGTTGATGGTCACCTCCGCTTGACGGTTGACCTGAGGCGCTCGCCGGCGTTGCCGGCTGTTGGCGGTCGCGTGCCGCCCCAGAACCTCGAAGCCGAGGCCTCGGTGCTGGGCTCGTTGATGCTGGATCGCGGCGCCATCGTCCGGATCGCCGATTTCCTGCGACCCGAGGATTTCTATCTCGATCACCACGCGCAGGTCTATCGCGCGGCGCTGAATCTTTACGACCGCGCCGATCCGATCGATCTGTTAACGCTGGCCGCCGAGTTGGAACACATGCGTGTTCTGGAGCGGATTGGTGGCCAGGCGTTCCTTGCCGAGCTGCAGACCAGCGTGCCAACGGCGGCGAATGTCGAGTACTACGGCCATCTCATCGAAGAGGCGGCCACCAAACGAAGGCTGATCACCGCGGGCGGTCGGATCACCGCGCTCGGTTTCGATGAAGGGACACCTGCCGGGACGGCCCTCGACACGGCGGAGAGCGTGATCTTCAACATCGCCGAAGGCCGCATCACCCAGGATTTCGTCGCCCTCAAGGACATCCTCAAGAACACCTGGGACCAGATCGAGCAGATTCACAAGGACCAGTCGACGATCATCGGCGTCCCCAGCGGTTTCAACGACCTCGACGCGAAGACCGGCGGCTTCCAGAAATCAGATCTGATCATCATTGCGGCCCGCCCGGGCGTCGGAAAATGTGCCGTCGCAAGTACGCTCATCGACGATCCCGAAACGGGTTCTCGACTGACCCTTGAAGAGTTTGTCAAGAGCAAGCGTCCTTTCGTGCTTGGTCTTTCGCCGAGGGGCCGGATCGAGGCGCGCAACATTGGGGCATGGGTTGACAGCGGCGTGAAGCCATGTTTTGCGGTGACGACCCAAACAGGACGGCGGGTCGAAGTTACGGGACACCATCCATTTCTGACCGTCTCAGGCTGGCAGCCCTTGCATGATCTCGTCAAGGGCGATGCGATTGCCGTCCCGCGACGTTTGGACATTTTCGGGCATGAGCATATGTCGGCCCAGCTTGCGCGCCTCCTTGGGTACCTTCTCGGAGATGGCTCGATAGGTGGAGGATCGCCCGAGTTCATAAACGCCGATCCGCAGATTGTTGCCGACTTTCGGGCGACTATTGCCGAGCATTTCCCGACATGTCATATCAACCAGTGGGGGCTTCATTACGTCGTTTGCGGTTATTTCCAAAGGACCTATTCTCCACTGACCCAAAAGCTCAATCCAGTCGTCCGCTGGCTCAGGGGGTTCGGCCTGTGGGGGAAGAAGGCCGAATTCAAGCGCTTTCCCGATGCCGCGTGGCGATGGGACAAGGAGACGCTCAAGGAATTCGTCCGCGGCTTGATGTCCTGTGATGGCAGCATCTTCCGAACTCCGAATGGACGGCCTCGGATCGAATTCGCTGTTGCCTCGGAAGGACTTGCCAAAGATGTGCATCATGCATTTGTTCGGTTCGGTATCGTTTCACGGTTCTACCGAAAGTCCGAGCGTTGCTGGCGGGTGCAAATTACAGATTCGGAATCCGTGGCTCGCTATCAGACCGAGATCGGTTGGATTGGCGAGAAAGTAGGCCGATTCCCAACGGACCTACCGCAATTCCGCGGCAACAACGGACACCTTCCGATCGTGGTGTGGAACATGTTGGGAACTGCAGCGGCGATGCAGGGGCTCGGTTGGTCGAAGCTCGCGGTGCTTTCCGGAGAAAGACCCCGCACTTCGAGATTCCAAACGTACAATCCCCGTACCAATCATGGCTTGTCGCAGCGACGACTCGGAATCTTCAATGAAGTCCTTGAGGACTGGTGGCTAAGTGAACTTGCCAACCCAGAAATCTATTGGGATCGGATAGTTTCCATCGAGCCGATTGGCGAGCATCAGGTCTACGACCTTGCCGTTCCCTCTGGTGCGAATTTCGTTGCCGAAGACATCCTTCTACACAACACGTCACTGACCCTCAATATCGCGCAGCACGCGTCGATTCAATACAAGATCCCGGTCGCCATCTTTTCGCTCGAAATGTCGGAGCAGCAGCTTGTGACGCGGTTGCTTTGCAGCGAAGCGTCTGTGGACTCATATCGGTTGCGCACCGGTCTCCTGAAAGACGCTGAATGGCCCCGGATTGCCCAGGCCATGGGCGCACTATCGGAAGCGCAGATCTATATCGACGACTCGCCGAATGTCTCCGTGATGGAGATGCGCACGAAGGCCCGTCGCCTGAAGTCGGCCAATAACCTCGGTCTGATCATCGTGGACTACTTGCAATTAATGCAGGGCCGCAATGCCGAGAATCGTGTGCAAGAGGTCTCGGACATCTCGCGATCGTTGAAGAGTCTCGCGCGCGAGTTGCAGATTCCGGTGATCGCCTGTTCGCAATTAAGTCGCGAACCTGAGAAACGAATCGATCACCGGCCCCAGCTTGCGGATTTGAGAGAAAGCGGTTCTCTGGAGCAGGACGCTGACCTTGTCCTGTTTATCTATCGCGAGCGCTTTTACAACGACAACGTTGCCGAAGACAAGCGGAACATCGCCGAGATCATCATCGCCAAGCACCGCAACGGGCCGACCGGAAAGCTCGATCTGCTGTTCATCGACGAGCAGACGAAGTTTGCCAACCTGGATCGGCGTCGAGGAGCCTAGCGATGGTCACCATCCTCGTTGGCGGGCAGTGGGGCGACGAGGGGAAGGGCAAGATCATCGATCTGCTCTCGGAGAAAACCGACATGGTGATCCGGTCCCAGGGTGGCAACAACGCCGGTCACACCGTCGTCAACGCCGGCCAGGAATTTCGCTTCCACCTGATCCCTTCGGGGATTCTTTATCCGAATACGACATGCGTCATCGGCAACGGGGTCGTCCTCGATCCTCGGGTTCTGCTCGAGGAGATGGAGCAGGTGAAGTCGCGCGGCATCAGCATCGACCGCCTGGTGATTTCCGATCGGGCGCACCTGATCATGCCCTGGCATCCGATCCTCGACAAGCTCGAGGAAGAGCAGCGCGGCGACGATCGCCTGGGCACCACATGGCGAGGCATCGGCCCCGCTTATGCCGACAAGGTCCGTCGCATCGGATTCCGGGTCGGGGACCTGACGAAAACGCGCTTTCTGGAGAAGAAGCTGCGGTTCGTCCTCACCAAGATCAAGAATCCGATCCTCGACGAGCTCTATCACGTCGCCCCGCTGAATCTCCAGCAGATCCTGGATGAATACACCGCGTACGGCGAACGCCTCCGACCGTATATCAAGGACATTTTCCCGATCATTCAGCAGGGGCTGAAGACCAACGACCGGATCCTGCTCGAAGGCGCGCAGGGCAGCATGCTCGACCTCGACTTCGGGACATATCCCTACGTCACCTCGTCGTCGCCGACCGCCGGCGGCGCCTTGACCGGGTCCGGCATCCCGCCCACCGCGGTCGATCTGACGATGGGCGTCGTCAAGGCGTACACGACTCGGGTCGGCTATGGCCCGATGCCCACCGAGCTCGACGATGCCCTCGGTACGCAGATTCGTGAGATCGGCGTCGAGTACGGCACCACCACGGGTCGGCCTCGGCGGGTTGGCTGGTTCGATGCCGTGGTTGCCCGTTACAGCGTGGCGCTCAACGGCATTGGCTCGATCGCGCTGACCAAGCTGGACGTCCTCGACGAGTTCGATCCGATCCGCATTTGTACCGGGTACATCAGCAAGGGCGAGCTCCAGCAATATCCGATGTCGAACATCAGCCACCTCAAGCATTGCGAGCCGGTCTACGAGACACTGCCCGGCTGGCGCTCGTCGATCGCTGGCATCCGCCGTCCGGAGGATCTGCCCAAGGCGGCGCGGCGCTACATCGATCGACTGAGCGAGCTCTGCGGGGCGCCCATCGACATCGTCTCGGTCGGTGCCTCCCGCGACCAGACCATCTGGATGGCTGGGCCCGCCGGAGAGCTACCGATGCAGCAGCGCGAACGCCAGGCCAGCCACACCTAGATACCAGAGCACGGACACGCCGGTCAGCATCAGCTTGATCTGCTGGGTCATCGAGCGGGTCTTCCAGGTGAGCCAGAGGCCAACCGGGTTGACGACCAGCAAGCTGGCGAGCAGGATCACCCGATCAACCGTCGACGCCGACCCTCTGGTGGCCGCGCTTCGCATTTGCCTGACTAGATCATTCGAGTCCTGCACCGAGTCGTAGCGGCGGCCGGGCGCAGCTAAGGGCGAGCTTCTGAAGCTCGTACTGACAGGCGCGGTCGCCATCACCGGCTGACGCACCTCGCTGCGGATCGGTGCGAGCGCAGGGCGCGGCCCGTGGTCGCCCGACTCGATGGTCAGCGTTCGCATCCGCCCACCCGCCGCGCCCCCGCGCCGGCGGATGAATGCCTGGACACGGAGGCCGATCGTCACCAGCATGCTTACCAGCAAGAAACCCTGCCAGCTCGCCTGCAGCCCCTCGCCATACCAGCGCAGGATCATGACCGCAACGCCTGCCGCCGCCCCGAAGAGGAAGGTAAACCGTGGGCCGAGCACAACCCGCCGGCGGTCTGCCGCGATGTATCCGGCGATGAACAACGACGGCCCCGACGCGAGCTGGAAACCAAGATCTGATCGGAGGACCATCGCAACCGCGGCGATACCGGCGAGAAACCCGGCGATGACCCCGAGGGAGAGCTTGCGCGTGTACCAGAGATAGGTGACGCCCAGAAGGACGGCGCCCGCTGAGGTGACGCCGATCGGCCCGGGGACGTTGCCGACGTAGAGCTTGACCGGGTCGATCATGACCTGCAGCCGGTACCAGAGCAGTAAGGGATCGTCGAGGTGCCGCCCATCGAACGGGTTGACGAAGCCAACGCCGAGCTGGCGGTCGATCACGAACAGCAGGCCGAAGATGATCAGCGCCGGATGGAGCATTACGCGATGGAGCTGCGGCCAGAGGACGGTGTCGATGATGACAAAGAGAATCACCATCGTGGCCGCGACCCAGGCGGGGGTTCGCGGCGACAAAAAGCACGCGACCAATATGCTCGCGACCAGCGGATGGGTCGCCTTGAAACCGACCCATGCCGGGAGGCCGAAGGTCAGTCTCGCAAGCTGGATGGCGAGCAGGCATACGATGCCGGCAAGAAAGGACATTGCGAACAGCAGGATCGCGTCCTGCAAAAAGAAAATGATGCCCGCCACGATGAGTGGCAGCAGGGCAAGCGCGTAGGCGAGGTCGTAGCTGAGCTGCTCCGGCTGGACCAAGAGCAGCTGCGGGATACCGCGCAGCGCTGGCCAGAGCTGTCGCACGTCGAGCATTGTAGTCGAGCTTTTGCGTATTCAGGCTCGCTGTGGACGGAGCGTGCAACACTTGGGCCGAGTCGCCGGAATTCTCTGCTATCCTTACTCCGTTTTTTCGGGCACCCACGTGAAATTGTTCCGCCACCTCGTCCTGCTCACACCGTTCATGCTGGCCACCGGGTTGCTCGTCGCCATGGTGCCGGCCGCCGCGGCCGATACGCGCTGGACCACGGTGGGAACCCAGCAGCCAGGCGCCGGGGACCAGCCGGTGTGGTCGATCGCCGTCTCGCCGGCGCATCCCGCGGTCCTGCTCAGCGCGACCCAGGGGCACGGCGTGCTTCGAAGCATCGATTCCGGCACGAGCTGGAGCGCGGTGATTCCCTCGATCGCCAAAGCCTGGGTCGTTCGGTTCGATGCCCAGCACGCGGGGACTGCCTACGCCGGCACGCAGAGCGCGGGCTTCTACAAGTCGACGGATGAAGGCAAGACGTGGACCGCCGCGAACCAGGGATTGACCAATCTCGACGTTCGAGCCGTCGACGCCGGCGTCGGGCTGATCGTCGCTGGCACAGCGCAGGGCGTCTTCTATTCCAATGACGCCGCCGCGTCGTGGCATTCCCTCGGACTCAGCAGCCTGAGCATTGCGGCGGTGGGCCTGCTTCCAAAATCCAATGGCGCCACGATCTTCGCGGGCGCGGATAACGGTACGGCCCCGGGCGCGTATCTCAGCAAGACCGAAGACCTCTCGGGCAACTGGACCATCGTCAAAGGCAGTTTCCCGGGCGACGCGATTGTGGCGTCGCTCGCGATTGGCTCGGCGCCCTCCGGTGGCAGCCAGCCTCCGGTGCTGGCGGGAACCTCGGAAGGCCTCTTTCGCAGCGATGATCGCGGGACCACCTGGGCGCCAATCGGCGGATTGCCATCCAGCGATTTCAACCTGGCGCTGTTCAATCCCGCGAATGCGGATCAGATCTATGCCGGCAGCGACGCCGATCAGGGAAATGGCGGGGTGTTCCGCTCGCTCGATCGCGGCGCCAGCTGGAGCCCGCTCGGCGCCGGTCTGCCGGCGAAGCCCCGGGTGACCGCACTGGCGCTGCAGCCCCTCAGTCCGGCCGCGGCCGTAGCCGCGACCTGGAACCCGACGAACGGCACGGTAGGCACCTATCGGATTTCGGACACGGCCGCCACGATTGCGGGGGCAAACCCGACCGCCGCGCCCGCGACCAGCGTCTCCGCCTCGGCGACCGTCCGTGCCAATGCGGGGGCGCCGGTCCCTGTCCGCCGCAGCAGTGGGTCGATCCCATACCAGCCGTACGCCGCCGCCGCCGCTGTCCTGCTCGCTGTGGTCGCCGTCATCCTGGCCCGCCGCTGGCGGATTCGCCGCGAAGACCGACGCACCTACGCTCCGTGACGGACTGTCACTGCCGGGGTCGCTCACTTAACCGCTCTTTCACCGATTCACGGTGGCTACGGGGGGCGAACCGGGGTAGCCTCTGTGCAGCGGCCCGTCGAAGGCGGGCCCGGGAGGTCGATTCCGCCTGCTTACAACCCGGTCGCGGCGAGCCCTGAGTATGGATTCGGCGGAAGCGACGCTACGCACCCTGGCCCTGGAGTTGCCCGAGCCGCCCAGGCCTCTAGCCTCGTACGTTCCCGTGCAACAGGTGGGCGAATTGCTCTATACCTCCGGTGTGGTGCCCAGCCTGAACGGCGCTGTGCAGTTCCGCGGGGTGGTTGGCAGCGACCTGAGCGTGCAGGAAGGCGCCCGCGCGGCGGAGATTTGTGCGCTCAACATCATGGCGCTCATCCGCCAGCACGCCGGATCCCTCGATCAGGTCGAGCAGTTCATTCAGCTCAGCGGCTTCGTTCGCTCCGCTCCCGGCTTCGAGGAGCAGCCCAAGGTGCTGAACGGCGCCTCCGACCTGATTTTCAAGGTCTTCGGCGAGCGGGGGCGGCACACCCGGCAGGCGCTCGGCACCAGTGAGCTCCCGCTGGGCGTCCCGGTCGAGATCTCGGCAATCATCCGGCTGAAGCCCTAAGCGGCCTGTTTGACGGCTGCCAGCGGAAGCCAGGCGGTGAAGGTGGCGCCGCGACCAGGTTGGCTGTCGGCTTCCACCGCTCCGTGATGCGCCTCGAGGATCGATTTCACGATCGCCAGGCCAAGCCCCGACCCGCCGGTCGAGCGGTCTCTGGCCTGTTCGCCGCGGTAGAAGCGCTCGAACACATGCGGCAGGTCACGTCGGGGGATCCCCGGGCCGCTGTCCTGAACCCGGATCGCCGCCCGGCCATCGGCGCTGAACAGGCTCCATCGTTGTTCGGTGCCGGGCGCGTACTTGAGCGCGTTCTGCGCCAGGTTGGTGACCACCTGCTTGAGCCCTTCCGGATCGGCGTCGACGACGATACCCGGCTCGATCTGGCGGGACACGGCCGCGCCATGTTCGGGTAACGCCAGTTCGTCGAGCGCCTGGTTCAAGAAATCGTCCAATCTCAGCGCCTGGCGATGGGGAGCGCTGGCGACCTCGAAGCGGGTCAGCGTCAGCAGGTCGTTGACCAGTCTCGTCATCCGGCTGCTTTCCCGCTGCATCGCCGCGAGCGACTCGCGTAGCGTTTCCGGATCGACGAAGTCACGGCGGCTGAGCACCTCGACGTAGCCGGCGATCGAGGTCAGCGGCGTGCGAAGCTCGTGGGAGGCGTCGGCAACGAAGTGCCGCATCTGCTCCTCGGATTGGCGCCTGACCTCGAACGCCTGGTCGACGCCGGCCGCCATCTGGTTGAAGGCGAGGGCCAACCGGCCGATTTCGTCGCCGGACCTGGGGACCGCGACACGCTGCTTGTAGTCGCCCGCCGCGAGGGCGTCGGCGGAGGTCGACATCTGCTCGAGTGGACGCAGGGCGCGGCCCACGATCAGCGGACTCAGCAGCAATGCCAGCGATAGCACGATCAGCGAACCGACGATGGCCAGCTGCCGGTCGGCGCTCAGGGCCTGATCGATCGACGCCGTCGGAATGGACAGCTGCACGACGCCCAGCGCCCGGGTGCCGTTGCGCAGGACGTTCAGCACCGCGAGGTGCACCGAGCCGTCGGACGCCGTGGCCAGGTAATAGGGTTTGGGCTGGCTCCGAAGCGCATTCAGGTAGTCCTGCGTGGGCAGCGTCGGCGGCACCACGTCCGGCGTGATATTCGCCGAGGACGAGATCACTAGACCGCCGTCGGGGCCGAAAATCGCGGCGGACGTGTGTCCCGATGCCAGCTGCCTCGCGAATTGCTGCGAGAGGAGCAGCGCCCGGATCGCCGTCGCCGGACGGGTCGCGATCTGCTTTCGGAAAGCCAACAGGTCAGAGTTGTATTCGCTGGTCAGGGCATCGGCATTGGTTCGAAAGAGCACCTCGCGGGCCGCGAAATACTGGGCGACGCCGCCCAGCAGCAGCAGCATGGCAAGCAGCCCGAGGTACAGGAACGTGAGTCGCCAGCGAAGCGATCGAAAGCGAGCCATCATGAGCCGCGCCCGTGACGGCGCGACCCTAGCGTCATGTCTTGATCCGGTAGCCGACGCCTCGCACCGTCTGAATCAGCTCGTGCTTCTCGTCGCCCAGCTTCTGGCGAAGGTACCGGATATAGACCTCGACGTTATTGGCGTCACCAAAGAAGTTGTAACCCCAGACCTGGTCCAGAATGCGATCGCGGGGTAGCACCTGGTTCGCATGCATCATCAGCAAGCGGAGCAGGTCGAACTCGCGCGTCGACAGCTCGATGACCCTGCCGTCGCGACGCACTTCACGGGTGGCCTCGTCGAGGCTCACGTCGCGCACCGCCAGGAGCGGGCCCGCGGCCGGGTTCCGCCGGCGCATCACGGCCCGAATGCGCGCCAGCAGCTCACCAAAATCGAAGGGCTTGACCAGGTAGTCATCGGCTCCCACGTCCAGGCCTTTGATCCGGTCCTCCACCTCATCCTTCGCCGATAGGATGATGACGCCGGTGTCCTTGTTGCCCCTGATGGCGCCCGCCACCGCCAGGCCGTCGAGCTTCGGCATCATGACGTCAAGCACGACGACATGCGGCTTGAACTCGCTGATTAGGCGGAGCGCAGCCTGGCCGTCGGCGGCCGTCTGCACCTGGAAGCCTTCGTACTGCAGGCCGAGCCGGATGAAGTCGACGATGCTGCGCTCGTCGTCGACGACCAGGACCCGTGGACTTCGAGCGGGGGAGGCCTGCGGCGCAGTTTCCGCCATTTCAGCCCCAATATAACGGCGGTTTTTCGTAAATCCCATCTTCGCCTGCAGTTCTCAGCAGCCTCTCATCCGGCGATCAGTAAGCTCGTCCGGTGCCGCCGGCTGATGCCTCGCCAACCAGTGAGGATCGGGCCCGGCCGCTAAGGCGCCGGCCTTCCTGGCAGCTTCCCGCCATCGTCGGCGGCTATCTGGCCGCCGTCACCCTCTTCATGGTCTTCGTCCTGCATCTCTCCGTCTCCCCCGAGCGCCTGCTGCTGCTGATGCTGATCGCCGCCCTCGTGCTCGGCCGCGCTCGGCTCTTCCTCGCCGATTGGGTTCCATTCCTGGTCCTGTTCCTCTCCTACGAGTACCTGCGCGGGCTTGGCGGCAAGTTCGGGATGCCGATCCACGATGTGACATCGCTCGAGCGCGTGCTCGCCTTCGGGCAGGTGCCGTCGCTCGTCTTGCAGCAGGCCTTTTATCACGCGGGCAGCGTCAGCTGGTACGACATCGGGGCCACCATGTTCTATTTCCTCCACTTCGCCTTTCCGTTGATCCTCGGATATCTTTTCTGGATCATCGACCGGCGAACTTTCCTGCGTTTTTCCCGCGCGCTGATCGGGATGGCGTTCGCGGCGTTCATCTTCTATCTGTTCGTGCCGGTGGCGCCGCCATGGAAAGCGGTCCCCGGGGTGGTCAAGATCATCGACCACACCTTGCCCAGCTTCACCGACCTGCCCGGCGTTCCCGTTCCGGCAACCGTCTATCACTGGTTGACGCCCAATGCCTACGCGGCGATGCCCTCGCTGCACGCCGCCTTTCCTCTCCTCGGAGCGCTCTTCGCCTTACGGTTATGGGGCCGGCGGGCCTGGCCGACGCTGCTGTACACCGCCGGCGTCTGGCTCAGCATCGTCTACCTCGGCGAGCATTACATCGTCGACATCATCGGCGGCGTGATTTTTGCCATCGCCGCCTTCCTCGCCGAAGACGTCCTGAGCCAGTGGTGGGCGGGACAAGCCGCAGACCGGCTAAGCGCTAAGAGCGCCAGACCTTCTTCATGATGGCGCGCGCCAGCTTGTCGGGATCGTGGTGCGTCGAGATCCTCGAGTTGACGACGTCGACCAGCACCGCGTGGATACTGCGCTGATTGACGGTCGCCGCGTCGTAGACCACGCGCTTGATCCCCGCGGCCTGGGCTGATGCCGGCAGTGGGAAGTTGTTGTTGCTGTTGACTACCACGAAGTCGAAGATGTTTGTCCCCAGGTGTCCCTCGATCGCCTTGAGGTGATCGCTCACGCGAAAGGCATCCGTTTCTCCGGGTTGGGTCGCCACGTTGCAGACGAAGACCTTGATCGCCGGAGACGCCTTGAGCGCCTCCGCCATGCCGTCGACCACCAGGTTCGGCAGGATGCTGGTGTACAGGCTGCCGGGACCCACGACGATCATCTCGGCGTTGAGAATCGCCTCCTCGGCCTCCGGGTTGATGGTCGGCTCGGGCTCGAGGAAGACGCGCTTGATGGCGGTCGCCACCGCGCCATCGCCGTCGCCGTTCGGATGCGGGATGCTGGACTCCCCGACGCGCGTCTGGCCGTCGGCCATCTCGGCCATCAGGGTCACGTCGCGCAGCGTCGATGGCACGATCTGGCCCCGGACGGCCAGGACGCGGCCGGACTCCCGGATCGCATGCTCGAAGTCGCCCGTGATCTCGGCCATCGCCATGATGAACAGATTGCCGAAGGAATGGCCGTTGAGACTACCTTCCTTGAAACGGTGCTGGAAGAGTGTCGTCATCAGCGGCTCGACGTCGGCGAGCGCCGTGATGCACTGGCGGAAGTCGCCGGGGGGCAGGATCCGGTATTCCTGGCGGAGCCGGCCCGAGCTGCCGCCGTCGTCCGCGACCGTCACGATCGCGGTCAGGTTGCCGGTGTACTTCTTCAGCCCGCGGAGCAGCGTCGAGAGGCCGGTGCCCCCGCCGAGCGCGACCACCCGCGGGCCCTTCTGGAGAAACCGGTAGTTGTAGATGATCTCGGAGAGCGCCCGGTCGCGACCTGGCAGGAACGGCCCCAGCACCGACTGCGTCAGCTTGTAAAGGGCGAAGAGGATGATTCCCAGCCCCAGGGCGGCAAACAGCCCCCCTCGGATGTAGCGGTGAAGGAACTGCAGCGTCAGGTAATAGAAGATGTGGGGCAGCGAGAACCCTGACCGGTAGACGTTGGCCAGCACATAGCCGATCCCCAGGCTGATCAAGACCATGCCGACCATGAGCAAGCCGAGCCAACGTTTGACGTGGAGGCCGGGGGTGAACCAACGCACCACCCGGGGGTTCATCCGCAGGGGGGCCAAGAGCGCCCAAAGCTTAGCACAGCATTTTTACAACCATTTTCTGGCCGGTTTCGTTACATCCATTGGGCCCTTTCCCTGCCAGTCAAACCGAGCATATAATCCAGACAGGATCCGCCGAGTGCGTCGGATTACAGTTCGCGGAGCCCGCAACGGCACAAAGGAGGTCGCTCTGAATGGCGATCAAGGCAGAGGGCGTCACGCGCGCGGCTGAGGCCCGAAAGAAGGAGCAAGCCCAGTACTGGGTCTTCCTCGACGGCGAGGTAAAACGGTACGCCGATGCGCGGCTCGGCCTGATGACCCACGCCTTGCATTACGGGACCGGTGTCTTCGAAGGCATCCGGGGTTACTGGAGCCCGGAGCACGAGCAGCTCTTCCTCCTCAAGCTGCGTGAGCACTTTGCCCGCATGCAGCGTTCCGTCAAGGTGCTAAAGCTCAAGATCCCGATTAGCCTGGACGAGCTCTGCAGCATCAGCGTCGAGCTCGTCCGGAAGAACAATTTCCGCCAGGATGTCTACATTCGACCGCTCGCCTTCAAGAGTTCGGAAGAGATAGGGGTCCGGCTTCACAACCTCAAGGATTCCTTCGCGATCTACGTCACCCCGTTCGGCAACTACGTCGACATCGAACGCGGCATTCGCTGCCAGGTCTCCAGCTGGCGGCGCATCGACGACAATGCCGCTCCAGCCCGTGCCAAGATCACCGGCATCTATGTGAACTCGGCGCTCGCCAAGACCGAGGCGATGGAAAACGGCTTCGATGAGGCGATCATGCTGACCCAGGATGGGCATGTCTGCGAAGGCAGCGCGGAAAACCTCTTCATCATTCGAGATGGAAAGGTCTACACACCGCCAACGTCCGACAACATCCTCGAAGGACTGACCCGGCTGGCCATGATGGAACTGCTTCGCAAGGAGCTCGACCTGGAGGTCGTGGAGCGATCGATCGACCGCTCAGAGCTCTACGTCGCCGATGAGATCTTCCTCTGTGGCACCGGTGCCCAGATCTCCCCGGTTGTCGATGTCGACCACCGTCCCATCGGTACCGGCGAGGTTGGCCAGGTCGTAAGCCGGCTGCAGCAGCTCTATTTCGACATCGTGCGCGGCAGCAACGCCAAATACCGTTCCTGGTTGACGCCGGTCTACTAGTTCTTGCAGCAATTCCCTCCTCCTCTGGGGGAGGGCAGAGTGGGACAGTAAGTTCCCCTCCCCCCCTGGGGGAGGGCAGGGTGGGGGCTGACTGATGCGCATCGTGGTCGCGCCCAACGCGTTCAAAGGGTCGCTGACGGCGTTGCAGGCTGCGGAGGCAATCCGCGATGGCATCCTCGCCGTCCTGACAGACGCCGAGATCGTGCTGGTGCCCATCGCCGACGGTGGTGACGGCACGGTCGATGCCCTGGTCGCCGCGACCGGGGGTGAGCGCCGAGCGCTTCCCGTCCGAGGGCCGCTGGGCGAGCCGGTCGAAGCCGACTACGGCTTGCTCGAACAGGGCCAGACCGCGGTCATCGAGATGGCGAAGGCGTCCGGTCTCTCCCTCCTTCCGCCGTCCCGGCGCAATCCAGCGGTGACGACGACCTATGGCGTCGGCGAGCTGCTGCAGCACGCCTACGATGCCGGGGCGCGACGGTTCATCGTCGGCATCGGTGGCAGTGCCACCAACGATGGCGGAGCGGGGATGGCGCAGGCGCTCGGCTATCACCTGCTCGATGACCAGGGGCATGAGCTGCCCCCCGGCGGGCTGGCGCTTCAGCGCCTTGCCCGGATTGACCCGGGCGGTGTGCACGCCGACTGGAAGCAGGCCGGAGTCGACGTGGCATGCGATGTCACGAACCCGCTCACCGGTCCATCGGGTGCCAGCGCCGTGTACGGCCCTCAGAAGGGGGCGACGCCCGAGCTCGTGGCCGAGCTCGATCGCGCGCTGAAGCGCCTGGCCGAGGTCGTCCGTCGGGACCTGGGGATCGACGTCGAGCATGTTCCCGGAGCGGGCGCGGCCGGGGGGCTGGGAGCCGGCCTGGTCGCATTCACCGGCGCTCGCCTGGCACCGGGAGCGGAGATGGTGATGGACGCCCTCAAGCTCGACGAGCGCCTCAACGGCGCGAGCCTGGTCATCACCGGCGAGGGCCGTCTGGATTCGCAGACGGCGCGCTTCGGGAAGGGTCCCGCCGCGGTTGCACGGCACGCCCGCAACGCCGGAATCCCGGTCATCGGCATCGGCGGCAGCCTTGCGGATGAGAGGGAACTGGCCCAACTCTTCGACGGCGTCGAGTCGACGATTACGGAACCAGTGACGTTGGACGAGGCCCTCTCCGCCGCACATGACCATTTGCGCCGGGCGACTTCTCGACTGATTCGCATCCTGCTGACCGCGCGACGACTTCCCTAGCGTAAGTGCTTTAGGCTGTCTGCACCGCGGCGGCCTTTTCCAGCTGCAGTTCGTCGATCGCCGCTTCGCGCATCTTGAACTTCTGGACTTTGCCGGTCACCGTCATCGGAAAGGCGTCGACGAATTTCCAGTAACGCGGAATCTTGTAGCTGGCGATCTTGCCGCGGCAGTATTCGCGAAGCTCATCGCCGCTCACCTGCGCCGTAGATCGTAGCTTGACCCAAGCCATGATTTCCTCGCCATATTTCCGGTCGGGCACGCCGATGACCTGGACATCCGAAACGGCGGGATGGCTGTAGAGGAATTCCTCGATTTCGCGAGGGTAGATATTCTCGCCGCCACGAATCACCATGTCCTTGATCCGGCCCACGATGTTGAGGTAACCGTCCGCGTCCATTGTCGCCAGGTCGCCGGTGTGCATCCAGCGAGCGCCGTCGATCGCCTCTCGAGTAGCTTGCTCGTTGTTCCAGTAGCCGAGCATGACCGAATAGCCCCGGGTGCAGAACTCTCCGGGCGTGCCACGCGGCACGATGCGTCCGGTCTCGGGATCGATCACCTTGATCTCAACATGCGGATGCGCCGATCCGACCGTGCTCACTCGCTTCTCCAGCGAGTCATCGGTGTGGCTCTGCGTCGAGACCGGTGAGGTCTCCGTCATGCCGTAACAGATCGTGACTTCGGGCATGTGCATCTCGCTCTGGACCCGTTTCATGACCTCGACAGGACAGGGCGAGCCGGCCATGATCCCGGTGCGGAGCGAGCTGAAGTCGACGCGCTTGAAGTCTGCATGGTCGAGTTCGCCGATGAACATGGTCGGCACGCCGTACAGGGAAGTGCAGCGCTGCTCCTCGACGGTCCGCAGCACAATGCCGGCCTCATACGTCTCGCCCGGGACCACCATGCAAGCGCCATGAGTGGTGCAGGCCAAGTTTCCAAGCACCATCCCGAAGCAGTGATAGAAAGGAACGGGAATGCAGACGCGATCGTTCTCGCTGTACCGCAACGCTTCGCCGATGAAGAAGCCGTTGTTCAGAATGTTGTGGTGCGAGAGGGTAGCGCCTTTGGGAAACCCGGTCGTCCCGCTCGTGTACTGGATGTTGATCGGATCGTCGAACTGCAGCAGCGACTCTCGCTCCGCAAGCTGGGCCGCTGAAATTCCCGTCGCCGCGCGCAGCAAGGCCTCCCAGTCATCTTCGAGGACCAGCGTGGCACGCAGATCGGGACAGCGGGGACGTACTTCGTCAACCATCGCCGTGTAATCCGCCGTCCGGAACCGGCGGGCGTGGATCAGTAACGAAATGCCGGATTGCTGCAAGGCGTATTCCAGTTCGTGGCTGCGATACGCGGGATTGATGTTCACGAGGATGGCGCCGATCGCGGCTGTGGCGTACTGAACGAGAACCCATTCGTAGCGGTTGGGCGCCCAGATGCCGACCCGGTCGCCCCTGGCGACGCCGCGCGCGAGCAGGCCTCGGGCCACGGTATCGGCCTGGTCGACGAATTCGCGGTAGGTAGACCGGTATCCCTGGTAGGGAACAACCAGCGCCTCGCTTTCAGGCACGCGATTCGCGGTGCGCCGCAGGTTCTGGCTGATGGTTTCGCCGAGCAGCTGAACATCGCTCGCGCCGTGGGTATAGGACATGGTCGACAACTTCGCCACCTCCCTTGTGAAGAAAATCCTAGACCCTTGCCCTAGAATCGGCCAGCGTGGAGGCTGAGCATGGTCATGGGGGGATGGCGGATCGGCTGGATCACGTCTCCATCGCGACGCAGAAAATCAGTTCGCTCATTCCGCTCCTCCGCGACGTCCTGGGCGCCCGTTTCCTGATGGGCGCCACCGAATCGAGCCAGGGCTTCCGCTGGGCACAGTTTCAATTTCCGGGTGGCGGCGTGATCGAGCTCCTGGAGCCGGTCGGCGGCGAGGGATTTCTGCATGACTTTCTCGCCCAGCGCGGTGAAGGCCTGCATCACATCACCCTTCGCGTGCGCGATATCGCCGCCCGCGCCGGCGAGCTGGAAGCGCTCGGTTATCGACCCTTCAGGCCAAAGTTCGATAACCCGATCTGGAAAGAACTCTTCCTCCACCCAAGGGACACGCACGGCGTGCTGATTCAGCTTGCCGAATCCGAACTGCCGTATTCGCGAGAGGTGGAGTACTACCAGCAGCTGTCACTCGAGGGCCTCTAACCCGAGCTACTGCAGGTCGAACTCGTTCCCTTCCGGGTCGTGCATGTTCACGAAGTACTCGCCTCGTTCCTCGCGCGCCTGGAGCTTGGTTGCTCCGAGCGCGAGGAGCCGCGCCACCTCGTCATCGACCCGCCGGCGTCGTTCATCCAGCGAGACCGATCGACCGCCGCCCACGTTGAGGTCCAGGTGCAGCCGGTTCTTGACGACCTTGCCTTCGGGCACGCGCTGAAAGTAGATCCGCGGCCCGCCGCCCGCCGGGTCGACGACGGCGTTCGCGGAGTTCCATTCGCTTTCCGGGATGCCCTCCGCCTTCAGCCAGTCGGGCCAGCTATCGAATCCAGGCGGAGGATCCTGCTCCTTGTAGTACAGGGCGGCAGCCCAGAACCTCGCCACTCGCGCCGGGTCCGCACAGTCGAAAACGATTTGGATGCCGGTCGCCACGACCGGTCCAACTTAATGCTTTCGGTATCCGCCTTGCATGCGGCCATCCATAAAGGAGATCTTCGGATGGCGCACCTTTGAGGTCAGGCGGCGGGTGACGACGGCCGTGCTCAGTTGCACGACGACGTCGTTTCGCTGCAGATGGGGCGGGTTCGGATATCGTTCCGCACACGCCGGGCATGAGTCCAGGTGCCCGGCGACCATTTTGCGCTGCTCGCGGCGGAGCGTTCCTGGGGGGAAATTGTCGAGCAGATAGGCAATCGTCGGACAGCGCGTCTCTTCGGTCTGGGCCTTGCCCTCCATGAAGAGAAATTCCTCCTTGAACCGGCGGCGGGCCCGGTGCAGCAGGGTCTCAACCGCGCTCTCTGAGACTTTCATCTTTCGGGCGATGTTGGCGTAGCTGAGTCCTTGCAGCTCACGGAGCGTGAGGACGAGACGATATTTTTCCGGTAAGCGCCGAGCTACCGACCAGACGGCGTCACGCAGCTCGCTGATCTCGAGCGCCACCTCGGGGCTCTTGCGTGCATCGGCATCGGGAACCTGCAGCACCGAGTCCTCGTTCTCCTCATCATCGATCTCCTGCGCCTCGGGGAACTTCTTGCGGCGGCGCAGCTCGTCGTAGCAGAGGTTGGTGGCGATCCGATGGATCCAGGCCGAGAAGTTGAAGCTGTCGTTGATGCGGTGAATCGTTCTGAGGATCTGGAAGAAGGTCTCTTGCGTCAGGTCCTCGGCCAGCTGGCGATCCCGCAACAGCCGGAAGGTGAGGCCGTAGATGGCTTTGTGGTAACGCCTGAAGAGCGTGTCGAAGGCGGCGACGTCACCACCTAGATAATCGCGGATCAGATCGAGATCCGAGGGCCCCCGGGCAACTCGCGTCACTACCCTGAATACCACCCGGACTCGGCAAAATCGTTCGACGTGAGGTCCCTCCCGCCGAGTCGCGGGCGAATAATAGCACCGGTTCTTGCGCTGGGTGCACGACTCTCGGAGGCATTTTCCAGCTTTGTCACACACCCGCGATTTTTTCGCAGGAGTTTCGAAATAGCGCCGTTATAATGCCGCTGACGTTCCGTTCCAATACGGCCATTCATCACTGCGAGGGCCATAAATTGAGCAGTTCCCAGGCCGGAAAACCTACCACTGTCACCGTCCGATTTCTTGATGACGAGATCATGGAGGGGCGTGTGAGCCAGGTCAGCCTGGAGCAGCCAAACCTGGAGCTCGATTTGCGCGATGACACCGGAAACAACGAGAGCGCGCTCGTGCCACTGCCCTCGATCAAGCGGATCACCCTCGCGGCCGGGCCTCCCACACCGGCAGAACGGGGGCACGAGGGCCGCAAGGTCGCGATCCGGTTCGTCGATGGTGAGGTGCTGAAGGGATACCTCGACGGCGACCTGCGGCACGCGACCTACGGCATCACCATGCGGCTGATGGCCGTCGAGAAGGACCGCATCGAAACGCTCGCCATCCCCTATACCGGGCTGAAAGCGCTCTTTTACCTCAAGAGCTGGGACACGCGGCCGCCGGAGTACGACGGCCTCGCGGACCGGCATCTTGGGACGCGACTTTCGTCGCCTCTCGTGGACCTGATCTCGGATATGGGTCAGCTCGACAAGCTTCGCCAGCGCGGGGCGATCACCGAGAGCGAATTCCAGCGAAAGCGCCGGAAGATCCTCGATAACATCTAAAATCGGCCGCCTGGCCCTGCTGCTCTTCCCTGTTTTGGCAGGCTGCAGTTCGCTGCCCGCGGTGCATGGATTCTCGCTGAGCAGTGCGACGCCGCTCGCGTCTCACTATCGGCCAGAGCCCGCGGGCCACGAGGGTGGGTCGATCGTCGTGGGCGATTGGGAGAGCCCAACCAACTTCTCGCCCCTGTTCAACCAGGAGGTTCCGGCCGCACAGATCGATGCCATGCTCTACGACGGGCTCGTCCGGCGCGACGCCAACCTGGATCCGGTCGCGGACCTGGTTGCGCGGGTGCCGACCCTGGACAATGGCGACGTCACCTGGAACCATGCCGCGGCCACCATGGACGTCACCTATTCGCTGCTGCCGGGGCTCCGCTGGTCGGATGGTCAACCACTGACCTCGGCGGACGTCGCCTTCACCTGGCGTCTGATCGTCAATCCGCAGGTCCAGGGCGTGCTCTCGGTCGACGGGTATTCCGCGATTTCCCGAATCGACATCCATGACGCGCGACGCTTCACGCTCCACTTCGATCACATCTACCCGAAATACCTGGATCTGTTCCCCGCGGTGTTGCCCCAGCATCGGCTGGCTGGCATCTCCCCGGCGGGGCTCGGCGACGACCCGTTCTGGAGCCTCCCGGACGTGGTCAGCGGTCCCTTCAAGATCTCGGACCTGATCCCCGACGACCATGTCACGCTGGTCCGCAACGACGCCTGGTCACAGGGACGCTCCGGGCGGCGGCCGCACCTGGACCGGATCCTCTATAAGGTCTATCCCGATGCCGGCCAATTGATCTCGGCGGCGAAGGCCGGTCAGGTGGCGCTCGCCCTTGAAATTCCCGATGAGCAGCTCGCCGGCCTGGGCAAGGTGGGCGAGCTGACGGTCGAGCATCAATCGCAGCTTGCGTACGAGCAGGTGACCTTCAACCAGGCGGATCCCAATCCCATGACCGGTCATCCAGCGCCGTGGAAAAGTGACCCGATGCTGCTCCAGGCGCTCCGGATGGCGGTCGATCGCCCCGCCATGCTCAAAAAGTTCTTCAACAACCAGGCCGTGGTCCCGGAGTCGCCGATCCCCAGCGTGCTGACAGCCTTCCATGACCCGGACGTCTCCCTGGCGTACGACCTGGCAGGTGCCACGCGCCTGCTTGATGCCGACGGCTGGAAAGCCGGCGCCGACGGCATTCGCGTCAAGAACGGCCGGCGGCTCAGCTTTCAGCTTGTCACCGAGCTCGGCAGTCCGGTCCGTGACGCCGTCCGGGACGGGCTGGTCGCGCAATGGCGAAAGCTGGGAGCCGAGGTCAGCGCCGGCGACGTCCATCCCAGCGAGCTCTTCAGCGGATATGCCCAGGGCGGCGTGCTGGAACGTGGTCAGTTTGAGGCGGGGCTCTGGACCTGGAGCATCGGCCCGGACCCGGATGGGATCTATCCGATCGAGGACTCGACGCAGATCCCCTCCGACCAAAACCAGGGGCAGGGATCGAACTTCGGGCGATTCAGCAATGCCGAGATCGATCGAGACCTCGATCGTGGACGCAACTCGCTCAACCTCGGAGACCGCGCTCGAGCCTATGCCGCCTTCGAGCGAGCGTATGCGCGCCTCGGCTACGAGCTGCCGCTCTTCGAACGGGTGCTGGTGGTGGTGGCGACGCCACATCTACACAACCTGGCGCCCAACCCGGCGCCGGACACCAGCTTCTGGAATGCGGCCGATTGGTGGCTCGAGTGATGCGCCGTGTTAGCCAAGGTTAGAAAACGCCAGCTTTCTTTGACCCGATGGGCCGGTCCTTCGTAGAATGCAGCCCGCTATCAGCGCCATTCCAGGCGGCCTTCGCTCCCGGAGGGTGCTTGCAGCGGCTTTAAGCAGCGCGTTGCTGCTGGAGGCCTGCTCCCCTGGCACCTCGTCGACGAACAGCTCCCCAAGGCCGGGTGGCAGCGTCACGGTCGCCTCCTGGCAGGAGCAAGACAGCCTGCTTTCCTGCAACATCACGGCGGCCTCGCCCCACACCTGTGCGTATGTCAACCCCGCGATGGAAGGCCTGCTGACGGTGAAGGCCAACCAGGATATCCCCAACAATCCCAAGCTGGCCGATTACTGGGCGCCGGAACTGGCCACCGAAGTCCCCACGCTGGAGAACGGCGACGTTCGGGTGATCGGCGACCGGATGGATGTCACTTGGAAGCTCCGCCACAAGGTCAATTGGCAGGATGGCGTCGCCTTCACCTCCAAGGACGTGAAGGCGACGTTCGATTTCTGGTGGCTGAAGTACCGGGACAAGAATCCGACGCCACTGGTCTCGACCAGTGGCTGGGACCAGGTGGACAGCATCGATACGCCCGATGCCTACACCGTCGTGGTCCATTTCCATATCGTCTACGCGGCCTATCTCACGTTGGGCACGGGACCCTACGGCATTCTTCCCGACCACCTCCTGGAGCAGGTGTGGGCGCAGACCGGGGACCTGACTCATGACAAGGTCACGATCAATATTCCCGGCGGCTATAGAGGCGCGGACACGCTGGACAAGGTGATGGTCGGCACCGGCCCCTTCATGTTCAAGGAATGGGTCCCCGGCGACCACCTGACCCTGGTTCGCAACCCCCACTGGTGGGGCGGCGGCGGCCGGCCCTTCCTCACCCAGATTCGCGTCAAGTTTGACGGCGACCCCAATCAGGAGCTCACCGAGTTGCAGGGCAACACGATCGACATGGGCCTTGACATGCGGCCCTCCTTGCTCCCGCCGCTCTCCCGGCTGAGCGACGTCACGACGGTCACGATCCTCGACAGTGCCGCCGAGCATCTCGACATCAACCTGCACAACACGTTTCTCATGGATGTGACATTGCGACGAGCGATCCTGATGGCGATCGATCGGCAGAAGATGGTTGACACCTTGCTCCTGGGAAAGACGGTCGTGCCGCCGGATGCCTGGATGTGCATCCAGACCGGGTCCTGGTGCCTCGATCCCAACGCCAAGCACACGCAGTACGATCCGAAGGGGGCCAACAAAATCCTCAACGACGCCGGATACAAGCTGCAGACGGCCGGTCCATGCAAGGGCTACCGGACCGACCCGCAGGGCCGCTGTGTCAGCCTCCATCTCATTTCGACCACGCTGCCGCTCCGCGAAGAGCAAGAGATTCTGGTCGAATCCGACCTCGCGGCGATCGGCATCCAGGTC
>Ga0209474_10000980_pt1 | contig 28974 bp, 26 predicted proteins | sample GraSoiAngelo_145_FD_185902 | JGI IMG/M metagenome (GOLD analysis project Ga0209474, IMG submission 185902) | Grasslands soil microbial communities from the Angelo Coastal Reserve, California, USA - 14_1009_05_20cm (SPAdes) (version 2) | ecosystem: Environmental > Terrestrial > Soil > Grasslands...
CCGCGTCGCAAAGCCGTCTGCAAGCCGAAGCGCGTGCAGCTCGCGCGCGACCGACGCATTTCGGAAGCGATCTATGGGGTGCGCACTTGCGGATTCGCCGCCGTCACCTGCTTCGGCGGGGCCGCTTCCGCCGCGGGGGGCGCCGGAGCTTCCACCGCCTTCCGGCGTCGGAAGTCGAGCATGAGCAGCGTTCCCACCACGCCGCGCCGGAAGAAGAGCACGGTGGCGGCGAATACAGCGCCGGTGACGACGCCGGTGGCGGTGGTGCTCGAAGCGAGAGAATCGCGCAGCAGCAGCACCAGCGCGGCTCCGACGAGCGGGCCGAGCAACGTTCCGGTCCCGCCGAGAAGCACCATCATCACGACGATCCCGGAGGTGGTCCAGTGAACCACGTCGAGAGACACGACTCCGTGGCCGACCGCCTGCAGCCCGCCCGCGAGACCCGACAGCCCGGCGGAGATCACGAAGGCGACCATCATCTGTACGCGCGGGTTGTACCCGACGCTCTGCGCGCGCGTGCGGTTGTCGCGGATCGCGCGCAGCGCCTGCCCGAAGGGCGACTCGATCGCGCGCGCCGCGACGACGTAGCCGAGCGCCGCCAGGACGAGGTGGATCGCGTTGTCGAAATGAATGGGCCCGAGCGATGGTCGCGGAATCCCGGGGAGGCCATTGTCGCCCCCGGTATAGTCCTCCGCCTGGCGCGCGATGAAGTCGATCATCTGCGCGAAAGCGAGCGTCACCATGGAGAAATAGATCCCCGCGCTGCGGATGGAGAGGTAGCCCGTCGGTAGCGAGAGCACGAGCGCCGCGATCGTGCCGAGCAGGATCGCGACCGGAACGGGCAGCCCGGTGCGGAAGAGCAAGTTGGCCGTGACGTACGCGCTCGTTCCCCAGAACATCGCGTGGCCGAAGGAGAGCAGCCCCGCGTACCCGAACACCAGGTCGAAGGCGAGCGCGAACAATCCCCAGCAAAGAATGTCGACCGCCAGGATGGGATAGATGAGGCGCGGTAGCACGAGCAGCAGCAGCAGCACGCCGATGCGCACCACCCACCGCCGAGCCGTCATCGCGCCTCCTGGAGACCGAAGAGGCCCGTCGGGCGGAGCAGCAGCACCAGCGCCATGAGGATGAAGATGAGCGTGTTCGCGATGGGCGGATACAGCGCCGAGCCGATCGCCACCAGGACGCCCACCGCGTAGCCCGTGACGACGGAGCCGAGGATCGATCCCAGCCCCCCGATCACCACGACGGCGAACGTGGTGATGATGAGCTCGGAGCCCATCAGTGGATCGACGCTGTAGATGGGCGCGGCCAAGACGCCTGCGAGCCCCGCGAGCGCGGCGCCGAACCCGAAGACCGCCGTGATCCAGAGCGACACGTCGATGCCGAACGCGCGCGTGATGGTCGGGTTCTCCGTGCAGGCCCGCACCACGGCGCCCACGCGCGTGCGCTCGATGACGAACCAGGTCAGCACGCACACGACGACGGACACGATGATGGCGAATAAACGGAAGGTCGGGAAGACGATGAAGCCGAGGTTCGTCGCGCCGGCGAGCTGTGCCGGCGGTGCGTACGGCTGCCCCGAAATTCCGTAGATGAGCCGCACGCCGTCCTGGATGAGCAGCGTCAGCCCGAAGGTGAGCAGCAGGTTGTAGGACGCGGGGAGGTCGTACAACCTGCGGATCAGCAGCCGCTCGAGAATAACGCCGAAGATGCCCACAGCGATGGGAGCAATGAGGAGCGACGGCCAGAAGCCGATGCCGAACCGCTCCCCGATCGCGTAGGCGGTAAAGGCGCCCAGCATGTACAGCGCACCGTGAGCGAAGTTCACGATGCGCAGCATGCCGAAGATGACGGCGAGCCCCAGCGACAGGAGCGCGTAGAAGGCGCCGTTCACCAGCCCGTTGAAGATCTGGATGAGGAGGAGGGTCACTGGGCCATCTTGCACTTCGACTCGGAGAGCGGCGTGAACGCGTCCGCCGCCGGAGTCTTGGCGATCTCCTTGTAGTAGTCGCCGTCTTCCTTCGCCTCGCTCTTCGGCTTCACTTGCACCTGGTAGACGTCGAGGATTCCGCGGTGATCCTGCTTCCGGATCTCCCCGTTATGCGCAAAGAAGTCGTTGAACTTGTGGCCCTCGAGCTGCGCGATGACCTTGTCTGCGTCATCCGTCTTGGCGCGCTTGATCGCGTCCAGGTACTGCGTCACGGCGGAATAGACCGCCGCCTGATCGAACGTCGGCTTCTTTCCGAACGCCTTCTCGAACTTCCGCGACCACTGTGTCGCCTTGTCGTCCACGTTCCAGAACCACGGCACGGTCGCGATGGCGCCCTGGTACGCGTCCTGGCCGAGCGCCGCGACGTCGCTCTCGAACAACAGCCCGATCGCCAGGCCGATGTTCTGCTTCTTCAGCCCGAACTCGTTGTACTGCTTGACCACGTTCACCAGGTCCGCACCGGCCTGCATGGTGCCGAACACCTGCGGCTTGAGGCTCTGCGCCTTGAGCAGATAGCTGGAGAAGTCCGTGTTGGGGAACGGCGTCGCTTCGCTGGGCGCGACCAGCTTGCCGCCGTTCTTCTCCACCGCGGCGCGCATCTGCCGTTCGAGGTTCTGCCCGAACGCGTAGTTCGGATAGATCATGTACCAGGTCTTGCCTCCGCGCTTGGTGATCGCGGTCCCGGTGCCGCTCGCGAGCATGTAGTTGTCGTACGCGTAATGGAACGTGTACTTGTTGCACTTCTCGTTGGTCAGCTCGCTCGTGCCGGCTCCCGTGTTGATGAAGACCTTCTTCTTCGACGCCGCGACGGCGGAAGTGGCCAGCGCGCAGGCCGAGTTGACGGTGTCGAAGATCGCGTCGACGTCCATCCGATCGTACATCTCGGACGCCTTGTTGCTGGCGATGTCGGCCTTGTTCTGGTGATCGACGGCGACCACCGAGATCTTGCCGGCGAAGTCCTTGTTCGTCTTCATGAAGTCGTCCGCCGCCATCTCGGCCGCCTTCAGGGAGCCCGCGCCCGAGATGGCCGAGTAGACCCCGTTCATGTCGGTCAGCAGACCCACCTTGATCCCGCCGGCGCTGTACTGCGCGCTCGCGCCCGAGGCGGCGAGCAGGACGAGGGCTGCTGCGCTACGCATCGTCGTCATCGCTTCATCCTCCAGTTTGGAAAACAGCGTCTTCAAACGCTCAGGTAATCGACGAGCTCCCGGTCGCGGGCGCGCACCTGCGGGGTGGTCAGCGTCTCCTTGACCTCGCCGTCGACCAAAAGCGTGTGGCGGTCCGCCAGCGACAGCGCGAAGTGCAGGTTCTGCTCCACGAGCAGCATCGACATTCCTTCGGCCTTGAGGCCGCGCAGGATCTTCTGGATCTGCTGCACGACCACGGGCGCGAGCCCTTCCGAGGGCTCGTCGAGCAGGAGCAGCGTCGGCCCGGCTCGCAAGACCCGCGCGATGGCGAGCATCTGCTGCTCGCCGCCGGAGAGCTTCGCCCCGCTATGCTCGCCGCGCGCCGCGAGCGCCGGAAACGCGTCGGTGCACTTCTTCGTAGACCATCCCCGCGAGTTCCACACGGGCGGTAGCTCGAGGTTCTCGCGCACCGTCAGCGTGGCGAAGATGGCGCGCTCCTCCGGGACGTAAGCGATGCCGCGGCGGGCAATCGCATGGCTGTCGAGCCGCGTGATGTCCTCGCCGCGAAACCTGATCGTGCCGGTCTTCTTGCGCAGCACGCCCATGATGGAGCGCAACGTGGTCGTCTTCCCGGCGCCGTTGCGGCCGATGAGCGCCATGCACTCGCCTTCGCCCACCGTGAGCGAGACGCCGTGCAGCGCCTGGGCCTGGCCGTACCAGGCGTTGAGGTCAGACACCTCCAACAGGGGACCGCTCACGCGCGCACCTCTTCGCCGAGGTACGCCTCGATGACGCGCGGGTCGTTCTTGATCTGCTCGTAGGAGCCGCCCGCCAATACCTGCCCGCGCGCGAGCACCGTGATGCGATGCGCGAGCTTCGCTACCACGCCCATGTTGTGCTCGACCAGCACCACCGTCTTGCCTTGCGCCACTTCCCGGCACAGCTCGACGGTGCGGTTCACGTCCTCGCGTCCCATGCCGCTCGTGGGCTCGTCGAGCAGCAGCACGCGGGGATCCTGCGTCAGCGAGATCCCGATCTCGAGGTTGCGCTTCTGCCCATGCGACAGATCAGCCGCGCGGACGGTCTCCTTCCCCGTGAGCCTCACCTGCTCGAGGATCTTGCGGGCCCGCGGCTCGAACTCACGGAGCGCGTCGCGCGGCTCCCAGAAGCGGACCGGATGCGTGGTGCGCGCCTGCAGGGCGACTACGATGTTCTCCAATACCGTGAGCGTCTCGAAGACGCTGCTGATCTGGAACGATCGCGACATTCCGCGCTCGACGATCCGATGCGGCGGCTCGTCGTTGATGACTTCTCCGAACAGCTCCACGGTTCCTTCCGTCGGCTCGAGAAAGCCGGACAGACAGTTGAACAGCGTCGTCTTGCCCGCGCCGTTCGGTCCGAGAATCGCGTGGATCTCCCCTTCCTCCACGGTGAGATCGACGCGGTCGAGCGCACGGAACCCGCGGAACGAGCGCGACACACCGCGGGCTTGCAGAGCGGCCGCCATAGGACTGCCCTCCCTACAACCCTTCGCGCATCCGGGCAAGGTATGGTGCCGCGGCGAAGGAGGCTTTCATGCGACTGGAAGGCAAGGCGGCGCTGGTGACCGGCGCCGCGAGCGGCCTCGGCCTCGCCATCGCGCAGGCGTTCGCGCGCGAAGGCGCCCGGGTGTGCGTTGCCGACGTGAACTCGAAAGGCGCGGAGGCAGCGGCGCGGGAAGTGCGCGGCATCGCCGTGACGATGGACGTGACGCACGAGGAGCAGGTCGACGCGGGCGTGGCGCGCTGCGCGCGCGAGCTCGGCGGGGTGGACGTGATGGTGTCGAACGCCGGCGTGCAGCACATCGCGCCGCTGACGGACTTCAGCTACGGCGACTGGCGGCGCGTCGTCGCCATCCATCTCGACGGCGGTTTCCTGCTCACCCGCGCCTGCCTGCGCGAAATGGTGAAACAGAAGCGCGGCGGGACGCTGCTTTACATGGGCTCCGCGCATTCCAAAGAGGCGAGCCCGCTCAAGGCGGCATACGTGGCCGCGAAGCATGGCCTCTTGGGCCTTTGTCGCTCCGCGGCCAAGGAGGGTGCCCAGTACGGCGTCCGATCCAACATCATCTGCCCCGGATTCGTGCGGACACCGCTCGTAGAGAAGCAGATCCCGGAGCAAGCGCGCGATCTGGGCATCTCGGAAGAGCGCGTCATCAAGGACGTGATGCTGAAGAACACCGTGGACGGCGAATTCACCACGACCGACGATGTCGCTCAGGTGGCCGTGTTTCTCGCGGCATTCCCGACGAATGCGCTCACCGGCCAATCCGTCGTCGTGAGCCACGGCTGGCACATGGCCTGACGGATTCCGGCGACACCATACTCATTCCTCGAAGTTACGGATGGTGTCCCCGGAATCAGCTCCAGCGCGCGACGAAGCGGACCAATGCGCCGTTTTCGTCGTGGCGGAGCACCTCGGGGACGCCCACCGCGCCCGAAGTGCTGCACACTTCGAGGACGTACTGGAGGTTGCCGCGCGTCACGTCGAAGAGCGACTCGCGGACGCCGCCGCCCGCGAACTGCGCTTCGATGACGCCGCTCTTGCGTTCGGGGTCGCGCCAGGCGAAATGCAGGCCGCGCGTGACCATCGAATAGAGGCGGTCGAGATTTCCGTAGAGCGAGTCGGGCGTGGCGCCGAAGAGCGTCAGCGCGAGCTTGATGACGGGCTTCACGATCGACCCGCCGAGGTTACGGGCCGCGGTGAGGCCCAGCTCGACTGCCGCTTCGCGGCCGCCGTGCCGCGCGACTAACTCCTCCAGGTCCTCGAGCCGCTCCGCCGGAATCCAGCTCAACGGCGACGGCAGCTTGTCCATCATCTTCGCGGTTTCAGCCGGAGCCTCCGCCCGAATCGCCTCGCGCCAGCCTTTGCGGTCGATGAGGTCGAGCGTCAGCCGGAACGCGGACCCGAGATACCCGCGCTGCTCAGGCGATGCGATGCTCGAGCTCATGCGGGCGGCCTTCAATACTGGAAGCCGAGGCGCAGGTGAAAGGACGGAAGCGGCCCGTTGCCGACGATGTCGACGGCCCGTTGAGCTTGCGATTGCATGTCCGGCGGAGCTCCCGGAGGAAGCGAGATCTGCGGATCGGAGCTCAGCTTGAGCTGCACGCCCGCATCCATGCCGATCACGACGGGCCCAAGCGTCCACAGATAGCCGATGCGCGGCGTCGCGTACGTCGTGCCGATCGCGAGAGTTCCCGTCGCGGTCCCCGTGCCGGTCTGCTGCGTCACGGTCGCGTTGAACGTCTGGCGCCCGAACGACGAGCCGACGAACAGCTCCCCCGCGAAGGGGAAGAGGCGTATCTCGCCTTCCATCGCGGAAAACTTGTCGAGGCGGAACGTCGTCGTTCCGTTGTTCAGCCCCGCGAGCGAGAGCAGCGGATCGGCGATGAAGGCGGGGAAGTCGCTGTACGAGAAGCCCGCCATGAGAAAGCCGAAAGCGCGGATGTAGACTTCGCCGTCGAGCGGGCGCGGAGCGCTCGGTCCGCCCATCACGCCGATGTGCAAAGGCAATCCCGACGATCTCCGATCGTCCGAGCTTTGCGGCAGCGCTGGCGCTGGCCGGGCATCCGATCGATCGCCTCGCACGGCGTCGCTCGGCGCTGCGAGCGGCATGGCGCCTGGTGAGGAAGCGTCGATGCGGATTGCCTCGAGGCGACGTTCCTGAGCATGCGCGGCGCTGGAGATCAGGACCAAAACGATGAGCAGCACGCGGGTCATCCCGGAATTCCGCACCGGTCGGGAGTGGGTAGGCAAGGACTCGTCCCGCGCCAACGTGCGCGCTTCGCGGCAAAGGCCCTCGGAGGTGGTAAGTCCGCGCACCGCCTGCATGAATCTGGTGCGGTCCGCGTTCGCGGCGCGAGGCGCGAACGTTCTGCAGGAGAATCGATGACTTGCGCCAGTCGCGGCGGGAAATCTGATCCGCTTTCATTCGTACCGGACATTCGCTAGTAAGCCGCCACCATGCTCCGCCTCGCGATCGTTTTCCTGGTTGCCACCACCGCAGCTTGCGCGACTTTCTTGCCCGGCTCGCGGGTCGACGCGTCCGTCGCCCCCACGCCGGCGCAACCTTGGGTTCCGCCGCATCCGCTTGCCGCGCCCGAGGCGACAGGTCCCGACCCAGCCCTGCTGGCGCAGTTCAGGCCGGGGCTGCAGGTAACACTGCAGCAGCTCCTTTCATACGCGCTCGCCAACAACCCGCAGACGCGTTCGGCATGGCTCTCCGCACGCGCCGCGGCGGCCGGATCGGCGTCGCGCCGCTCGACGTATTACCCGCAGATCGACGCGAGCGGACAGCTCGGATTTGCGCACCAATCCGCGTTCACGGGCGCCGCCTTCATCCCGTACGAGCTCTGGACGCTCACGCCGGGCGCGACGCTGACGTGGCTCCTGCTCGATCTCGGAGGACGCTCAGCGGATGTCGCGGAAGCAGACCGGTTGCTCGAGGCCGCAAACCTGAACCACGACGCGACCATCCAGAACCTGTTGCTGACCGTCGAGCAGGCCTACTTCCAGTACCAAGGGGCCAAGGAGCTCTTCGTGTCGGCGCAGACCACCGTCAAGGAAGCGGAGACAGCGTACCGCGCCGCGGAGGAGCGGCGACGCGCCGGCCTCGCCACGATCGCCGACGTGCTGCAGTCGAAGACGGTGCTCTCGCAGGCCGTGCTCGCGCTGCAGCAGGCAGAAGGCAACGTGGCGACGGTGCGCGGCGCGCTCGCGACTTCGCTGGGCGTGCCGGCCAACCTGCCCGTCGACGTGGTGCCTCTCCCGGAGAAGCTCGACGTACGGCCGCTGGGAGAGACGATCGACAAGCTGATCGAACGCGCCCAGACGCAGCGGCCCGATCTCGCCCGCGCGCGCGCCCAGGCGCTTGCCGCCGACAGCCACGCTGACTCCATCCGTGCGCGCGGGCTGCCGAAGCTGTCGCTCACGGGCAATGTCTCGCGTAGCTACTTCCTCTCTTCTCCCTTCTTTGATTGCTGCTTCGTGCACACCAACACGTACGGAGCCGCGCTCGTGCTGAGCATTCCCGTCTTCAACGGGTTCAAGGACACTTCCGATCTGCTGCAGGCGCGCGAGCAGGCGAAGGCGGCGCACGCCGACGCCGAAAGCGTCGAGCAGCAGGTCGTCCTGCAGGTCTGGCAGAGCTACCAGGGGGTCAAGACGGCCGAGAAGCAGGTCGGCTCCGCGCAGGACCTCCTGGCGTCCGCGCGGCAATCGGCCGAAGTGGCAGAGGGGCGGTACAAAGCAGGCGTGGGAAGCATTCTCGATCTGCTCACCGCACAGACGGCCCTGGCGAACGCGCGCGCGCAGGAAGTGCAAGCGCGCGCGAACTGGCTGCTCTCGATCGCGAACCTCGCGCACGACACGGGGACACTGGGTCCACCAGTCGCGGACTCAAAACCCCCGGAGGCGAAGCCGTGAAGAAGGTCGTCCTGCTGTGCGCGGTGCTCGCGGCCGGCTGCAAAGGCCGCGCGCAGCAAGGCGGCCAGCAGGGCGAAGGTGTTCCCGTCACGGTCGCGCAGGTCGAGAAGAAGAACGTTCCGCAGCAGGTCACCGCCATCGGCACCGTCGAGCCGATGCAGACGGTGCAGGTGCGCACGCAGGTGACCGGAACGCTCGTCGGCGTCCATTTCCGTGAAGGACAGGAAGTGAAGCGCGGCGACCTCCTCTTCACGCTCGATCCGCGCCCGTACCAGGCTGCGCTCGCGCAGGCGCAGAGCGCCGTGGCACGGGACAGGGCGAAGCTCCTCGATGCGGAGTCGAACGCGCGCAGGCTCACCGAGCTCGCGCAGAAGGAGTACGTCACGGCGCAGCAAGCGGAAAGCGCACGCGCCGACGCCGCGTCGCTCAAGGCCACGGTCGCCGCCGACGAAGCGGCGGTGGAGCAGGCCAGGCTGAACCTCGCCTACTGCACGATTCGCGCGCCCGTGACGGGTCGCACGGGAAGCGTGCTCGTCCACGCCGGAAACGTGGTGAAGGCGAACGACATCGTCCTGGTGGTGATCGATCAGCTGCAGCCGATCTACGTCAGCTTCTCCGTGCCGGAGCGCGTGCTTCCCCAGGTGCGCGCGCGCGCCGGAGAGCAGCTTCCCGTGGTCGCGAGGCTTTCGGACCAGAAGCCGGGAGAGGTTCCCGAATCCGGAGCGATCCGCGGTGAGGCGGCGCAAGGCACGCTGACGTTCGTGGACAACGCGGTGAATTCGCTGACCGGGACCATCCTCCTCAAGGCGACCTTCCCCAACACGGACGAGACGCTATGGCCAGGCTCCTTCGCCATGGCGACCGTCACGCTCGGTGAGCTGCGCGACGCCGTCGTCGCGCCCAGCCAGGCCGTGCAGCGCGGTCAGCAGGGGCAGTACGTGTTCGTCGTCAAGCAGGATGGCACCGTCGAGTCGCGCCCAGTCACGGTGTCGCTGCAGGACGAGCGGCAAGCAGTGATCGAAAAAGGCCTGTCGCCGGGCGAGGTGGTCGTCACCGACGGACAGTTCCGCCTGGCGCCGGGCTCACGCGTGCAGGTGAAGGGCGGAGCGGCCGGGAGCGGGTCATGAACATCTCCGAACCGTTCATCAAACGTCCGGTGATGACGACGCTCGTCATGATTGGCATCCTGCTCTTCGGCATCCAGGCGTACCGGCTGCTGCCCGTCTCGGACCTGCCCAACGTCGATTTCCCCACTCTCGTGGTGGGCGCCTCTCTGCCGGGCGCATCGCCCGAGACAATGGCGAGCGCAGTCGCGACGCCGCTCGAGCGGCAGTTCACCACCATCGCGGGCCTCGATTCGATGACGTCGGCGAACCAGCTCGGGTCGACGGTGATCACGCTGCAGTTCAGCCTCGAGCGGAACATCGATGCCGCCGCGCAAGATGTCCAGGCAGCGATCGCGCAGGCATCGCGGCAGCTCCCGCCGGAGATGCCGACGCCTCCGTCGTACCAGAAGGTGAATCCCGCTGATCAGCCCGTGCTGTACCTGGCGCTCACCTCGCCGACGCTGCCTCTCTCCTCGATCGACGAATACGCAACGACGTTCATCGCCCAGCGCATCTCCACCGTGAACGGCGTCGCGCAGGTGCAAGTCTACGGGTCGCAGAAGTACGCCGTCCGTATCCAGGCCGACCCGCGCGCGCTGGCTGCGCGACAGATCGGCATCAACGAGCTGTCCGGCGCCATCCAGTCGAACAACGTCAACCTGCCCACCGGCACGCTGTGGGGACCGCACACCGCGTACACGGTTCAAGCGAACGGCCAGCTCGAGAACGCGAAGGGCTACGAGAACATCATCATCGCCTATCGCGACGGCCGGCCGGTGCGACTCAACGAGGTCGCGAAGGCGACGGACGGCGTCGAGAACGACAAGACCGCTGCCTGGTACATCGACGAGCGTTCCGTGGTGCTCGCCGTCCAGAAGCAGCCAGGAACGAACACCGTGGGCGTAGTCGCCGCGGTGAAAAAGCTGCTGCCCGTCATCCAGCAGCAACTCCCCGCCTCGCTCTCACTGCACGAGCTGTTCGACCGATCGCAGTCGATCCGCGCGTCCGTGAACGACGTGAAGTTCACGCTGCTGCTCACGCTGTTCCTCGTCGTGCTGGTGATCTTCCTCTTCCTGCGCAACGTCTCCGCGACGGCGATCCCGAGCGTCGCGCTGCCGATGTCCATCGTCGGCACCTTCGTCGTCATGTACCTGCTCGGGTACAGCCTCGACAACCTGTCGCTCATGGCGTTGACGCTCTCGGTCGGCTTCGTGGTCGACGACGCCATCGTGATGCTGGAGAACATCGTCCGGCACATGGAGATGGGCGAAGGGATTCTCGAGGCCGCCTACAACGGCTCGAAGGAGATCGCCTTCACCATCGTGTCGATGACGATCTCGCTGGCGGCGGTGTTCATCCCCGTCCTCTTCATGGGCGGCATCATCGGGCGGCTGTTCCACGAATTCGCCGTGACGATCGGAGCGGCGATCCTCGTCTCCGGGTTCGTCTCCCTGACGCTCACGCCGATGCTCGGCAGCCGCTTCCTGCGCCACCAGCCGAAGCAGCACGGCAAGGCGTACATGGCGCTGGAACGCAGCTTCGACTGGATGCTGCACGTTTACGAGCGCGGTCTGAAGTGGTCCCTCGGGCACCGACGAACGGTGATGGTGTTCTCGTTCCTGGTGTTGGTCGCGATGGTCCCTCTGTTCGCCATCGTGCCGAAGGGCTTCATGCCCAGCGAGGACATGGGGGGCATCTTCGGCATCACCGAGGGTCGCGAGGGGATCTCGTTCCGGTCGCTCGTCGACCACCAGAAGGCCGTGGCGCAAGTCATCAAGGCGGATCCGAACGTCGAATCGTTCTTCTCGAACGCCGGATCGCGCGGCGGCGGCGGCGGCAACCAGGGATTCATCTTCATCCGGTTGAAGCCGCGGGACGAGCGCGACCTCTCGGCCGATCAGGTCATCCAGCAGCTGCGGCCCAAGCTGGCGAAGGTGATTGGCATCAACACGTACTTGCAGTCGCTGCAACCGATCCGCATTGGCGGAACGCTGTCGAAGAGCCTCTATCAGTACACGCTGCAGGACGCTGACACGAAGGAGCTGTACCGCGTCGCGCCCGAGATGGAAGCGCGCATGCGCCAGCTGCCAGGCCTGCAGGACGTGACGACGGACCTGCTCATCAAGAACCCGCAAGTGAGCGTCGACATCGACCGCGACAAGGCGGCTTCGCAGGGCATCACGCCGCAGGCGATCGAGGATGCGCTCTACAGCGCTTACGGATCGCGGCAGATCTCCACCATCTACGCGCCGAACAACGAGTACTACGTCATCCTCGAGCTGGCCCCGGAGTTCCAGGGCGACCCCGCGGCGATGGGGATGCTCTACATCCGATCGACCACGGGTCAGCTGGTGCCGCTCAGCTCCGTCGCGACGCTCAAGAGCACCCTCGGGCCTCTGTCCGTGAACCACCTCGGGCAGCTGCCTTCGGTGAACATCTCCTTCAATCTGAAGCCGGGCGTTTCGCTTGGCAGCGCCGTCAGCGAAATCAATCGGCTAGCGCGGCAGACGTTGCCGGCGACGGTGGCGACCAGCTTCCAGGGCACCGCGCAAGCCTTCCAGTCGTCGCAGCAAGGACTGGGAGTGCTGCTGGTGATGGCAATCCTCGTCATCTATCTCGTGCTCGGAATTCTGTACGAGAGCTTCATCCATCCGATCACGATTCTGTCGGCGTTGCCGCTCGCGGGATTCGGCGCTCTCGTCACGCTGCTCCTCTTCCGCACCGAGCTGTCGATCTATGCGTTCGTCGGCGTCATCATGCTCGTTGGCCTGGTGAAGAAGAACGGCATCATGATGGTCGACTTCGCCATCGAGGCGCAGCGCGCCGGCGCGAAGACTCCCACGGAGGCCATGTACGAAGCATGCGTCGTCCGGTTCCGCCCCATCATGATGACGACGATGGCCGCGCTCGTCGGTACGCTGCCCATCGCGATGGGCTACGGCGCCGGCGCCGAGTCGCGCCGCCCGCTGGGCCTCGCCGTCGTCGGCGGTCTGCTCTTCTCGCAAATGCTCACGCTGGTCGTCACGCCCGTGACCTACACGTACATGGAGCAGTTCCGCGAATGGGCCGCGCGGCGCCGCGCGAAGCCGGAGCAGCCGCCGGTCATCGTTCCCTCACCGTGAGATGAGGCGGTTCACATCGTCCTGCGTGAGACTGAAGATCTTTCGCAGGATGCGCAGCACGCGGAATTCCTCCGGAGCGATGACGCCATCTGCTTCGAGGATGCGCACGCAGCACGCAAAGGCGAGCTCCTGATCCTCCTGGGTCTCCAGCCCGGAAGCGACTTGCGCGACCGCCGCATCGAGCCCGATCTCGTCCAGCGCGCGCTTCGCGTCGTCCGCGATGTCCAGCTTGTCGGGAAGCGCTTCGAGCTCGGGCACTTCGTCGAGGATCGCGTGCTCCGCGAGAAGCTCGCGCGGATGGATGCTCCCGTCCGCCCAGGCGGTCAGGGCCAACAGGCCGTAGATGCTGCGCGCGCGCTGCTCGTGCATGCGGAATTCTCCTAGAAGGCGGCGATTCCCGTCTGGGCGCGGCCGAGGATCAGCGCGTGCACATCGTGCGTCCCTTCGTAGGTGTTCACCGCCTCCAGGTTCATGCAGTGGCGGATGACGTGGTACTCGTCCGAGACGCCATTCGCGCCGTGCATGTCGCGCGCGAGCCGTGCGATCTGCAGCGCCTTTCCGCACGAATTCCGTTTCAGGAGCGAGATCATCTCGGGCGCGGCGCGATCCTCGTCCATGAGGCGTCCTAGCCGCAGCGCCGCGTGCAGCCCGAGCGTGATCTCCGTCTGCATGTCGGCGAGCTTGAGCTGGATGAGCTGGTTTGCCGCGAGCGGCTTTCCGAACTGTTTGCGATCGAGCACGTACTGGCGCGCGCGGTGCCAGCAGAACTCCGCCGCACCGAGCGCGCCCCACGCGATGCCGTAGCGCGCGCGGTTCAGGCACCCGAACGGCCCCTTCAGACCGGACGCGCCGGGAAGCAGGTTCTCCTCGGGAATGCGCACGTCCTCCATGACGATGCGCCCGGTGCTCGAGGCGCGCAGGCTGAACTTCCCGTGCAGCGGTGGCGCGGACAGCCCGGACATGCCGCGCTCCAGCAGGAAGCCGCGGATCTCGCCAGAATCGTCCTTCGCCCACACCACCATCACGTCGGCGATGGGAGAGTTCGTGATCCACGTCTTCTCGCCGTGCAGCACGTAGCCGCCGCGGTCCTTGCGCGCACGCGCCTCCATGCTGCCGGGATCAGAACCGTGGTTGGGCTCCGTCAGGCCGAAGCATCCGACCAGCTCACCGGTCGCGAGTCGCGGCAGGAACCGCCGCCGCTGCTCCTCCGTCCCGTAAGCGTGGATCGGGTACATCACCAGGCTCGACTGCACGCTCATCGCCGAGCGGTATCCGCTGTCGACGCGCTCGATCTCGCGCGCGACCAGCCCGTACGAGACGTAGTTGACACCGGCGCAGCCGTAGCCCGTCAGCGTCGAGCCGAGGAATCCAAGCTCGCCCATCTCGAACATGATCTCGCGATCGAAGCGTTCGTTTCGATTCGCGAGAAGGACGCGCGGCATCAGCTTGTCCTGCGCGTACTGCCGCGCGAGATCGCGGATGCGGCGCTCGTCGTCGGAAAGCTCGTCGTCGAGCCGGAGCGGATCTTCCCACGTGAACCGTGCCTCTGCGCCCATGCGGCGCTGCCTATCGCATTTCCAGGTCGGGAGGCTACCCGACGCGGAGCTTCTCCAACTCGGCGCGGACGGCCGGCGGAATCGGTGCCGGTCGGCGCGTTGCGCGATCTACGTAGACGTGGACGAAGTGACCGGTCGCGGCCGGCTCTGGATCGCCCTTCCGGAAGAGCGCCAGCTCGTACGTCACGCTCGAATTGCCGATCTTCGTCACGCGCAGCGCCGCCTCGATGGTGTCGGGGAACGACAGGGACTGGTGGAACCGGCAACCCGTCTCGACGACCACTCCGATGACGGGGGTCTCGGCCGGCAAGAGCACGCCGTGGTCCGTGAGGTGCCGGTTCACCGCGGTATCGAAGTAGCCGTAATAGGTCGCGTTGTTGACGTGACCGTAGACGTCGTTGTCCGCCCAGCGGGTGGGAATCTCCAGGAGGTAGGGATATCCGTCGCGCACGCCGCCGCCTTGTAGGAGCGCGGCGGCCGCACGTCAACGCGGCATCAGGCCTGCTGCGCGGCCAGCGTGATGCGCAGGTCGCCGAGCTTCTCGATGCTGGTCACGACAACGTCGCCCGCCTTCAGCCAGACCTGCCGGTCCTCCGGAGTGCCGAGGATGGTACCCTCCGGCGTGCCCGTGAAGAAGATGTCGCCCGGCTTCAGCGTCCAGACCTGCGACGCGTAGCTGATGATCGTCTTCACGTCGAAGATCATATCGTTGGTGTTTGAATTCTGCCGGATCTCGCCGTTCACGTGCGTCCGCAACTGGAGGGCCTGCACGTCGGGAATCTGGTCCGCGGTGACGAGCCACGGCCCCACGGGGGCAAATCCGTCGGAGGTCTTCCCCAGCATCAGCTGCGAGGTCTTGAACTGCAGATCGCGCGCGGAAAAGTCGTTGCCCACGCAGTAACCGAACACGTAGTCGAGCGCCTTTTCTTTCGGGATGTCGCGCCCCGTCTTGCCGATCACGACGACCAGCTCGACCTCGTAATCGAACTTTCTCGCGGCTTTCTGCGGCAGGTTGATGATCCCGCCATGCCAATTGAGAGCGTTGTTGTATTTGTTGAAGAGGACCGGCGATTCCGGCGTCTTGATCTTCATTTCCATCACGTGCTTTTTGTAATTGTACCCGAGCATCATGATCTTCTCGGGGTTTGTGACGCACGGTCCGAACGGCGCCTGATCCTCCGCCACGAACGCCGCCTTCGCCGCCCCGTTCGACACCGCGGCATCGATCAGAGCCTTGAGCGCCTGCGTGTCGGTGCCCTGCAGGACGTCGTCGATCGTCGACGGCGCGGGCCGCCGCAGCGCCTTGCCGGCCTTCTCCACGTCGAGAACGCCGCGCTGCGTGCGCACGCCCAGCACGAATCGTCCGTCGCGGCGCAACGTGCAGAACGTCATGTTGCGCGGCAGGTCCTTCGGTCCGTTGCCGTTGCCCCGGCTGGCGACCGTGCGAGTCTTCTGCTGCGCCGCTTCGAGCACCGCCGGCGCGGCGGCGGCCCCAGGCCGGCGGCGCCAGCGAGCTTCAGGAAATTCCTTCGCGTCTGGCCCATTTCGCAGACCTCCTCTGGATTTGAGGCGCACCATCCTACCTCCGCCGGAGCGAGCGCACACCTCGCGACGCGAGCACGTGTCCGGATGACGGATTCTTGCCCCGCGCTCGCGCTTCGGCAGCATCGAAGACGTGAACACTTCCCCCTCGAAACGGCTACGAGCATTCGTCGCGCGAAGTGCCGCCATCGCGCTACTGTTGGTCGCAGGTCGCGCGGCGGCGCAGCCCGCCGGGATCATCTCCGGAGTGGTGGTGGACGCGACGAGCAGGGCGCCCCTTACCGGCGCGGTCGTGACGGCCCGCAGCCCCGTGCTGCTCGGCGAGCAGAGCGCGGTCACCGACGAAACCGGCGCGTTCGAAATGACGATGCTCACCCCGGGCACCTACTCGCTTGCAGTCCGGCACGAAGGGTTTTTGCCCTTCGCGCCGCAGGGGCTCGTCGTCCACGACCGGCGCGTCAGGGTACGGCTGCAGCTCATCCCGGAAAGAAATCCGGACGTCGACGAAGCGTCGCCCGCGGCTCCGCTCGAGTTCGACGACGCGACGATGACGAGACCAGCGATGATCTCGGGCCCGGAACCCGAGTACACGCAGGAAGCGATCGAACGCCGCGCCCAGGGTCAGATGACGGTCAAGTGCGTCGTCGGTGTCGACGGAGGCGTGCATGACTGCCGCGTGCTCAAGGGCGTTCCCTTCATGAGCAAGGCCGTGCTCGAGGCGCTGGAGCAACGCCGCTACCATCCCGCGATGGCGCGCGGTAAACCTGTCGACGTGTACTACACGTTCAAGGTCCGCCTCACGCTGCCGCAGTAACGCCGCCGCATCGGCTTCAGCACGAGCGCTCTTCTTCGTCATTTTCGTGACGTCCGCGGCGGCGCGCGCGGAGTGGTTCGCGGCCGCATACCTCGGCGGCGCGCACACCTGGGATTCCGACGTCACCGTTGCGCAGCCTTCCGGATCGAGCACCTTCCGCGCCGTCTCGTGGGACAGCCGCTCGTTCGAAGCGCCGCCATATTACGGCGTGCAGGTCGGCAACTACTTCGCCTCGAACGGCACGTTCGGTATCCGGATCGATTACTGCCACGACAAGGTCTACGCGGCGACCGACCTCGCCCCCGGGGTGCAGCGATTCAGTCTGTCCCACGGGGTGAATTCGATCACGGTCGATGCACTCTGGCGGCGGCGCAGCGGCGCCTTGTCCGTCTACGGTGGCGTGGGCGGCGGAACCGCCGTTCCGCACGTCGAAGCGGTCTCGGCCGCCGGCACGGTCGACGAATATCAGTGGTTCCGTGGCATCGTGCTCAAGGCACTCGCCGGCGCGACGGTCGATGTCATCGGTCCGCTGTCGGTGTTTGCCGAGGTGCGACTGACGTACATCGATCTGAAGGTCAACATCGCTGACGGGACTCTCGTGACGTCGCTGTGGACGGCGCATGCGGCCCTCGGCACGCTGCTTCGTCTCTGACGCGATGGTAGAACGCATGCGTGCGCATCCCGCGGTTGCACGCATCCTTCGTCGCGTTCGTCGTCGCCACCGCGCTCGCGGGATGCGGCTCCAACGATTGCCAAGGCCCGGTCCGCCAAGGCGAGTCGGTCTACCTGAACGCCGAGGTGGAACCCTCGTTCGCGGTCGATCCCGCCAACGCGGCGCACCTCCTTGGGTCGTGGCAGCAGGACCGCTTTTCGGGTGGCGGCGCGAACCGCCTTCTCGCCGGCGTTTCGTTTGACAGCGGCCGGACATGGACGACGACCTCAGCCGCCTTTTCGCGCTGCACCGGCGGCTCCTCCGCGAACGCAGGTGACTACGAACGTGCGAGCGACCCTTGGGTCAGCATTTCACCCGATGGCACCGCACATCAGCTTGCGCTCTCCTTCGACGTCTCGGGCGGCGGAGGTCGCCGCGCCATTCTCGCCAGCCGCTCCGGGGATGGCGGCCGCGCCTGGAGCGCTCCCGCTGCACTGCAGGTCGACACGAACCCGTTCTTCGCGCTCGACAAAGGGTCCATCACGGCGGACCCGAAGGACGCGTCGATGGTGTACGCCGTCTGGGATCGGCTGACGCAGTCGAACGTGAATCCCCCGCCGGCTACGGCAACGGGACCGGCGTGGTTTGCTCGCAGCACAGATGGCGGAAAGAACTGGGAAGCTGGTCGGGTCCTCTACGACCCCGGCGCGGACAAGCAGACGATCGGAAACATCGTCACGGTTCTACCCGACGGAACATTGCTCAACGCAACGCAGCTCATCACCGGGATCAGCAAGACGGTCGCCGACAAAATCGACAACGCCGTCCTCCGATCCGACGATAGGGGGCTCACCTGGTCCGATCCCGTCATTGTGGCGACGGTGCAAAGCGCCGGTATTTTCGACACGAAGATCAACAGACCAGCGCGAAGCGGCGGATCGTTACCGTCAATCGCGGTCGACGCCTCGACGGGAGCCGTGTACGTCGTCTGGGAGCATTCATTCAACAGCGGCGGCGACAGGCCCGACGGCATCGCGCTCTCTCGTTCGACGGACGGTGGCCGGAGTTGGTCGACACCGAGCCAGGTGAACAGCTTCCCGACCGCGCAGGCATTCACGCCGGTGGTGTCGGCCGGCGGCGGGCGCGTCGCGGTGACGTACTACGATACGCGCAACGACAACGCCGATGCATCGCAGTTCCTCGTTACCGCGTGGCTCGCCGTTTCGGCGGATCAGGGCGCCAGCTGGGAACAGACGGCGCTCGCCGGACCGTTCAATCTCCTGACGGCTCCTTTTGCCGAAGGGTATTTCCTCGGCGATTACGAGGGCCTTGCCTGGGACGGCACGTCGTTCCTCGCCTACTTCGCGGCCGCGAATTCCGGCAATGCCGCCGATCCGACGAGCATCCTCTTCCGCCGCGGTCCGTGAGCGCGCGGCGGAAACCGCCGATCACCAGCTCGCGCCGCGCTCCAGCAGGGCGCGCGCCATCGACGCGTCGACGGGCGGCGAGAAGAAGTAGCCCTGCGCGGCGCCGCAACCGACCTCGCCCAAACTGCTCCGCGGTCTCCACTCCCTCGGCGATGACGTCCTTGCCGAGGTCGCGCGCCAGGGACACGATCGTGCGGACCAATTCCGGTGCCTGGCCCCGCGGCGAGCCGCCGGTGAATAACGATCGGTCGATCTTCAGCGAATCGAGCTGGTAGCGATAGAGCGCGTTGAGCGACGAGTAACCGGTCCCGAAATCGTCCATGTACAGCCGCACGCCGCGCGCCCGCAGCTGAGCGAGTCGCGACGTGGCCTGGTCGCTGAACTGGAACGTGTTCTCCGTCAGCTCGAGGACGAGGTCGCGTGGCTGCAGATGATGCGCCTCGAGCACCTGGTCGATGTGCTCGAGCAGATCGTTCTGCAGGAGCTGCTTGGAGGAGAGGTTCACGTTGAGCGTGAGCGCGGTCGCCCCGGCCGCACGGCGGCATTCCTGGAACTGCTGTCCCGCTTGATCGAGCAGCCATCGGCCGATGGGCACGATGAGGCCGGTCTCCTCGGCGAAGGGAACGAAATGCTCCGGCGACACGAGGCCGCGCTTCGGGTGCGCCCAGCGGATGAGCGCCTCGAGCCCCTGGATGCGGCCGGACGCCACCTCCACGATGGGCAGGTAATGGACGCGAAACTCGTCGCGCACCAGGGCGCGGCGCAGGTCCGCCTCCAGATCGAGGAGCTGCGGAGCGCGCTCGCGCATCGTCGCGTCGAACACGACGGTGCGCGCCCGTCCTTGCGCCTTGGCGCGGTACATCGCGGTGTCCGCGTCGAGGAGCAGGTCTTCGGGGCGCGTGTACGTCGGAGCAGACAGCGCGATTCCGATGCTCGCGGTCGCGAACACCTCATGACCCGAGATCGCGAATGGCTTGGTCGTGACCTGGTGGATGCGGTCCGCGACCACCGTGGCGTCGTTCGGCTCGCGCACGTCGTCCAGCAGGATGGTGAACTCGTCGCCGCCCTGGCGCGCCAGCGTGTCGCCCTCGCGCAGGCACGTCTGGAGCCTCGCGCACATCTGCACCAGAAGCTCGTCGCCGGCTGCGTGACCGAGCCCGTCGTTCACCGCCTTGAACCGATCGAGGTCGAGGAACAGCACGGCGAATCGGTATCCCTCGCGCCTGCGCGCTCGAGAGAACGCGCGCTTGACGAGGTCGAGGAACAGCGCCCGGTTCGGGAGCCGCGTGAGCGGGTCGTGGAGTGCATCGTGGAGCATGCGATCCGCGACCGCCTTGCGCTGCGTGACGTCCATCAACGAACCGGCGATGCGCACGACCTTCCCCGATCGGTCCCTGACTCCAGCGCCGCGCGCCAGCACCCACTTCCACGAACCGTCGCGATGGAGAAGGCGGTGCTCGTTCTCGAAGCGTTCGCTCCGGCCTTCGACGTGTGCCAGGAACGCGGCATCGAACTGTTCGCGATCAGCGGGGTGGATCCGGTCGAGCCACGCGGCCGGTTCTTCGGGCAGCTGCGGAACGCCCACGATCGAGCGCCACGCCTCGGAAACCCACAGCCGCTTCGTGCGTACGTCCCAGTCCCACGCGCCGTCGCCCGTCGCATCGAGGACGAGCGCGAATCGATCCCGGCCAGCGGACGGTTCCTGCGCGAGAAGCGCGATGCCCGCGCTCGCTCCGTGCTTGTCCCGCAGCGGAACCACCGTCCATTCGCACGGTACTTCCTCGCCGGTCCGCATCAGCGCGGCCCGTTGCCACCTGCGCGGCTCTCCGCTCGCGGCGACCTCGCGCAGCTCTTCGCGAGCCTCGTTGCGCTCCTGCTCCGCAAACAGCAGCGCGGCCGCCTCGCGGCCCGTGGCCTGCTTCGCCGAGTACCCGAAGAGACGTCCGGCGCCTGCGTTCCACGAGGTCACCTGCATCGAGGAGTCGCAGATGACCACGGCGAACGGCGCCTGCTCGAACAACCTGCGCAGCGCACGCGAGAACGCAGGGCGCCGTGCGCCGCCCTTCGTTTCCTCCGTTCCGACGGCGTGGCGCTGCGCGAGATCGCCGATCAGCGCCAGCGCACGGCTGAGCGCCTCGCGGTCCTGATCCGCCCGGCGGTACTCGGCGTCGATGTCGCGAAACAGACGCGCAAGCCCGGACGGCGCGTCCGCGTGCGAGCCGAATTGAGCATCGAGCTGGCGACGCAAGAGCCGGTGCATCTTCATCCGGGCGTCTGCCGCCGGGGACCGGGAGCGGGTCGCGCGATCAGAAATCCCTGCACGAAATCAGCGCCGCGGGCGCGCGCCCATTGCAGCTCGGCACGGTGCTCCACTCCCTCGACGATGGTGCGGATCCCCAATCCGTGGCCAATCTCGAGCAGCTTGGAAGCGATGAGGTCTTTCACCGGATCGCGATGGACCTGGCGGATCAGCTCGCGATCGAGCTTGATGAAATCGGGCCGCAGCCGGTGCACGAGCGTGAGCGTCGACCACCCCGCGGCGAGATCGTCGAGAGCGACGCGAAATCCGTCGCGGCGGTAGCTGTCGAGCACGCGCTTGAGATGCGCGGCATCGTCGATCCGATCCGCCTCGATCACCTCGAACACGAATCGTCCATGGTCGAGGCCGGCGGCATCGATTGCCGCGACCGTCGCTCGCAGGCAGCTGTCGGCGTCCTCCATCATTCCGGGGGAGAAGTTGATGAAGACCGTGACGCTCGGATCGAGCTGCGCCGCTTCGCGGATCGCGGAGCGGCACGCCGCGAGATCGAGCTGTTCCATCAGCCCCGCTTCGCGCGCGAGCTGCAGGATGGAGAGCGGCTCGAGCGGCTCTCCGTCCGGACCGTTCCCGCGCAGCAGCGCCTCGTGCGCGAACACACGCGAGATGTCGCCCACGTGCACGATGGGGTGGAAATGGCTCGTGATGCGACCGTGCTCGAGCTCGTCGAGCAGCCATCCCGTCTGCGCGAACACGTGCAGATCGTGCAGCGTCGTGATGCGGCCGAACTCGTCGAGGGAAGGGTCGTCATCGCCCGCGACGAAGAGCGCGCGCGTCCTGCGCGTGTCGCCCGCCCCCAGCTCGGCGCCGAGCTCGAGGACGCAGCGGTCCAGCTCGCCTTCGGGAACCGGCAGGCGGACGCAGGAGACCGACAGCTCCGGGTTGCGGCGCGCCGCGCGCAGCGCGCGGACCGCCGTCGAGCGCAGCGACGGATCCGCGAACCACAGGTAAAGAACGCCCTTTTCGCTGGCGCGTGGCAGCGAGCGCTCGGCGATGAACTTGGCCCGGGGTTGTCGGCTCGGGAGGTGCGCTGCCACCGCAGATGACCCTACCCCGCGCGATCGACACCGTGCAAGAAAACAATGCCTCGAGCTTCACTCCTGCGCCGCCGGGGCGGCGCGCAGCTCCTCGAGAGCGCTGCGGACCTCCTCGGCATCGGGCGCGGACGGTTCCATCTCGAGGTACCGCTCGTACGCCGAGACGGCGAGAGCATTGTCGTGGTGCTCCCGATACGCGTCGCCGAGCCGGCGCGCTGCGGGAGCGAGCGTCGGATCGCTCTCCAGCGCCTCGCGAAACAGCACGAGCGCCTCGAACAGGCGACCTTCGCGAAGCGATTCGTCCCCTTGCTGCAGCTTGGTTCGGGCGGCGGCACCGGCTTCGTTGGCGGCCGCGACTCGCCTGCGCAGCGGGCGCACGGGCCGTGGCGACGCGTCGGAGGTTCCACCGGCAGCTGGGACCGCCTTGTCGCGCACCGCGGGCGCGGCCGGGGTTGTGGTCCGATCGCGTACCGCGATGCGCGAATCCGCCGGAGCGGCCGACGAAGCGCCGCGTACTTCCGGTGTCGCACGCGGCGCTTCGACCGGCGTCGACACGAGCACCGCGGGCGGTGCAGCGTGCTTCGCGGAACTCCGCTGCAGGAGCGCCGTCAGAAGAGCTCCCGCGAGCGCCGCACCGGCAACGACTGCCCAGCGCGGCGGCTGCCGCCGCAGGGCGGCGGGCAATCGCAGTTCCGCGGGAAACCGTAACCACGCGGGCAGCCGCAGAGCGATCGCGGGCGAGGTGATCGCTGCATCCGGAGAAATGGACGGCGCCGGCGCGAGCTGGTGATTGCGCGCCGGTTCGCGCCGACGCGGTCCCGCGCTCGTCCCGCGGAGCTGCCGCGCCTTGGCCATCAGCGCCGCGATTGCCATGCGTCGCTCGACTTCGGTGGGAGGCGACGTTCCCGACAGGAGCAGATCGAGCTCGAACGCATCGCGCAGGTGCCGCAAGGTCGGGAAGCGTTCCGCCGCTTTGTGCACTCCGTCCTGGAGCACCAGCGGCGGCTCGAGCCTCGCGGCGCGGAACAACGCGGATGCGAGGAGACAGGCCGCGCGCACGGCGGCGACATCGTCCACCGACGGCGGCGCCGGCGGCTGTGTGAAGGAAAGGCTTCCATCCTCCGCCAGGACGACGCGCGAAGGCTCCGGCACCAGAGCCGAGTCGACGGCGAGGCGCAGCACCTCGAGGAACACGGAGACGATCTCGTACCGCGCGAGCGTGCCGGCAGCCGCGGCACGCTCGATGGCGTGGTCGAGCGTCAGCTCCTCCCGCCCGTACATGGCGCAAGTGTACGCTACGCCCGAGCCGGGCCTCGAATTTCAGTCCAGCGCCGATCGGCGCGTGCTCCTCGACGCGAATCGTGGATTCGCCGAAGATGGCGGGATGGCACTCCAGATGCGCGCGTCCTGCGAGAAATGCGGCGCGCCTCTCGACGGTGCGGGCGACGCGTTCATCTGCAGCTACGAATGCACGTTCTGCCCGCGATGCGCCGAAAGCATGCGCTATGCATGCCCGAACTGCGGCGGCGAGCTTGTGCGGCGACCGCCGCGGGTACAAGCTGCTGCGCCTTGAAGTCCGGGAGGGACCATGAACCGTACCGCCGCCGCGTTCGCCTCGCTCACGCTCCTCGCCTGCGCTTCCGCTCCTCCAGCGAAATCCGGACCGGAAACGTTCCAGGCAAAGCTCGACGCCACGAACGAAGTGCCGCCGCCTTCGTTGTCGGGAACGTCTCCCTCGGGAACGGCGACGTTCAAGCACGAGGGAAACTCGATCGCCTACAAAGTGAACGTGAGCGGGTTGAGCAGCCCGCTGACGGTCGCGCATATCCATGTCGGAGCGCCCGGCGTGGCGGGCCCCGTCGTCGTACCGCTCGCTCTCACGCCGGGTCCAACCGAAGGCACGGCGGTGGGCGAAGGATCGTTCGACGCCTCCGCCATCAAAGGGAAGAACGCCGATGGATCGCCGATGTCGATGGCGGATCTGCTCGCCGCGATGCAGAACGGCGGTACGTACATCAACGTGCACACCGCCAACAACAAGCCGGGCGAAGCGCGCGGTCAGATCCAGCCCTGATTACTGCAGCGCGCGCGCGACGAACACGCGCAGCAGCAGATCGTCGGGTGCGCCGAGGCTGGGCTCGACGGCTTTCCACGCCTCGCGTGCTTGCGCCGTGGAGCCGCTCGCGAAGGACCCGAGCATCGCCGCCGCCACGAGGTAGCGCTTCGAAGGCGGCGCCAGATTCGGTTCGGCGGCGAGGAGCTGGCGTGCGGCGGAGGCTAGCCGGGCGCCGTCCCGCTGCCCGGCGGCCTGCAACAGCGCCACCCAATCACGGTCTTGCTGCGACAAGTTGCGCGCGCAGCCGCGCGACGCGAGCGCGTACCAGATCTCGTCGAGATCGCCCGGCGTCAGGAAGGGAATCATCGCCTGGGCGACGCGAACGAATCCGGCGAGGGGCATGGGCCGGCGCGGACAAGCGGCCATCCATTCCACGACCTCGCGCGCGGCGGCGTGCAGCTGCGGATCGCTGACGACCTGGTCGTTGACGGGGACGCGGCCCAGAAAAGCGTCGCGCAACCACATCGCTTCCGCGCCCAATCTGCTCGCCGAGTACAGCCGGGAAAGCGTCACGGAGGTGATCGAGCCTGGCATTCCGAACCCGGAAAGCATCTCGACGGTGGGGAAGAGTTGCTTCTGAAAGACCACCAGCGCCTTGGCGTCGAGGTGCAGGTACCGCGCCTTCACCGCCTCCTGATCGAGCACTGGCCGGTAATCGGAGTTCATCGGAACGTCCACGGCGCGCGTCAGCCCCTGCCACGTCGAGCGTGTGCCGACGCGGCGCAGCTCGAGGTCCTGCATGTTGCGAATCCCGACGCGGCCTAGCTCGCGCGCTACGGCGGGCACCATCAGCGGCGAAGGATCGGGCGGACCGAAGCGGCTCCCGTTCTTCGCTGCGATGAACAGATCTCCCTCGTTCGGTGCATACGCGACGTAGTCGTCGAAATTCGCCTCCACCGCCTTGAGTACGGAGACGACGAGTGGCACGTCGATCTCGTACAGCTGCACCCACTGGACGAAGACCCCGCCGGGCGCGAGGTGACGACGCGCGAGGCGGTAGAACTCATCCGAGAACAGACCCGCGACTCCGCTCACCCAGGGATTCGACGGCTCGGAGACGATGACGTCGTACTTGCGTTGGCCGATCGAGAAGAACGTCTTCGCGTCGTCGATGACGACGTTCGAGCGCGGATCGGTAAACGCGAGCTCGTTGCGCGGCCTGAAGTACCGCGCTCCGTTCACCATCTCGGGCTCGATCTCGATCGTGTCGACGCGCGAGAGGCGTGGATTGGCGAGCAACGTGTGCGTCGTCAGGCCGGAACCGAAGCCGATGCATGCGACGGTGCGCGCTTCCGGGTGCAGCGCCATTGGCAAGGCGCCCAGCAGCACCATCGTCGGCTCGTCGAGATCGGCCGGCTGGTCGAGCGACGTCGTGAGCTCGGCGTCCGTCTTGCCGTTGGTGCGGATGTTGACGACCCCGGTGCCGCCCTGGCGCACGACGCTCACGGTCGCCGTCTTGCCGTCGCGGTGGAAGAGGAGCTCGTCCGACGGGTCGAGAAGACGCGCCGCGCGATAAACCCCGGACGCCATGTAGCGCGGATCCACGCGCGCGAAGATGAGCGGCAGCGCGAGCAGAGCCGCACCGCTGGCGGTCAGCGCGAGTGGAACCCTGCGGCGCGTGAAACCCGCCGCGGCGGTCCACAGCAGCATCACGCCGAGCGCCGCGTCCCCGAGCGCGGCTGCGCCGAGGAGGCGCTTGACACCGAGAAGCGGCAGTCCGGCGTGCACGGCAAGGAAGACGCCCGCGATCGCGCCGACGGTATTGGCGGCGTACACGGCGCCGATGCTGCTCTCGCCGTTTCCCCTGCGGAGGAGATGGTACGTGATGAGCGGTAGCGTCGTCCCGGCGCAGAAGGTCGCCGGCAGCATGATCGCGAGCGCGATTCCGTTGCTGGCCAGATTGAACAGCGCGTAACCGCGGTCGGTCGGCGGCAGCCGCAGGAGAAGCCACTGCATGAAATGGAAGCTGCGGGAGTACGCCGGCAACGTCCCGACCGCGAGCACGCCCATCGCGAGCTGCAGGTACCCGAGCACTCGGACGGGAGAACCGAGCTTGTCGATGCGCCGCCGGATCCATAAACCGCCCAGCGCCAGCCCGAGGATGAACGCGCTCAGCATCAGCTCGAAGGCGTGCGTGGACGCGCCGAGGACCAGCGCCAGCATGCGGATCCAGACGACCTCGTAGACGAACGACGTCGCTCCGGTGGCGAGCGCCACGGCGAGGAAGAAGAGCCAGGCGCGATCGCGTGGCCGTTGCTCCTCGAGGTGCGCGATCGCCGGCTGCGCGCGATCCCTCGCGAGCACCCACGCGCCAGCCGCGACCGCGACGTTGATCAGCGCTGCGACCCGGACGGTCCCGGGCAGTCCCACGGCACGGACGAGCACGAACCCGCTGACCACCACTCCCGCCGCCGCGCCGAGGCTGTTCGTGAAATACAGCATCGCGACCGTGCGGCCGGGGCGGTCCGGAAACGCGCGTAGCACGCCGGCGGTCATCAGCGGAAACGTCATCCCGAGCAGGATCGACTGCGGGAGGATCAGCAGAGCGCACAAGGACCACTTGAAGGCGCCGATCTCAACGCTCGAGTCGGCAAGGCGCGCGAAAACGTGGTCGTACGCGAGCGCCGTCGCCGCGGTGAAGACTTCGTGGAAGATGAGGCCGAGCACGCCGATCGCCGCCTCGGTGAGGGCGTACCCGCGGAGGAGATTCCGGACGCGACCCGACCACCGGCTCGAGATCCACGAGCCGACGGCCATTCCTCCCATGAAGATGGCCAGGACGAGCGTCTGCGCGTACGCGGCGTGTCCCAGGAACAGCTTCAGGTAATGCGTCCAGATGGATTCGTAGACGAGTCCGGCGAATCCGGAAGCGGCAAACAGTGCGAAGAGCAACGCGCGAGTCCGGCCAGGCGACCGCGGAACGTCGTGCGGCGCAGCTCCGTGCTCGCGACGCGGAACGTCCCGTTGAACAGCCGCTGGATCGGCGCTGAGACGTCGTCCCGCGCCGCCCCGATTCCAACGCTGCCGCATCGCGCGAACGTACCAGACGTCCCGGCAGGCGCGTGCCGAAAGTTGCCGCTTCGGCTTCCCCGGTTGCGCGCCGTCCCCGCGATGGTCACGGTTTTTTGAGAGCCATCACGAGAGGGCAAGCCCATGCCTGTTCTGCATGCCAAGTGGAGAATGATTCCGGCGCTCGCCGGCGCCGCCTTGCTGCTGACGACTGCGGTGCCGCGCGCTGCCGCCGAAGACGCGAAGGCGCAGCAGGAATCGTCGGACAAGCCCGCGGAGAAACACCATAGCAAGGCGAAGGGTGCCCTCGTCGGCGGAGCCGCGGGCGCGGTGGTAGGCGGGAAGAAGGGCGCCGTTGCTGGCGCCGCGGGCGGCGCGCTGGTGCAGCACCACAAGAACAAGAAGGCGGCCAAGAAGCAGGCGGAGGCGCAGCAGAAGTAGTCGTCAGAACAGCGACGCGCGTACGCCGCCGCGAATGCAAAGAGGTTGGCCGACAGTCGCGACGCCGCCCTGCAGGCCGACGAGGTATTCGCGATCGAGCACGTTCTCCGCCGCGGCGAACACCGCCCAGCGATCGGAAAGAACGCGCGACAGCGTTGCGTTGATGCCTTTGACGATTGGTCCCGATGGTCGCGTTCACGATGGGATGATCGAGCCGTGAGACGAAACCGGTCGTGCGCAGCGAGACCGCGGATGTGCCGCCGCCGACGCCAAATTCCGCGCCGAGAAGGGTTTCGTCTCCGTCGCGCTCGGATTCTCCGCTCGCACAGCCGCCGTCCAGAGAAGCGGGGCGAGAGCGATCACGAAACCAGCATTTGCACGGCGCAACGGGAGTAAGCTGGCGACATGATCGAGCACGTCAGCCTCCGCTGCAGCAGTCCGCGCAAGAGCCGCAAATTCTACGAGCAGGCGCTCGCGCCTCTCGGATACCAGATGGACAAGGAGTACGGCGACGCCTTCGGGTTCATTCAAGGCGGACGTCACGACTTCTGGGTCACGCGTGGGAAGGTGGGAAGTCCCACGCATCTGGCGTTCCACGCCGGCGACGAGGCGGCCGTCGACTCCTTCTACTCCGCTGCGATTGCCGCGGGAGGGAAGGACAACGGGGCGCCGGGCCCGCGCGAGGAGTACGGCTACGCCGCGTTTGTCCTCGATCCCGACGGTCACAACGTCGAGGCGGTCGTCTGGGACGAGGAATTGCGCCAGAAGCCGAAGCGCAGCGCCGCGCGCCATCGACGAAGCCGCGGACGCCACACGAAGCGTCCTTGAGTGCTGCGTTTCGCGCGCAGTCTCCGCCGGTGTAAGCGCTTCAGCGCGGTGCAACGGCGATGCCCCAGGGCGATCCGCCGTTCGGGATGCGGCGCAGCACTTTGCCCGTCGACGCGTCCACCACCGACACGTCGTCGGAAGGTCCATTCGCGGTGTAGAGCAGCTTGCCGTCTCCGCTGACACCGATTCCCCAAGGGCGCGCGCCCACGTTCGAAAAGCGTGCGGTGACGCGTCCTGTTGCGGCGTCGAGCACGGCGATCGATCCGCCGCGTCCGGTCGTGACGTAGACGCGCGTTCCGTCCGGTGAACGCGCGATACCCATCGGCTTTGCTCCAGCTCCTTCGATGCGGATCCGCCGGATCGGGCGATGCGCGACCGCATCGATCAGTTCAACGGCGGCGCCCTGCTCGCAGGAGACGAACGC